>Ga0115005_10003526_pt1 | contig 12491 bp, 11 predicted proteins | sample ArcOceMetagenome_FD_87163 | JGI IMG/M metagenome (GOLD analysis project Ga0115005, IMG submission 87163) | Marine eukaryotic phytoplankton communities from Arctic Ocean - Arctic Ocean - Greenland ARC118M Metagenome | ecosystem: Environmental > Aquatic > Marine > Oceanic | place: Arctic Ocean... | reverse complement strand
TGGTCATAAAGTCGACTGTACCAGTAGGCTTTACCGACCAAGTCAAACAAAAATTTAATACTGATAATGTTATATTTTCCCCAGAATTTTTAAGGGAAGGTCAGGCCCTATATGACAACCTTAATCCATCCAGAATTGTCGTGGGTGAAAAGTCTGAGCGGGCCCTGTTGTTTGCCGATTTATTAGTACAAGGCGCAGTTAAGCCTGAAGTCGAAATTCCAGTCTTATTTACCGATGCCACCGAAGCCGAGGCGGTGAAATTGTTTTCAAATACCTATCTAGCCATGCGAGTGGCTTACTTCAACGAGTTGGACACCTATTGCGAAAGTCATGGATTAAGTACTCAACAAGTCATTGAGGGCGTCGGGTTAGACCCTCGTATTGGCAGCCACTACAATAATCCAAGTTTTGGTTACGGTGGTTATTGTTTGCCAAAAGATACCAAACAATTACTAGCAAACTACAATGATGTACCACAAAACTTGATTCAAGCGATTGTGCAATCTAACACAACCCGTAAAGATTTCATTGCTGATCAAATCGTTATGCGTAATCCAAAAGTAGTGGGTATATATCGTCTCATTATGAAGCAAGGCTCAGATAACTTCCGTACCAGTGCTATTCAAGGCATTATGAAACGCATCAAAGCCAAAGGTATTGAAGTCGTTATCTACGAACCTATATTACAAGACAGTGAATTCTTTCACTCAAAAGTCATTAACGATCTACACGCTTTTAAAGCAATGAGTGATGTGATTGTCGCTAACCGTTTAATGGATGATATTCAAGACGTGGCAGACAAAGTCTATACACGTGATTTGTTTGGTAAGGATTGAGTTAAAATGCATAAAATACTTGTAACTGGCGGGGCGGGTTTTATCGGTTCAGCGGTCATTCGTCATCTAATCAACGATACAAATTATTCCGTCGTCAATGTCGATAAACTAACCTATGCTGGCAACTTAGAATCTTTGAAAAGTATTGAAGGCAGCGCACGTTACGCTTTTGAGCAAATCGATGTTTGTGATGCAGCGGAGTTAAAACGTGTTTTTAATGAACATCAACCCGATATAGTGATGCATTTGGCGGCAGAGTCTCATGTGGACCGTTCGATTGATGGCCCAGCTGAATTTATACATACCAATATAATCGGCACATTTACATTGCTTGAGCAGGTCAGAGCCTATTGGAATGGATTAGACTGCGATAAAAAAACCAACTTTAAATTCCATCATATATCCACTGATGAAGTTTACGGTGACCTTCTACATCCCGATGAAGTTGGTGACTCAACACTGTCCTTGCCACTTTTCACTGAAGAGACTCCCTACGCACCAAGCTCGCCTTATAGTGCAAGTAAGGCAGGTAGTGACCATCTTGTGCGAGCATGGCAACGAACCTATGGATTACCAATCCTAGTGACTAACTGCTCCAATAACTACGGCCCATATCACTTCCCAGAAAAACTAGTGCCATTAATTATTTTGAATGCCCTAGAAGGAAAGCCTTTGCCCATTTATGGAAAAGGTAATCAAATTCGTGATTGGCTTTATGTTGAAGACCATGCGCGTGCCTTAGTGGTTGTTGCAACGAAGGGTCAGGTAGGCGAAACATATAATATCGGTGGACACAATGAAAAGCAGAATATTGAAGTGGTGAAAACTATTTGTACAATTTTAAATGAGCTAGTGCCTATCAATACTCAATACGAAAAACTGATAAAAAATGTTCCTGACCGCCCAGGCCATGATATGCGTTACGCGATTGATGCTAGTAAAATCGAACAAGACCTAGGCTGGGCGCCAGTAGAGACATTTGAATCTGGAATTAAGAAAACCGTACAGTGGTACTTAGATAATCAAGTGTGGTGTCAGCATGTGCAAGATGGCAGTTATCAGAGAGAAAGATTAGGGGATCATACATGAAAGGAATTATTTTAGCAGGAGGCTCAGGAACACGACTTTATCCTTTGACTAAATGCGTATCCAAACAGCTTATGCCAGTTTACGACAAGCCGATGATTTATTATCCATTATCGGTTCTTATGCTAGCGGGTATTCAAGAAGTTTTGATTATATCAACCCAGGAGGACTTGCCAAGGTTTGAGCAGCTTTTAGGAGATGGTTCGGATATTGGTATGAGTTTTGATTACATTATACAGCCATCTCCTGATGGCTTAGCTCAAGCTTTTATCCTTGGGAAAGATTTTATTGGTAATGACGATGCATGCTTAATCCTAGGCGATAACATCTATTATGGGCATGGATTACCCGAAATGCTTAATAATGCCGTCAATAATGCTAATAATAATGTAGCAACTGTGTTTGGCTATCATGTGACTGACCCTGAGCGTTATGGCGTAGTCGATTTTGATAACAACGGGCAAGCTGTTAGCATAGAAGAGAAACCGGATAATCCCAAAAGTAACTACGCAGTAACCGGCCTATATTTTTACCCCAATGATGTAGTTAAAAAAGCCGTTGAAGTTATTCCATCTGACAGAGGGGAGTTAGAAATTACTGCGGTAAATCAAATGTACCTTGATGAAGAGCGCTTAACTGTGGAACTTATGGGGAGGGGGTATGCATGGCTAGATACTGGTACTCATGAGAGTTTATTAGACGCATCAATTTTCATTGAAACCATTGAAAAAAGACAAGGGCTAAAAGTATCTTGTATAGAAGAAATTGCCTTTGAGATGGGGTACATTAACAAAGAACAGCTCATAAAGCTTGCCCAACCATTGAGGAAGAATCAATATGGTCAATATTTGCTTAGACGGGCTGAGGAAGTAGTATGATATTCATTCCACAATCAATTCCTGAAGTGGTACTTATTGTTCCAACTGTGCATGGTGACGAAAGAGGGTATTTTTCTGAAACATTTAGGAATGACACTTTTAAGGACTCAATAGGTTATCAGGTTGATTTTATACAAGATAATGAATCTAAATCATCGAAAGGGGTCTTAAGAGGGCTGCATTATCAACTACCACCCTATACTCAGTCCAAGCTAGTGCGAGTTATTGAGGGTAGCGTGTTAGATGTGGCTGTCGATATTAGGAAGTCCAGCCCTACATTTGGTCAGCATGTCGCTGTAGAGTTAACATCAGAAAATAAACATCAGCTATTTGTGCCGCGCGGATTCGCTCATGGTTTTGTAGTTTTGTGCAATGATACTATTTTTTCGTATAAAGTGGACAACTATTATTCTCCGGAATACGACCGTGGGATTTTATTTTCTGATCCTAACTTGTCGATTGATTGGCGTCTTCATCAAGATATATTGATGTTATCTAAAAAAGACTTGAACCATCCATGTTTGGAAGAGACATATGATCTATTTGACTAACTAACATAATGATAAAAAAATATTTATCTAATTCAATTTTTTTATTTCTCAGTACTTTATTGCTACGTGGGTTTGTTTTTTTTGTTAATGTTATTGTAGCAAGATATTCGTCTCAGGAGATTTATGGACAGTTTTCATTTTTAAGAAGTACTATAAATTTAGTTGAAACAACTATAAGTTCGGCAATTAACCCAAAGATAATAAAAGAAACATCAATAAGAGTAGATGACCAAGAATTTCAGAAAATTATTTTGTATATCAGTATATTAATTAGTTTATTTATCGGAATAATTGCAGCGATTTTTTCTAATAAAATTTCAGAAATATCTATAGGTACTTCTGATAATGTTCTAATATATTCATCGATAGTTTTATTAAGCATTACGATGGTTAATGGTGCGTTTATATCACTTCATATCGGCATTAATAAGTTATTTAATATATTCATATCAAGCTTAATATCTATAATATTGTCACTTCCTTTTTCTGTTTATATGATTGAAAGTTTTTCCATAATTGGTGCAGTTTTATCGATGGCAGGGTTCCAATTCATCGATTTACTTATAAAATTTAAATATTCAAAAATATTCAAAAATACAAAAAATGAAAATGGAAACTTAGTTAATAAGATAATGAAAGTAATTAATACTTTCAAAGTTTCTTCGATTATTTTATTAGGTGCGTCAATAATTAATGCTGTGGTTTTTTGGTGGGTAAGGCTGTTTATGAGCGAACTGCCAAATGGTTTTTCGGTAATAGCTAAATTTGATACAGCATTTCAATTCATACTACTGGAAATGTTGGTAATGAATACTTTGGTGTCTGTGCTTATTCCGGATTTGGTGGTTAGGGATTATACTGAAAGACAAAACATTAGGCGGCTCCTAAAAATCACATTCGGAGCAATCGTGGTGTCTGCGACGATGTCCTTTTCTGTACACCTCTTGGCAGATTACCTGATTATGTTGTTTGGGCATAAATTCACATCAGAAACGTTAAAAACGATGACGATAATACCTATTGTTTATAGTGTTGCATTGTTATGTAACAGGTACATGGTGGTTATTGACAAAGTACGCCCATTGCTCTTTGTTTCTATGTTGTCAGCTCTGTTTATGATTTTTTATGTTCTTTTTTATGTAGAGGGGGATATGGATATTGCATCAGCTTTTTCTCTATACTATTTTGTGTCAATATGTGTATATCAAATTTACTTGTTGAGGATTTATGTCAATCATAAATAAAATTAATAGTTTGTATGGCAATAGTGGCCCAAGCTTATTCTTGATTAGGTTGCCCTTTAGGATTTTCAAATATGTAATTAACAGGATTAATACTCAATACTATAGGTTTTTTTGTTTGCATGTTGGTCATTCATCGATAATTGAGTTTGGTGTTCATATCGAAGCAGTTAAAAATGTAAGTATTGGAGAGAATGTATATATTAGTCGTGGTGTTAGAATTGTTAGTGAAAACTCCAGTGGGATATTAACTATAAATGATCGTGTTCATATAGGAAATAATTGCCACATCGACCATACTGGAGACGTTCTTATTGGAGACGATACGCTTTTTTCAGAAAATGTATTATTATATAGCCACTCTCATGGAAAAAATCCGAGAAGTATGGCCGTTCCGATGAATAAAAACATTGGTAAAGGGTGTTGGTTTGGAGTTAATTCTATTATTCTAGAGGGCGCCACAAAAATAAATGATGGGACGGTTTTAGCCGCAGGAGGCATAATTACTAAAAGCGCATTAGAGTCAAATGGAATTTATGTTGGTATTCCAGCACGTAAACTAAAATGATCAATTATTTCATAACTTTATTTTTAGTTTTTTTAGTTTTTTTGTTGATAATTTCAAATAAAAAAAACATCCTTAGCCCTTTTAGCGTTTCCAATATTTTTTTATTGATGGCCTTGGCAGAAGTTCCGTATTTATTTTATTTATACAACAACCCCGACGAAATTCACCCTTATGTAATTATACATATAAAAGACTTAGATGGAGTTTTTTTAGAACACCTATTCTATAAGTTTATATTCATATTAATTTCTTTTATTGCAATTATTAAATTTAATCCTAGAGGGTTAATATTAATAAATTCTTTCAGAATAAATAGAATTTCCCCAGTAAGAATAAATTTAATAATAATATTTTTTTTACTAGCAATGCTGTTGTCCTATTTTCTTTTCTTGAATGCGGTAGGTGGTTTTGAATATTTGTTTATGAACATGCATAATAAAACAAAAGTTGTTGCTGGCACTTCACTATATAGGAATATGTTCCTCACAACGGGCATGCTGACGTTGGGTTTTTACATTCACCACATTTCAATTTCAAAAAGAAAATCAAGAATAAAAATTCTTTTTCTGCTGATTTTAATTCTTTTTGTTGTGTCGATTTTGGCATCATATGGCGAAAGAAAAAATCCTATAGTCGTAATAGCAATGGTTTTGATTTTGTGGAACTTTAAGATTAAACAGATAAATATTTTTTCATACAAGAATTTATTCTTATTTTTAATCATAGTATTTTTTGCATCACTTGGTCCTATCCTTAGGCACAAAGGAGCGATGGATTTTTATATTGGAAACCCTACCGATCTTTTTATTGATAGTGCTAAAAATATGATTGAATTATTTAGGAGGTTTAGCGAAGTTGATCAATCTCTATTTATCTATAGTCATTTTGACGATTACAAAAAGTTATGGTGGGGTTCATCCTTTTCAGATCTGATTACAGGGTTTATTCCGAGTGCTTGGTACTATGATAAACCTCCTTTAGATGAAGGGGTCTATATATATGCGCTTGCCCATTTTCAGGATGTATCACCACCGACACCTTTTCACACAATGACGCCTGTAGGGTGGCCATTAAGCAGAGTAACCGCCGGGTATGTGAATTTTGGAATATTTGGAGTAATTGTATATGCTTTCCTTACAGGATATATCTTGAAATATTTTTACAATGTATTCAGGTTTAGCGATTATTCACCTCAAGCAACAATTATGTATGTAACATTAATGGTTACCAACTTTGGAATTAACAATTCATATATACTCAATAATTTTATGGTTTTATTAATATTACTTTCACTTTCATTTATTGTAAATATGTTATTCAATGGAAAAGTAAATGTATCTAATTAATTTCTCAAATCAATTGGCTGCTGGGCCTAAAAATATCTCATTAAATTTCATTAATAATATCCTAACGAATAGTAGGAATTTTGAATTTATATTTATTGTTCCTGATCACAAAGATTATCGAAACTTTAAAGATACTGGTGATGTTTCTTTTATATTTATTGAGGTCGGTTCTGGTATTTTTGAAAAAATAATTAAGACAATAAAAGTGAATTGGATAGTTATTCCTAAAATATGTAAGCGAAACAATATCAAAGGAATTTTAGCATTTGGTAATTTTCTGACATATACACCAGGGAGGATGAAGAAAGTAGTTCTATTGCATCACCCTCATATAGTTGATGATGCACTTTTTTATTCTTTAGGGATATTTAGTAAGTTAATCGAATCTACTAAGAGGTTTGTTTTTTCACTAACTGTTAGAAATGTCGATATAGTTGTTATCCAAAGTGATTTCATGATGGATGTATGTGTTAAAAAATTCCCTAAGCGAAGAGAGAAATTTCATGTAATCCATAATCCAATAAGTGAGAGTTTAATTTCTAAAATATTGAAAGATAATGTGCGCCGAAGGGGGAATGTTTTTTTCAATAAAGAGAAGTATAAATTACTGTACGTAAGTAGATTTTACCCTCATAAAAATCATATATTTTTACTTAATCTTGCCCGTCTTTCTGAAGAGTTAGGGCTTGATTTGGAATTTTTTGTAACTATAGATCCCTTATTACCTGGAGCCTCTGAATTTCTCGATGATGTCGTTAAATCCCATTTAAAAATATTTAATCTGGGAGAGATTGATCAGTCGGAACTTTCCATACATTATGAAAATTCAGATTTTATGATATTTCCCTCAAATGCTGAAACATTTGGGAACCCAATTATAGAGTCTATGTTTTTTTCGTTACCACTCATTCTCCCAAATAGAGAATACGCTTTGACTCTTTTGGGCGACGGAGGAGCTTTTTATGATGCTCAGTCTGAAGTTGAGTGTTTAGATTTGATTAATTCTTTTTTGATTGATAAGGCTAAATACTCCCAATATGCTGAATATTGTTATAAAAGATCTCTTATTTTTTCTGATCCTGAGGAATGGGTTAACAGTTATCTTGATTTATTAGAGGTGCCAGGTGAAATTTAAGTATAGTTTTTCAAAAAATAATTTGGATTTACTAAGGTTGATGTTAGCCAGTTTGGTTGTGATTTTGCATTTGTCAGATATTACTGGAGACGCATTGATTTCAAATTATTCTGTTTTTTTTGAATTTTTAAGTAGTAGGGCTGTTTCGGGATTTTTCATTGTAAGTGGTTTTTTGATTTACATGAGCTATGAGAAGTCACATTCACTAGTTGATTATTATTGGAAGAGATTTTTACGGATATTTCCAGCATATTTTATCTTAATTATGGGTTTTTCTATTTTTCTTTTCTTTCAATCTGAATTTGATGCTAGATCTTATTTTTCTTATGATTTATTCGATTACATTTTTTTCAACCTTATATTTTTGAATTTTATTAGTCCTGAGCTTCCTGGAGTATTTTCAGATAGTTTAATCAAGGCTGTAAATGGATCTCTATGGACACTAAAAATTGAAGTGATGTTTTATATAATGGTGCCATTGTTATATAAAATTTCTTCAAAATTTAATCCATTACTAGTTATGTTTTCAGTTTTTATTATGTCAGTGGTTTATGTCGAAATATTGAATGGTCTTTATTTGGATACGGGAAATGGGTTTTATCATAAACTTTCTTATCAGTTACCAGGACAGCTGATGTACTTCGTTTCAGGCATATTGGCATACTTATATTACGGTTTTATTAAAAAATATAGTCTATATTTTTTAGTTATGGCAATATGTATTTTTTACTTTAATATCGTTATGGTTGACGCGCTTGCATTGACAGTTTTTTTAATATTTTTATTTATGTTTCTTCCTTTTAGTTTTGATTTTTCAAAAATTGGAGACCTATCATACGGCGTTTATATATTCCATTTTCCAATTATACAGATACTAGTAAGCAGTAACTATTTAATAGATAGTCCTAAAATATTAATATTTGTCACATACCTTATTACTTTTATTATGGCATTTATTTCTTGGCACGCTGTTGAAAAAAAATTCCTTTTACTAAAAGATAAGTTCAAAATAATAGAGTATCCATTGAGTAAGAAATGAAAAATACATTTGAAATGAAGTTGATTATTATTGGGCCAAAGTTCTTTTCATATACAAACGCTATTTCAAATGAGATTAATAGCCGGGGAATTAATTGTTCAGTATTTGATGAGTTGGACTCAAGTAGTATTTTTACAAAAATATGTTATCGTCTAAATTTAGAATTTCTCTTTAAGAAGCAAATACTAGCCCACAGAGAAAAAATATATAATTTTATAATTGAAAATAATATAACAAATGTTTTGTTTATTTCACCAGAAATAGTAAATTCTGATTTTTTGTTAAAAATAAATAAAATAGCTAAAACGCACTTGTATATGTGGGATGGTTTTATTAATAAAGGAAAATCTCTATCAGTGTTGGGGTTGTTTAATACAAAATCTAGTTTTGATATGTTTGATTGTGAGGAACATGATATGAAATACATTCCTCTCTTTGCAGAGGATGAGTATCGCTCTTCAGATGTGGAAAAGATCTATGATATAAGTTTTTGTGGAACCCTTCATTCGGATAGGCCTGCATGGATTGGATTGTTTAAAATATTTGCAATAGAAAACAATCTAAGACTAGGCCTGTTTCTGTATTATTATTCGCCTGTATTATTATTTATTAGATTACTTATTAATAAGTGCTGCTTTAAATTGTTTAGTGAGGTGTCTTTTGTATCATTTTCGAAAAAAGATATATCAAATCTTTTTAAAGGGAGTGGGTCTATAGTTGATCTTACTCATCCGAACCAAAGTGGCTTAACATCTAGAACGTTCGAAGCGCTTCGATCCGGATCTAAATTGATTACAAACAATAAGAACTGTAATTTTCTAGAAAATGAATACCACTCAAGGTTTTTTGTATTAGATGATATTAATAAACAAAAATTGGAGCTGCTGAATTTTATTGAATCCGAGATAAAACCGTTAACTGAAAAGCAGGATTATTTTTTATCAATTGAGCGGTTTTCAGATCAACTTTTGGAGAGTTTAAATGATTAATATATTTCAACCGTCGGTAGGCAAAGACTCACTGCTGGCCATTAAAGACGTTTTTGATTCAAATTGGCTAGGTCGTGGTGAGCTCGTTCGAACCTTTGAAAAAAATGTATCTGAATTTTTCAATGTAAGTGGCAAAAATGTTCACACCATTGCCTGTGCAACAGATGCGATTTTTGGTGTTTTTAGAATTCTGAACTTACAAAACACGAAAAAAGAAGTCATTATCCCCTCGATTTCTTTTCCTGCTGTCGCGAGTGCTGTTTTAGAGGCTGGATTGACGCCAGTTATTGTCGATGTTGACCCATTAAATGGAAATATCTCTCTAGACTCTCTTAAGGAGGCCTTAAATAGTCAAACTACAGCGGTATTCGTAACTCACTATGGAGGGATACCTGTTGACATTGAAAAACTTCGTGCAGTTGTTGGAGATAAAGTGTTTATTCTTGAAGATGCAGCCTGTGCATTTGGAACATTTGTTGATGGTAATGCATGTGGGACCTTAGCAGATTTTGGGTGCTGGTCATTTGATGCAATGAAAATGCTTGTTGCTGGGGAGGGTGGAGCTTGTTATTTTTCTGATGAAAGTTTGGCTAAAAAAGCCAAAGAATATTTTTATTTAGGATTGCCAGTTTCTGACAAAAGTGGTTTGGACAAAGCTTCCCAGTCTGACAGGTGGTGGGAGTATCAGCTAAATTCTCCCGGAAGAAGGTCAATGTTTACAAACATAAATGCTGCAATCGCCATTCCTCAGTTTCCTAGTTTGTCGGGTAATTTTTCAAGAAGGGATGATATAAGGTTAAAATATTGCAAAGTAATTGATAGCAATAATAAACTAAATTACTCTAAACAGGATCAAGAAAATGTAGTGTACTCAAACTATTTTTTCACAATTCTTTCTAGTGAGCGAGACCAATTGGCGAAATACCTAAAGGATAATGGTGTCTACACTACTTTTCGTTATTTTCCACTGCATGAAATTGATTTATTTAGGAGCTACTCAGTAAAAAATATTGATGGAGCGAGGCAGTTTTCCGAGACTGCATTAAATATTCCTATACATCACAACTTATCTGATGCTGACGTTGACGTTATCAGTGGTTTACTTTCAAGGTGGTGATTTCTACGTGAAATATTTTATAGATATGTTCATTGGTGTAACATTCTTGGTTTTACTATTTATTCCGATGGTATTAATTGCAACCGTAGTCCGTTTGACTTCAAAAGGTCCTGCATTGTATTGGTCAGATCGAGTAGGCAAGAACAATGCTATTTTTAAAATGCCTAAGTTTCGAAGTATGAATATTTCTGCGCCTGTAGTAGCTACCCATTTGTTGGCTGATCCTAAAAGTGTTTTGACTCCTGTTGGTGATTTTTTACGCAAATCTAGTCTGGATGAATTGCCGCAACTGTGGTGTATTGTGAAAGGTGATATGAGCTTTGTTGGACCTCGCCCTGCATTATTTAATCAAGATGATTTGATTGCCCTGCGAACAGAAAAAGGTGTTCATGATTTAGTGCCGGGTTTAACTGGCTGGGCTCAAATTAATGGACGTGATGAGTTACCTATTCCTCAGAAAGTAGCTTTGGATGTTGAGTATCTGCATCATCAGTCTCTGTGGCTGGATATTAAAATTATGTGGCTGACTTTCGTTAAGGTAATCAAAAAAGACGGGGTCTCCCATTAAGGGATTTCGACCCTATTAATAGACGTGATGAGTTTGAATTGATCCCCTTAAATTAATATCAGTTTGATCAAATACCCCTGGAATATTTTTTCAGAAAATAGCCATTTAATTTGTATTTTAGTGAGTCCATTCAATGCACAATATTTTTAAAGGCATCCTAGCGATACCCCGCCCAGCAAAACGCAGCATTCTTATTGCTGCTGATTCTGTATTGCTCATAGGCGCCCTTTGGCTGTCGTTTTCACTACGGTTAGACAATTGGTACTGGCCCCGCGGAGGCGTGAATAATCCAATAGTATTATTAGTGTTGTTTGCTCCTGTGGTTGCCGTGCCCGTGTTTGCTCATTTTGGGCTTTATAGAGCTATTATTCGGTACATAGGCATGAGGGCTGTGTGGTCTATTGTGAAGGCCGTTATGGTGTATGCAGCACTATGGGGGTTGGTTGCTTTTTTAAGCGGTGTTGAGGGAGTTCCGCGGTCTGTTGTGCCCATCAATGTCATGGTGGCTGTGTTGGCTGTTGGCGGGTCTCGTATGTTTGCGCGTTGGTTATTGCGTAAGATTGAAGATTCAGTTCGTATAAAACATACAAAGAGAGGGGTTGGTGCCGACGCAGTCGGGTCTCACCAATCTCGGGTGGTGATTTTTGGTGCGGGTGCTGCAGGCAGGCAGCTGGCCGTTGGATTGGGGCAAAGCCGTGAATGTGTGTTGCTGGCTTTTGTAGATGATGGCATTGAATTACACGGACGGGACTTGATGGGTGTGCCCATTATATCTCAAGAAAAATTACAGAACTTTGTTGTTAGCCATCAGGTGGATGACATATTGCTTGCAATGCCATCCATTACCCGCACGCAACGTAGCGTGATTATAGAACACTTACGGCCCTTGAATGTACGTATTCGTACTTTACCAGGGTTGATTGCTATGGCCCAAGGTACAGCTGATTATGCAGATCTCCACGATTTGGATATCAATGATTTGTTGGCACGGGAACCAGCAGAGCCAGACGAAGTAATGCTACAACAGCAAGTTACGGGTAAAACCGTTACGGTGACTGGCGCAGGTGGAAGTATTGGTAGCGAACTGTGTAGGCAAATATTGCAGCGTAAACCAAAGGTGTTGTTATTATTTGAGCT
>Ga0115005_10003524_pt1 | contig 12495 bp, 12 predicted proteins | sample ArcOceMetagenome_FD_87163 | JGI IMG/M metagenome (GOLD analysis project Ga0115005, IMG submission 87163) | Marine eukaryotic phytoplankton communities from Arctic Ocean - Arctic Ocean - Greenland ARC118M Metagenome | ecosystem: Environmental > Aquatic > Marine > Oceanic | place: Arctic Ocean... | reverse complement strand
TTTAGAGAGATATTTTCCCGTGATAGAATTTTGTTTTTTAATTTCTGCCGGTGTTCCTGTGGCAACAATTTCGCCTCCATGAATCCCAGCTCCAGGACCTATATCTATAATATGATCAGAGGCCATCATGGTATCTTCATCATGCTCAACCACAATAACAGTATTTCCGAGATCACGCAGATGAATAAGAGTTTTAATAAGCTTATCATTATCTCTTTGATGAAGGCCTATGCTGGGCTCATCTAGAACATAGAGAACTCCAGAGAGAGCAGATCCAATTTGAGTGGCCAGTCTTATTCTTTGAGACTCTCCTCCGGATAATGAATTAGCAGCACGATTAAGACTTAAATATGTGAGTCCAACATCTACCAGAAAATTTAATCTCGCATTTACTTCTTTTAGAACTTTATCGGCAATAATTTTTTTGGTGCCAGTAAATTTCACCTCTTTAAAAAATTTATGAGCATCCTCAATGGAGAGCTTAGAGATATCCATGATCCCTTTTTTACTAATGAGAACATTTCTGGCATAAGCGTTTAATCTTTGTCCATCACATTCAGGACAAATCTTAATCTCCATAAATTTTTCTAATTCCATTTGAATTTTATCAGAGGAGCTTTCAATATATTTTTTATTTAACCAAGCATCAAGACCTGGAAAAGGTTTTTTAAAAGTATAAGATGAATTATCTGATTTAAATTTATAGGTATATTCTTTATCTGATCCATCAAAGATTGTGCTCGATAATGATTTAGGCCATTTTTTTAAAGGCGTCTCTTCACTTACCCCTTCAGCACTTAAAATACATTTCACCATTTGATAATAAAATGATCCTTTCTTCCCAAATGGAAGAAGGGTTCCATCTGCAAAACTCAAATTATCATCTAGAACATATTTTTTTCGATCAAAAACTTTTGATTCCCCTAATCCATTACAAGATGGACATGCACCAAGAGGAGAATTAAAAGAAAAAAGTCTTGGCTCTAATTCGGGATAACTTTTTCCACTTTTATGTGAATATAAGAATTCAGAATAAAATTCTTCTTTATCATCCACAAGAGCAAAGAGACTTCCTTCTCCAAACTTTAAAGCTTGCTCGATGGAATCAGTAAGCCTTGCCTCAATTCCCTCTTTAATAACAATTCTATCAATAACAATATCAAATTTATTTTTTTTCGTTTTAGAAAGTAAAAGTCCTTCTTCCAGATCAATAATTTTTCCATTATATCTAGCTCTTGAGAAACCTAGAGATAAGAACTTTTGAATTAAATCCCTATGCTCCCCTTTTTGATCTTTTAGAACAGGAGCTAGAATGATAATTTTTGTCTTCTCTTTATTTTTTAAAAGAGTTTTCACTATTTGCTCAGGAGACTGAGCTTCTAATAACTCACCTGATTCTGGACAATAAGCATCTCCAACTCTTGCAAATAAAACACGAAGATAATCATAAACTTCAGTAATCGTTCCAACGGTTGATCTTGGATTTCTTGAGGTTGATTTTTGATCAATAGCAATAGCAGGACTTAATCCCGTAATGCTTTCCACATCAGGTGGCTCCATTTGTCCTAGAAATTGTCTGGCATAACTTGAGAGAGATTCAATATAGCGTCTTTGTCCCTCTGCATAAAGAGTATCAAAGGCCAAAGAAGATTTTCCACTTCCAGATGGGCCTGTAATAACTGTTAAAGAATTTCTTGGAATTTCTACGTTTATATTTTTAAGATTGTGGACTTTTGCCCCGAAAATTTGAATTTTATCCATACCCATTTATACAATGATTATGGCCTCTCGGCAAAAGTAATATCAATTGAGTTTATTAGTTTTCTAGGTATTTTATATCAACATCAAAGCCATAGGCAGCGTGCTCGCAATCACCATTATCGTTATCGCCTGTCGTTATAAAACCAAAGGAAATCTGTTTTTTATTTGAATTTGAGCCTATTTCAGCACCAAGCCCTACTTTAATCATCTCATTTGCAGGAATGTCTAATTTTATCTCACCTCTAGTTTCAGTTTTTGGAATGCTGCATCTTTCATGATAGTTTGCATCTTGATTTGTTAGCCCTAAACAATACTTAGGAGTCACACTAGTTCCATAATAAAGATTATAAAGGCCATTATCTCCCATCCAATTATATTCCATTAAACCATCTGCGTTAATTTTTAACCCATTAGCGTATTTTGCATTTCCTGATTGAGTAGAATAATTTTGTGAGGACATGACGACGTAATTATTTACGGTTAAAAGAATCTCATCATCATAGAGCATTTTTTGATTTGGAAATTGAAATTTCATATCACAAATAACACCATTTTCAGGAAGAGTAATTTTAGTATATTGCTCAATTCTTGCTCGAATTTTTTCGTTTTTCCGAGGACCATTTAAATACTCATTTAAATCATTTTCATTTGTTCCTGTTTCATTAAATTGACATTCAATCGCAGCTGGAAAGTTAATTGTAAATTTCTTCTCAATAAGTTTATTCATCATTTCAGGATCTTCGCATTTTTTAATGACCTCTTTTGCATCAATTGAGCAAGAATCAAAAGTATAACTTCCTGACCATGCACTAAAACTTCCATCATTACATGTTTGTGACTGAACCTCTTTTTCACAAACTTCATTATAGAGAACTTTCTCTTTTTTATATTTTATTCTCGTTTTAGTTTCACCATGAAGTGCCCCTTCACAGCTATTGGGCTCTCCGACTCTACAAGATGCATTTTGAAATGAACCACTGTACTCAGTAAGTTCACCATCAAAGCATTGGCTTTCTTGAACTTCTGATTCACAGACTTCCCCATAATTCACAACTGCATCTTTAAACATTGTTCTATAAATTAATTGGCCATGTAGAGTATCTCCACATTTATCAGGATTTATCACTTTGACTTGAACTCTCGCCATATCATTTGAACTAAAATCTCCGTCCCTAGACATGATATAAAACTCATCTGTCCCTACAAATTGATCATTAGGAGTATACATACATTTTAAATTATTATTATTAAAATAGCAGTCTGAGAGCTTTCCATACTTTGGATCAGCTCCAATATTTAATTCAAAATTAATGGCCTCATCGTCTTTAAAAAAATAATTAACTTCAATTGCCTGATTCATTTTTGTTTCAAGCTCTATCCCCTCACCAATTTTGGGAGTGCTACTTATATTAAATTCAGATGCCTGCTGCTCAGGTCTACAACCAAATAATAAAGAGGCGAATAAAACGGAAGTTGTTAAATATAGGATAAGTCTTTGCATAGTCAAATTATCGGATAAGTATGAGGATCTCTAAGCTAAAGAATACTAAAGTCATAAATACCAATAGTTTACATATCTTAAGTCTAACTTTAGTGCCTTATATTTTTGTATTTATAGAAATTGATCTTAAGAATTCATAAACTGATTAAGACTCAGGGTGTTAATTTTACAAGAAGCGTCACAAATTAATTATTTTGCGATAGCAATGCGTTATCGAGACACAAAGAATGGGGAAAACTATGTTAACAAATCACAAGAAAAAAGTTTTAAGTCTTTTATTCGCAACAGGTCTACTACTATCTGCGCCACATGCTATATCAAGTGAAAGCAACCGCGCGGATTGGAATGATAACGATTACTGGGAAGAAACTCAATTAAGCTTTAGCTCCTTAATTCATGGAATAATTAACGATACAAGCTGTAAGAGTGAAGTTAAAAATTTAGTAGCATGTATTGCGGTTATGAATAAAATTCATGAAATCCAAAATCCAAAGTCTGATGAAATGATCATCCTAAGTTTAGACAATGGAGTTCAATTTAAAAAAATAAAATCAACGAAGATGAGCCTAAGAGAATATTTGATTGATTTAAAAAACGAGCTCAATAAAAGTTTTGACTCGTACTCAGTAAAATATATAGGCTCTTCTTTTAGTGAAGAAATGAAAAAATTTGAAGAGACCTATCTCACGGCCATGAATGATTCAAAAACAGCAAGTGAGCTCTATAATACTTACTTAACAGTTGCCGTTGATCCGCATTCATATATTATTCCGAAAAATAAAATGGAAGATCGATCTCAATCAGTGAAAAGAAGTAAAGGATTAGGGATTTTTCTTCAGCCTCAAGCGGTTAATGGCGTAGATAAAATATTTATCACAGATGTCATTGAGAATTCACCAGCTGAAAAATCAGGTCTTCAAGGAGGAGATTTAATTTTATCACTTAACACAAAAGATGATTACTCAAGCATGTATGAAGAAATATCAAAATCTGATTTACTCTCTCTCATCGTAAAAAGAGACGATGAAATTTTAACTATTGATGTTGTAAAAGGCTACTATAGCGTAAAAAATGTTGCAGGAAAAATGATTACAAAAGGTGAAAATAACTTTGGTTATATTAAATTAAGATCTTTTTCTGATCGAAATGGATGTAAACAAATCCACTCATTTATTGATACCTTTAAAAAAGATAAAAAATTTAGTGGTCTTATTCTAGACTTAAGAAATAATGGTGGTGGACTTGTTAATCAAGCAACTTGTATCATGAGCTTATTTCTAGAACCTGCTTCAACGGTTTGGATGACAAAAGGACTTGATGATAAAGAACTTGTTTATGATGTGATGAAAAAAGATGATTTTAAAGATGGTGTACAAAAATATCATAATGTTATTCTCGTTAATGGATACTCTGCAAGTGCATCAGAAGCGTTATCACTTTATCTTCAAGATTATCAAAAAGCCTTTATCCTTGGAGAGAGAACCTTTGGAAAAGGAAGTATGCAAAATGTAGGTCCATCATATAATGACAACCTTGGTCATAATGCTAGTGGTATTTATGAAGCAAGAACTCAAGCTCTTTACTATGGGCCTAAAGGGATCTCACCTCAAATTATAGGAGTCACCCCTGATTTTGAAGTTTATCCAAAATATGACCAAATGGAGCCAACAAGCTTTACTAGAGAAAGTGATATTTACGCTTTTCCTATTGAAGATAGATATGTAGACACTTATAAATTTACATCTGATTCGAGAAGAAAGAATATTCAAATTATTGAAGAGTGTCTTTCAGTATCAACTTCAATTGAAGATGAATATAATAACCTAAATTCATCAAAGCAAAGTCTCTATGATTTACAATTAGCCAAAGCAGTTGAGACGATTAAGTGTGCCAATCAAAATATAGCTGTACATAGACTTGGACGTTTAATAAAAACGTCTGATATTGAAATGATTACTCGTGAAGAAAAGTTCAGAAGAATGTTTAGACAACAAAGAAAAGAGTTTGAAATCACTTACAAAAAAGAGTTAGAAGAAAGCTTAAAAGAATCTTTAAAAGAGAGTTTTAAAATTCAGCCTATTAAGCTTGACCTAGAAGATTATAAAACGATTAAACCATAATTAAGACTGGACCTAGAAATAATTTTTTAGGTCCAATCTCTTCTAAAAATGATACACTCTATTAGTGAACAAATATATTTTAACTTCCATTCTCATGATGACACTTTTGAGCTGTACAAAAAAAAGCTCGACTCCTACACCTGAAGAGGAAATTCAAAATATAACCCTTTTAAAAAGCTATAAATATGCAAAAGACTTTACCTCAGAGGCCTATTGTTATTTTGTTTTTCAAGAGATCATCTCTCCAAAAGAAATAAATCCAGATATTTTTACTCAATATATAAAAGGAGCTACTTTAAGCCTAAATTATTTAGAGCACTATAATAAATGGCTACAAATAGAAGAAGGTCATGAATGTCGTAATCTTATTGGAAGTAATTTTAAATCGATACAAAACTCTTCCCAAAAAAAATATATTATTTTTCTAAATTTAAAAGCAATTGAAGCTGAAGGAAAAAATAAAGAGATTACCTATAATCATGAACGATTACATATTGCCTTCTCTCTTTATAAATCTAATCGTGATCGAATTGAGAAGTATTGGCAGTCTCTAACGAGAGAAAAAAGAGAGACATTTTTAAATTCACATCCAGGGTATAATTTTAAAAATAAAGACGTCGAATTAAGAGAGTTTTTCGCCTATACCTTTCAAAATAATTACCAAGAAGGCCTTGATTTCTTAACAAAATAAGAAGGGCCATTTTCCAGACAAAATGTCACCACGGCCATATTGGTCGTCCCTAAACAACTGAAAATAGAAAAAAACATCTGGTCTTTATATTGCAATATATCAATTGCCACTCATGAAGAATGGCAATTGAGGTAATTATGAAAGGGAATTCTAAAACATTACTTTTATTCATGATCATTTTTTTAATAAGTTCATGTGGTAAAGCGGTAAATGAAATATTTAATGCTCCAACAACAAAGAATCAAACTGGAATCATTGCAAGTTGTACATCTAAGGCCGTCGCTGAAGAACTTGCAACCTCGCAAGGAATTAAGTTTAGAGTCATTAATGAGAAAAGAAAATTAATTGAATTCATTGGAATAAGTGAGTCTGAATTAAAAATCTTACTTCCAAAAGCAAAACTTAAACAAAATAAGATTTATGATGGAAAACTTATTTCAGGTGATTTCAGTGCAAAAGCATATATTGGTAATGACCCTTTTTATGGGGCTCATGTGAGAGATGAGAGAAGTTCTAATGCAGGAAGATACTTCCCTCATCTCTCTCAAATAAGTGCCTTAAATGTCGCAAATCAAGGTGAAGGCGTCACCATCGCGATTATTGATACTGGGGTTTATTATAATCACCCACATTTAAGTCCAAATATTAAAACCAATTCAAATGATCGCCATGGTAGCAATGCTAATAACTCTGATGATGATAATAATGGCTATAAAGATGATTATGTTGGATGGGATTTTTATAATGGAGATGCATATCCAAATGATGACAACGGACATGGAACTCATGTAGCAGGACTAGCTGCAAGTACTTATATGGGAGTAGCTCCAAAAGCAAAAATACTACCGATAAAAGTCTTGAGCTCTGAGGGACGTGGAGATCTTGGAACAATTGCAGCAGGAATTATGTATGCCATTGATAACGGAGCAAATATTATTAATATGTCTCTAGGGGGAAGTGGTGCCGGTGGTATAACTTCTGATATTAGAAATATGATCAATTCAGTAAAAGTTGCAAAATCAAAAAATGTTCTGATTATCGCAGCTGCTGGAAATGGTGGAAACGATGGGATTGGAGATTGTAATGATGACTCACCTGTTTATCCAGCAAATATTAGTGAAGATAATATGATCTCTGTTGCCTCTGTTGATGAATATAATAATCTTACGGATTACTCAAATTTTGGAGGAGAATCTGTCCATGTAGCGGCTCCAGGTGGAGATTATTTTACAGGCGGTTTGTCTTCAACGGCCATCGCTTATTGTAATGGCCCATGTAACCAGTCAAATCTTCCTTATGTCACAATGATGGGGACATCCATGGCAACACCAGTAGTAGCCGGCATGGCAGCAGTGCTTATGAGTAAAAATAAAAGTGCCTCTTATAAAACGGTTCGAAACTCAATTCTCAATCATTGTGATCGAACGGATGATTTAAATGGTTTAGTAAAATGCGGTGGTGTTGTGAATGTTGAGAGCTCTTACAGAAATTTATAAGTTAGGTAGTAAATATTTGTATCAACACCTTCGAGTTCACCATTTGAGTTTTTATAAAAATCAATATCCATTATTTCGGGGCTTCTCACGATCTCTAATTCTCCAATTTTAGAAGATGAGTACGTAGCGGTCCTAGTACTTCCTGTTTTCACAAGTAGTTTAATTCTTTTCTTTAAAAGGTTCGATGGAATAATAAACTTCTGCAACTTATCACCAGGCAAGAGTAAACCTAAAAATGTTTTCCCCACAATCATCTGAGCTGGCATAAGTTGATTTACGGATGGAAGAATATTCAATACGAAACCTTGATTTTTTAACATTGGAATCGATTCAGAAATTGATAAAAGTTCATCCTTTGCTTTAATTTCAAGTCTATTATTATTTCGATATCTAATAGCACTCCCATGATTATGATTCCAACTAGGATTATCATTTGTACCAAGAATTTTATTTGCTTCATTCAATGAAGTTCTTATTCCTTTAGTCAGAGATATTTTTTCAGAAAAGCTCTGGATCACTAAATTAGGATTTAGTTTGAAGTGCCCTTGTTTTTTATACTTATCGATAATACCTTGAGCTTCGCAACCTATGATAGATAAAAAGCTCATATTTTGATGAACTGATTGAAAAATGGGGGCAATATTAATATTATTTTTTTCATCTAAAATGATACTTGGAAGCTTACCTAGCCCACGAAGATTTTTATCAGAAATGGCATGAGAGATCCAAAATAAGGCCCTCGTTTTACTCGATGTAAGATAATGATGCAGATCCACAGAATCTGCATCATGCTTTATAATTAACTTATAACCAGATTTTTCAAACGCTATTTTAAATCTTTTATCGATCGTTTTGAGTACATCTCTTCTTATTTGAAAAAAAGATGTTTTTGGAGGAGTACTTATAGATGTTAAGACAACAACTTCACTCTGGGCACAAAAGCCTTGAGTACTGATGATAAAAAGAAAAAGAATTAAAATTAGCGTTTTGATAAAAAATCCTTTCTTACATTGAAATATTCATATTGTATGTTCGTATTCTTGAAATAACTTCAAACACAACAGGAGAAAGCATATGTTCTTGCTTTTTCCACTCTAGCTCAACATCACTTTGAGTAATATTCTCTTTTGATAACAGTGAACGAGTCACATTTCTTTTTTGAATATTTATCTCTTCGATTGACTCATTAAATTCAGACATGACATCTTGTACTTCATCAATATTGAAATCTAGTGCTAATAAATCATCTTCGCTTAGTTCTGAAAAACTAGGCTCCACTCCACTTTCTCCATCAAGAAGGATTAATCCCACAAGAAGGCTTAGAACACCCAATGCCTTACTTCCACCACACTCACCACTTAAAGTACAACCAGCATACCCAAGAGGTAGTAATGAATACTCATAAGCAAGATAAGTTCCAGCTCCTGAACCAAAAATAGATAGACCTGCAAAAGACTTGGTTGTTGGAAAGATAAAAATACCCATTAATACTAATAAACTCATTTGTTTCTTCATAATTTTTTCTCCTTATTAATTAAGAAGGGTATAACTTGAGAAGAAATTCTAAACATTTACATTTGGATACATATACTAATTGTAGATAAATTTTATAGGGTAAGAAAGATTGAAAATAATTATGACCGGAGATAAGAAAAATCTCCGGTATTTATATATTAGAGAGTAACTCTAAATATATTGTTCATCTTCATCAAATTCAATTATATCTGCCCATCTAAAAACTTCTTCAGATGACTGATAACATGTCTCAGCTAGTTTAATTGTACGAACATTTAGGGTTTCAGTATCAATAGTAAGATTTACTCCCTCGCTCTTACTTAAGCAACTAGCAACAACAAGGCATTCTTCGCGTTTAGAGAAGTCAAAAACTTTTTTTTGTCTAAATTCGTTATAATAAGATAAAGTGAGATCATCATCTCTACAACTAAGATAACTATCATACTCACTGCGACTTGTTCGGACATTATAATAATCTGCAACGTAGCTACTTTTACTTTTGATACCTGTTATTAAGACATCGAAACTCTCAGGTGTTGTATTTGAAATTCCACCAATAATTTCCGCAGAAAAAGAAAACATTGAAATTGACGCCAAATAAATAAATAATAATTTTTTCATATAGTTCTCCTCAATAAATAATTTAAATAAATTCTAGCTGAAAAAAGATAATTTATTAGGACTATTGAAAAACATATAAATAGAAGAAAATATTGTCTAAAAATTAGACAATATTCTTGTTTTTAATGATAAATGCTCGAAAAACTGATAGAGTTTTTTAATGATAAAAAGACTAAGTACTATATTTACAGCAATTACGGCCTCGATTCACGTCTTATTTTTTAAAATTGAGAGCCTTGATTTTATGACTCCAAAAGTCCTCGAGAGGTTTCATCTAAATATTGAGAGTGCTAAATATGTAGAGATTTGGGCCTTTAACCAAGGTTTTTATAACCTCTTTCTTGCCCTAGGACTCTTCTATTGTATTTTTAAATCTTATACTAAAGGAATTGAAAAAGTAGTGACGCTCACTTATTTTCTTTTACTAACAATTATAGCTGCAGCCTTTGTCTTATTATACTCTAAACCAGAAAATTATATTGGAGCCATGGTTCAAGGTATTCCCGCTTTATGCTCATTGATATTTTTTAGACTCCACTTAAAAGAAGAAAAACAAAAATGACTCAATTTATCTATTTTATTACAAATCCTGGAAACGAAAAACTACTAAAATATGAAATGTTAGAGCATTTTAAAGGAAGATTAAATTTTTCCTACTCTAAACCAGGTCTATGTACTTATAAGAATATGCAAGAAGATTTAAGCCTTGAGGATATCAGAAATCTAGATATTATTTTTGCTAGAAGTCTTGGAGAATCAAGAGGAATCTTATCAAAAAATGATCTCTTTAATGAGATTAAATCTTTAACAAAAACATACAAAGAAATAACTTTTACCCAAATCCCTCTTGATCCAAATAATCTTGAAGAAGACCTTGATCTCGTAAGTGAATTAGAAAGTTTTCGTCCAAAAGGGCCTGGTCTTAGTCCTATGCAAGGATCTGTTATTAAAGTTGAAGAGGATAAATATTTTTTAGGAATTGAGCTTAAAGATAAATTCAGCTCTCCTCCAGGAAAGTATTTTTATAAATTATCAAAATCCGACTCACCATCGCGGGCCTATCATAAAATCAAAGAGAGTTTTCTCTTATTAAATATTCCCAATAATACTTCTCTTGTTTGTGCTGAATTTGGTTGTGCCCCTGGGGGAAGTTCAAAATTTCTATTAGAAAATAATCACACAGTTTACGGAGTTGATCCTGCAAAAATGGATGACACTATTATTGAAAATAAGAACTTCCATTTCATAAATCTTCCGATGCAAAAAGTTAAACGAAAAGAGCTCCCAGAGAAGATTGATCTACTCATAAGTGACGTAAATCTTGAGCCCCTAGATGTCTTAAAGATTTTCACCCATCTTTTTCAAGATAACTCACCACATAAGGCGATCATTACGTTGAAAATACCTAAAGCTAAAATGCTCACGCAAAAAAATGAATGGGATAAACTACTACAGAAATTAGGTTACTCTAATATATCCTATGTTCAACTATCTTCCCATAGAAGTGAATGTGTTGTGATTGGAGAGAAATAATCTAGGGCAAAATTCGATCTTTCAAAGATTCATCAGGCATGCGGCAAAATTCATTTCTACCAAATAATTTATACCTAGACCTAGCGATTAGATCATAGAAAAAATCTCTTATAAATTTAGGAATAATTATAAAAACAAATAATAAAGCATAGAAATTTGCAATATCTCTTAATATATAAAGAATGGCATCTGATTTTGTATGAAATCGGCCTTCTCTTAAATAAACAATTGAATCAAGATCTCTAATATATGAATTGTTTAATTTAATTTTTGCTGTCTCTCCTTGTAGAGAGGCAAACTTTAATCGTTTTTGTTTATCATATTTTATAATGTGATCAACAATTCCATTACAAAGAACACACACGCCATCAAAAAATATAATATTTTGTTGTTTATTCATCTAGCCTTTTTTAATAATTTCTTTTTTACGATTTGGAAACATCGTCGTGCATATTGGACACACGATGCCCTTACAACCTCTTGCAGTACAATACTCACGACCATAAAAAATAATTTGTAAATGCAGCTTATTCCAAGTTTCCATTGGAAATAGTCTTTTGAGATCTTTCTCTGTTTGCTCAACTGATTTACCGTTTGTTAGTTTCCAGTTTTGGGCAAGCCTATGAATATGAGTGTCTACAGCAAAGGCCGGTATATTGAAGGCCTGACTCATAACAACTGAAGCTGTTTTATGTCCAACACCTGGAAGCTCTTCAAGATCTTCAAAACTTGCAGGAACCTCCCCATTATGTTTTTCAATGAGAATTTTTGATAACTCCCAAATTGCTTTTGATTTTCTAGGACTTAATCCACAAGGACGAATAATTTCTTGGATCTCACTAATCGATCTTTTCACCATTTTTTGAGGAGTATTAGCGAGCTTAAATAATTTAGGTGTAATTTGATTCACTCTCTCGTCTGTGCACTGAGCTGATAATAAAACAGCAATGAGAAGTGTGTAAGGATCTGTATGATCAAGAGGAATTGGCGTTTCTGGATAAAGCCTTTCTAGTTCATTAAAAATAAACTCCGCTCTTAATTTTTTAGACTTCGTATAATCAATACTCATTTTTGTGCCTCAGTAAAAATTTCATCAACAAGTTTTAATATATTTTTTTTCCCTGAGATCACTTCTTCTAATTGTTTGGATAAATCAATTTTCTTAAGACGATCTTCAAACTTCTCTTTCAAAAGTTCTTTCAACCAAAAAACAAGTTGCTCATCTCGCTCTTTATAGTCATAAATTGAAAAATACTT
>Ga0115005_10003522_pt1 | contig 12497 bp, 17 predicted proteins | sample ArcOceMetagenome_FD_87163 | JGI IMG/M metagenome (GOLD analysis project Ga0115005, IMG submission 87163) | Marine eukaryotic phytoplankton communities from Arctic Ocean - Arctic Ocean - Greenland ARC118M Metagenome | ecosystem: Environmental > Aquatic > Marine > Oceanic | place: Arctic Ocean... | reverse complement strand
TAATAGGAGAGACCATGTACACCATCATCACCCGTAACGAATGTAAGTATTGTGACAGAGCTAAAGCCTTACTGGACCTAGATACGATTAAGTACGTAGAGGTAAACATAGAGTTGACTGCAAACAAGTGGGTGTTGTCTCTTATGAAAAGCAGTAACCTTAAAAGTGTGCCTCAGGTCTTTGCCCACGATGGAAATTATGTCGGTGGGTTTCGAGAGCTTGAGTCAGTGCTAGGTCATGCAAACAGAGGGGAGTACTAAGGTGGGTGAAGAGAAGATCAAAAAAACCCGACGAAAAACCAACTACAAGGGTGCAGATAAGAAGACTACCTCAGGGATTGTTCCGAAGACGGTTAATCAAGGTAGGCTTATTGATGCTATTGCTAATAGTAACCAAGTCCTCATTTTGGGACCAGCGGGAACTGGCAAGACCTATGTTACGGCCACTTGTGCAGCTGACCTTTACACGCTCAAGGAGATCGACAAGATTGTCATCACACGCCCTCACGTAGCCGTAGGTAAGGACATAGGGTTCTTGCCGGGGACACTAGAGGAGAAGGCACAACCTTGGGCATTGCCTGTCCTAGACGTTCTGGTTAAGCATCTGGGCAGGGGGACAGTAGACACTGCACTGAAGTCTGGCAACATTGAGATAGCAACACTGGCTCTCATGCGTGGTCGTAGCTTTGACAATGCTTTCATTATTGTTGATGAAGCTCAGAACATTGAAGTGCCAGAGATACAAATGGTCTTGACAAGGGTAGGAGAAGGGAGTACTATTGTGCTTAACGGTGACATACAACAGTCAGACCTTAAGGGTACGTCTGGTCTTGCAAAGATCATTCACCTCGCTAAGAAGTACATGTTGAATGTTCCCGTTGTTGAGTTTGTACTAGAGGATATTGTACGAAGCGGTATCTGTAAACAATGGGTAGAAGTCTTTACAAAGGAGAAGATGTAATGGTTAAGCAGCATGAGTACGACGAAGTTGATAATGTAAATAGCCCAGCGCACTATGGCAACGGTAAGATTGAGTGTATCAACTACATAGAAGACTTCCTGTCAAGGGAGGAGTACATTGGGTACCTCCGTGGGAATATAGCTAAGTACATGCACCGATGGAAATATAAGAATGGCTTAGAGGACCTCAAGAAGGCTGAGTGGTATGGTGCACGACTTATCACTCTAGTAGAGGAGGGTGGCGTATGACTTTATACGAGGGGATCATATTAGCTAATATAGTTATTTCAGTGTGGACTACCTATCAGATAGGAAGAATAAAGACAGACGTTGATAACTTGTACGAGGGTGTATCCTTAGCGATAGATCAAAAAGCCAAGACCTAGAATCAAAGAAGCCTCCCCAGTGAAAACTAGGGAGGCTTTTTCTGTATGTATTTAAGGGTAATCTCTATTTCCTCGAGTAATGGGAGAGGAGCTACTTACGTCTGAAGAGGTTACGTATCCCCCTAGCCATCTCGTTAGGTGAGGGAGCTAACCAACCAAGCACCAATAGGATGAGCATGAGTGGATCAATCGTAGTGTTCTTAGTTGTGCTGGTGTCCTGTACGATAGTCTCTACGGGTGCTTCTACCCTTAGCTCTGGTCGTACTGTTGTGTTGTACCCTAAGTTCTGCGTGTTCTCTTTACCTATCTGAGTATTAGCGGCTACGTTAGTCCCACCAGTTGGTAAGAGGGAACTAACCGCGCTACAGTTACTTACAAATAGCAGGCTCAGAAGGCTTAATAGGAGTATTCGTTTGTTTGCCATTGACATAAATCCCAAAGAAGCCAGCCCCTGCACCGACCATTACTGATACGAACCCTGATTGGGCATTGGATGGATCAGGGAGAGCCATAAACCATTGTGTCGTTTGATAGAAGGATAGCCCGTACATCCCAAGAATCATCCTTGGTAGTATCCGCCATCTGTCTAGTAGTTCTGGTGTGAATTTCATGACGATGCCTCATATAATACATAAATTACCATAACTGTCCCTGCGAACTGCGACAGTATAATACTCTTGTCTCTCCACAGTAGGCCCACAATTAGCCACCCAAAGACACCTATGAAGTTTAGGGCATTGTCAAGAAAATAGTATCCACCCTCTCCCCCTATACTCCTTGCAAGCAGACTTCCTAATAGTCCTAGTGAAGCAACCCACTTGATCCACCAAGAGAGGTCTTTGTCTGGTCTTTTCATTGTGAAGACCCCTAGTCTTGTTTAGCTTGCTGCTTCATCTGATATAGATGTACTTCACTCTCTAGGTGCTTAATCTTCTCTTGACTAGCAGCCAGTGCTATGGAGACTTCCATTAGCTTCGCTTGTAGTTCCTCTACCTTTACATGAAGGCTCTTATTCTCAGAGGATACAATCTTAATTCTCTCCATTAGGTTTTCCTTAAATTCACCTGAGGTGTCCTTCTCCTGAAGTTTCAACTCATGGCTCTGTTTTGATTTGATAGTGAGCCAGCCCCATAGGCCAGTACCACCGATTAACGCTATCAAGATAGGTGTTAGGTCTTCAAGATTCATTGTACAACATCTCCAGCCTTTTGTATTCCAGTATTTGACGATTAGTTAAGTAAGCTAGGTAGACAGCGAAGGTGATCTGACCAACTAGGATACCCATAGCAAAGAGGATGTCTGGCCCCTCTATCATGAAGTAGGAGAAGATAGTCAACGCAAGCATAGCGTCAGCCATTAGAAGGTTACGCAGTACCTTGATTGTACAGTGGATGGCTACGGGGATCATAGCGATACCTACAGAAAGCCAAGCAAGAGAGAACCAAATAGAGACGCTCCCACTGTGAGCTAACTCAAGGGTAAGACCAGCTACTACAATTAACCACATCGCATGGTTGATAGCTGATGGTCGTGGGTTGTGAGTACCTACCGGGTTTTCTTTAGACATACTTCTTCCGATCCAATTCAAAGTGGGGAGCATCGTAGAAGGACTTCCAGTCACCACCCCATACGATGGAAATGTCAAGCTCCTTAGCTGCTGACTTCATAGCCTTAGCCATTAGCTCAAAGCGCTCTAGGTCTTCCCAGTCAACAGGATAAGGAACCATGTCCACAGCATGACCTGTGAGGTGTCGTGAGTTTAGTGTGGTAGACTTACCAGCCTTAAGCAACTCTCTTTGACGACTGATGTGACGAATACCTTCAATCACTGCAAAGTCAACCTCAGTTAGCTCAATGGCCCTACTAACTACAGCGACCATATCAGGATGTACACCCGACAGTCTCTGTAAGCTACGTGATCCAAGTTTGTATGGCATAATAGTGTATCCTTTAATTAGGTGGCGTGGGCCAAACCAGCCCTGCTATGTCTGTTGTGTTTTCAGGTAGGTCCCTTAGTTCTTGACGGTAGGCTTTCCACCTTATCTTATCTGCTTTGCTAATGGAACTATCCGACAACAGATAATGATCTGTCCTTGATAGAAGTCCATCTCTTTTGTTTTTCAACATAGTCATCTCAGTAACAGTAAGCAAGTTAGTTCCCCTTATGCTTGAGTGAATATTGCAGTTAAGGCCCCAGAGGTAGCTGCGGTTGCCCTACGTTTGCCAGACCCTTGAGTGAACTTACACTTGATGGTGTATAGGGTATTAGCTGACGCTGCAAAGCCGTAAGCTATAGAGATAGGCTTTGGGTTACTGTTACCGCCATCAAAGACATTTCCAGTATTTGCAGTGTTAAACTCTGTGCCATTGACATCAATCACAAAACCCATATTATAGGTACTTTCGCTATTGGCATCTGGACAAGTAATGCTTGCCGATACTTGAACAATGCACACTGATGCTGATGTAGGAGTAAATGTAACCACTGCAACATCACCACTATTTGCAGGGTCACCTTGGTTACCATTAGTACCAATTGTATCCCCACTGAAAATATCGAACTTAGAAGTCGATAGCGTAGGGATACGTGCTGCATTTAATGTTCCGACAGTTATGTCTGCTGCATTTAGTGTTCCACGTATGGTAGCACCCTGAAACTCAGCAATTCCTGTATCACGCGCAATCTTCCAGCCACTTGTTCCAGATACAAAGTTATCTGACTCAATGTCACTACCAACTTGAATAGCTCCAGTAGCTGTAGTAAACACAAGGGTCTGTGCAGCTGTTGTACCGTCAATGGTCACTGTAAAAGCAGAAGACCATTCCTGTACAGATGTATCAGTTATACTAATGGTTGGCTGAACCGTTGACCAGCCAGTAGTAAGCCCGGTAAAGGTTGCAGTTGCCGTATTATAGCTTGTAGCAGTAGGGTTTCCCGGTGAGGTATTCCGTAGAGTACCAAAGTAAACCCTACCAGTGATGACTGTATCACCCGCCGCTCCACTTGTGGGGTCTGATTGAACTACAACACCACCAGTACCAGTAGAAAATGCAGACTTGTTGCCTGAGTAATCAACAGCCTTCACGAAGTAGAAGAGGGTTGCTCCACCTGTTAAGCCAATGTGTGTAAACCCTGTCCCCGCTGAAGTACCAACAGCGGTTGCTCCAGTAGTTGAATTGGTTGTATTAACATAGACCTCAGTAACTTTAAAGTCAGCATCTGTTGGGTTTACCCAAGATATAAAGTTCGACAGTATGCCGCCAGTTCCTGATACAGAAGTTGGTATTCCCGGTGCAGTAAGGTCACCCCCACCAGTAAAGTTAATACCGACGAATGTACCTTGAACCCCATTAACACTAACAGCACGAACCCTAAAGTTGTAGAGCACTTGATCTATAAGTGGTGACAGTTCTATGGTTGTATTTGTAGTTGTGGTACTTGCATAGTCAGCATCAGCAGCAGCCTTCCACTGTACTTCATAGTAAGATAAGAAGTAGTTTGGTGCAGCGGTCCACGACAGAATAGCAGAGTTAATGAACGTACCATCACTTGTGAGTTTACCACCAGCAGTTGTAGTTAACCCTGATACCTGTAAGCCACCGAAAGGGCTTGGTAGGTTAGTGTTGTCACGTTCATAGGCTGCACCATCATCAACTTCATCGTACACACTATCAGCAGTTTCTCTGAGTGTTAACTGAGTTTGAAGGTCAAGGCCATCAGTTAAGCCGAAGTTCCAAGATACTACTTCAAACTCTTTATTAGTCCACTGAAAACGAGTGTTACTTAGACGTACATTATCACCCACCTGGACTCTTAAGGTCTTTAGTCCGAAGGAAGCGGTAACTGTAAGTTGTTGTCTGTTACGCTCTAGTGTAATTCTAGCGATACGCTTAGCTTCAATAGAGTTATCAGTAAAGGTCAAGTCAACATCAGCTACAGATACTTGGTTGTTATCAGCAGCCAGTGAAGCTGTACTAGTTACCTGTGGGTAATCTGTAGTTTGCCAGTTACTCTCTGCACCACGGAACGTACCCTTAACTGTGTTAAAGTTACTTCTACGGGAGTGTCGTGTAGACACATTGATAGTAGAACGTAGATCGTCCTCATTGAGGTCCAACACAGGGGTAGTCCAATAGGCTGGCTTCATGCGCCACTTACCCTGAGAGTACCACAGGCTGCCATCCATAGAGGTCAGCATAGCGTTAATCATTTCGTATGGAGTAGAGGCTGTAGTGAAGGCACCATTACAAGTGTAACGTGTTGTACCAGCGTCTGTGTTAGTCTGATCACATACACCAGCAGCGGAGCTAACTAAAGTATCATCAATGTTGCCAGCTATTTCACTTATGCCATAAGATGATGTGAGGTAATCACGAATACACAAGGCTGGGTTATCTGACCATGATGTACTATTACTACGTGGATCAAAGACCTTCTTACCTTTAACGATAACAGTAAACTCTGGGATACCGTCAGGGTACACATCTTGGTTGTACTCCATGCGGAGATACATATAAGCAATGCCACTCAGTTTACATGAGCTTGTCCAGAGACTATCAGACTCAGATACAAGGGTTGTGTCAGCAGCTTGAGTAGGAGAACCCAGATGAAATTTAACACGTAGCTTACCATTGTAGCGAGTAGAAGTAGTTCCATCTGGTTCTACTACTGTGGGTATGTTACCGTCTGTGGCAATGTCAGCAAAGTTTACATAAGACTCATTGATGTAGAGTGTATCAAAAGACTGTATCTCATGTCCAGCGACAGCAATGATCCTGTGAAGGTATTGGTTTGTTGTACCTGTAGACTCATCATAGATACGAGCACCACCAACACGCATCTTACCATAGACTACCTGATGGTCTAGTGCAGTGCCGATAGCTGTGGTTTGATATCCCCGGTTACCCCCTATGGAAGGCTTAGGTGTAAGTGCGCGTAGGGCTGCACCAAGGACTACTGTTGTAATAAGGCCCACAGCGAAAGCGGATAAGCCACCAAAGAGTGCTCCTCCGACAACTGTTCCAAGAATACCCGCGCCAATAGCAGTGAAGACAACCATGTTATAATACCTTTTCGTATTTAGTTTCTACCTCTTGGTATCCCATTCTAGTAAGGAAGTTTCCAATCGGGTTCTTTACAGAGGAAGACGCTAGAACCCTATAGATTCCGTCATCTTTAATACAGGTCTCCACAAACTTAAACAGACGTTTACCAACGGTAGACTTTCTGTAGTCCTTGTGTACATACACTGCATCGTAGACAGCCATAGGATCATACTTAGATGTTAAGGGTGCTGCAATAATGACTACGAAGTAGCCTATCAACAGACCTTCCTTCCTAGCGGTAAAGAACTTAAGTAGTCCCCCTTCCTCTAGTCTAGCGTATGCGTCCCAGTCTATGTGTAAGTCTTGTGTAGGGTGACCAGACTCGTCCCATTCTAGGAGAGCCAAGGGAGTTACTTCTTCTTCAGCAAGCATCAAAAACTCTTGTTGATAAGTAACCATTATTCAGCCACTCTGCCCCAAGGTATCTTCTTGTCCTGTAGGTCCTCAAGGAAGTTTAACCCATCGTCATTAGGGTAGACAGACTTCTGATAGCCAGAGGTAAACCTAGCAACCCTAGCTCTCTCAAGATCAATAAGCCTGTTCTCCACAGCCAGCTCAATAGTAGCTGTCTCAACACCCTCTTCGATGTTCATCTGATCCATGTACCCTGAGAATAACTCGTTGAATACATCCTCACCATTAATACCGAAGTAAATCCTAGCCTCACGGCCTTGGTAAGGCTCTGTCAATGCCAAAGCGATTAGATTTGAAGGGATACCACTCAAAGTGATTGATGCACCCTTAACGCTCATCTCAGAGGTTTCTTCGATAGATGAGATACTCAGGAGTTGACCTAAGCCAATCCACGTAGTTCCATCAGCAAGGGTTAGTGTGCCTTGACCTGTCCACATCCTTATGATGCCACCAGAAAACGAAAGCTGAACGGCAAAGAAAGGGTAGACTTCGGGTTGTGCTATTGCAGTTTTTGTTGCTGCTGTTAAATCTCTTGACATGATGTTACCTTATTATACGATAGCTTCTACAGCCTCAAAGGAGATGCCGTAGGTAGAAGCATTGTTGATTGACCATGAAGTTAGGTTGGTGCTTAGTCGGAATACACCTTTAGGGGAATTAAAGACTGCTGTTGCACCATTGTGATTGCCACGTAGTGCAGGCCATATCTCTAGGTTAACTGTAGTAGCGGTACCTAAACCAGTTACGTCCTTTAGAACTGTGTGTAACTTAGAACTAGCGCCTGTACCAATTTGAATGTAGTCACCAGCTTTAAGGGTACCTGTCATATTGGCAGTAACAGTCTCACCCCCAGCAGACCCACTTAAAATAAGACTGCTGCAAGTGCCTTGTGGTGTAGCGTAGTCAGGGTCACCCAGTAGAAATGTGCCAGCTTGACCCTTAAGGGCTACCAGCATAGACTTCCATTGTGCAGCCTTATCACGATGCACTGAGGCAATACTAACTGAGGCTTCCCACCTTTGCCCACCGTGGGAAATAACTTGCTGTTTATAGGTGAAGGGGGACTGAGAGACAGCTACAGCATTAACAGCCCTAAGCTCAATACTCTCAATCCCTATGGATGTTGGTGTCGCTAGTGGATAGGTGATTGCCATTGATTATTCCTTTAACCGAAGACTGACTTCATTTGACCACCACGACGACGATCATTCATTATTGATGCTTTAGCAGCTTGAGTTAAAGCTGGTTGTGCTTGTTGAATTGTCTGAGTAACAAGTCTCTTAGTGTCCTCAGATGTATTGGCTGAGATGTTGTAGTTGTTAGTGACATGAGTACTACCGCCACCACCTTCCATCTGTACACCTAGCTTACCGTTAGCACCACGCTTGAGTGGCATGATAGCTTCAGGACCAGCTTCTCCCATGAGGCCAGTCTTACCGCCTGCCATAGCAAAGTTAGTGGGACCATTAACGACACCACCATTAGCGTAGGCTGTAACTTCTTTCCCACCACTAAAGGCACCGCCATCAGCAAAGAACCCACCAGCAAAAGTCTTGATTGCTGCGATAGCCACTTGCATGACATAAACCTTGTATAGTTCCCTAACAACTTCAGCAGCCATAGTCCTGAATGCATCACTTACAGACTTAGTGCCATCAGACATAGCCATAAAGGCATCGCCCATTGACGTTTCAATAGTAGCTGCTAGTTCCTCTTGTGCTCTCTTAGCTTCTTCTATGACGCGGATACGCTCTTCTTCAGCCTTCTGTAGCTTCTCTACAGCAACGACTTCAGCCTCTAGCTTTGCAATAGCTGATGTTGACCACTTACTCTGGTCTACACCTAAGGCATTGAGTACACGTTTCCTAGCTGTAGTCTGACCAACAAGCGCTCTCTCTAACTTGAGTTGCTTCTGTAGGTCTGCATAAGGGTCAACGACCTTCTTCGTCTTCTTTTTATCGTCTTTAACGTAGTTAGGTATGAACTTCCCCTTCCCACCAAATGGGTCTAAGGGGTTCTTCTTCATAAACAAGTCTTGCTGCTTTATTAGCTCAAGTCTGTCTTTCTCTGACTGTTTGATATCTTCCAGAATCATCTTTTGATCCGTAAGATTATCAGTAAGTAGCATAAGCTCTTTACCTTGCTCTTTAGTAATTTGCTGAGACTCTACTTGCAGTTGTATCTTTTGACGGGCTATAAGGTTCTGGATGTAGAGTTTATCTTCGTACTGCTGTTCCAGATTTGCTTGCATCAGGCTAAGATCAAGGGTTTGCTTTTGCGAAGAGAACTTAGCTTCTTGACTAACGACAAGCTTCTTTTCTAGCTCTGCCAAATCCTCTTTAGCCTTTAGTTCCTTTTGCGTCAGTATCCCACGAGCTTTTGAAAGCCCATTTATAACAGATTGGCTTCTAATCCTAAGCTCTTCCTGACGCTGCATCTCTCTTAGTGCTGCAAGCTCTAAAGTAGATTGGGCAACAAGCTTCTTAGCATCCTCAACCTTATCTTCCTTACCAAAGCCAAAAAGACTAGCTAGGTCTATGCCACCAGCAGCGCCTTGACCTATTAGGGCAGCGCCTGTAGTAGCTTCTTCAAGGGCTTCCTTAGCCAACCTTAGCTTCTCTACAGACTTGTCAATCTGTTCACTAAAAGTCATCTCATCAACACTATCAAAGCCAGATGCAAGGAACTGTATTTCATTACGAAGCTCTTGTACTTTTTCTCTAGCACTTTCTAGGTTTGCTTCATAGGTCTTAAGTCTTTGGCTTGCTACATTTGTCGCATCATTTACGTCCATGAATGACCTAAGTAGCATAGTACCAACAGCTAAACTGATACCAACAACAGCACCAGCAACACCGGGAAGCAAGCCAGCTAACTGAGTACCCTGTTGACCAAAAGCAACAAGGGCAGAGGTGCCAGACTGTACTTGTACAAAGAAGTCACCGACCTGATAACCAACCTGTTGGGCATACATACCAAACCTATTGGTTGACTTACCAGCCATGTTAGTAGCTTGAGTCATCCTAAGTTGATCAGCGGTTAACTTACGTACAGAAGCAGCGTAAGTCCTAACTTCAGAGTTAGCCTTATTGTAAGTCCCACCTAAACGGGACATTTGCTTTGCCTGCTTGTTTAACTCACCCGCATATCTCTTAGCGGTAATGTCACCCTTACGGAAAGCAGCTTCAATAATAAGGATATTGCGCTCAAACTTCTTCTGTTCCTTTTGAGTCCTTATCAGGTCCCTGTCGTCAACGCCAATTACTAATCTGATATCGTCAGCCATTTGCCACCCTTAAATATTCTAAGTCTACTCTTTTGACAGCCTCAATTTCCCAAGGCTCAATAGATGTTTCAGTTAGTTCTTTCCATGCTTTAATCTGCTCAAAGGTTATCGGTGATGGGCCACTAAAGCCTGAACCCCTGCTGGAGCTTAAAGTAATGAAGGTAGACCAGATGTGAGATATTAGTATTGGAAAGGTGGTCGGGGGTTCCAATTCCTCTAGTCTCAATCCGGTCTGAAGCTCCACTTGTTCAAGATGTTCTCGTTCTGTGATGCCGTTCTGATCTGGCCTGTTGAGTTTAAACTGGTGCTTAGACCACTCAACAAGCTGACAGATCAGACCTTCGTAAAATCCAGAGAGTCAGTAACAACCTCCTCAATTTGGTTTTTAATCCAGAAGACCTCTTGGTACAGTTCCTTAGCCTTAGCAACAGTTAGCTTAGGTTTTTCACCACCATAGGTAATGTCCCAAGACTTAGTTACTTTAGATAGAACCTCCAGCGTAGCTTCCTCAATATCTGAGTAGTCAACCTCTTGAGACTTACTCTTCTGAGCCTTCTTAAGTCGTTTGCTGATTTGTTCGTGTTGGCACTTCTTGTATTCTTTAGAATGGGGCGCAGCAATAGTAACTGTCATAACTGTGCCATCGTCATTCTTTAGTGCTTCACCTGTTGAGGGATGCGTAATCTCAACAACAAGATCGTCTAAATTCGGTGTCAGGTCTTTTAAGTCCATTGTATGTTCCTTTTCGGGGGAGTGTCGGGTGATTAAAGTGTGGAGGCCCCGACCCGACTCAGGACCTCCACGTACCTAGCTAGGTATTAGTTTATGCTGGGCGTGTGATACGAAGGCTAGTGCCCTCAGTAGAATCACGAAGCGCAACAAAAGACATTGTGATCATTCGGCTGGTTGGGCCATCGACACCAACATCAGCAGAGTTAATCTTAACGCGAGGGAAGTCAAAGACATAAGGAGCCGATGAAGTTGGGTTGTCTACAGACACTCGAATTGCTGTTTCTGTCTCGTTTATGAAACGGTTAATCAAATCGGCATCTTGGAAGTACGCAGTTAGTGTACCCTCAATCTCAGCACGACCAGCCTCAAGGGAAGGTGCACTATCATCACCAATGACGAATGTAGCTTCATATGAGTTGTTCAAGGTAAAGTCTAATGCAGTTACGATAGCTACAGCACCGGGGGAACCAACAGTACCAATGGAAATGTCACCTGAGTAAGCATCAAAGGGTGCAGCACCAGAGGAAGCGTCTTGTGTCTTCTGAGTTTGACCCAGAGTCATGTCCTTACCAACCATGCTGAAGGTAGTCGCTACCATCTGGTTAGGGGCAAGGGAAATAGCCATACTGGAAACAGACATGCCTGTGAATAAACGAGCTTGATCAACGTCAGCAGCGTAATCTTCAATAGAGAAGAACTTAGGCGTAGTGCCAATATCTATAGTTTGGGTTCCAGTTGCTGGGAACGCGCTAAGCATAGCTGACTCAAGGAACAAGTCAAAGTCTCCATCACGAAGGTCAACAACAATGTCGCCACCTACTTGACGGTTACCTTGGCGGTTAACACGAGCCATACGGTCAGCTTGAATATCTGTGCCAGCAAGAACATCTTTAGTTAGGTTTAAAGAGTGGGTGCTGAATGGAAGGTTAGTGAAGTTACCAGCGGGTGTTGTACCAAAATCTGATTCAACAGCGAATGATAAGCTGGAACGTGAACCCTGTGCAAAGGCCATATTAATTCTCCTAATTAGTTATAAATGTACCAACCGATATTAATCGGAGTAAAGTACCAAGGGCTATCTACCATACCTTGCTGACGTTCAGCGTAGTCAATAGACACTGTGATTGTTTCTGCATCTGCATTTGTAAACGAGATGTCTGTAGTTGCTGCAAAGGCGTCTATCACTTTATTAGCGAAGTCGTCTGCTGTAGCTGGTCCTCTACCCTCTGGGGTGTAGGCTGTAACGGAAAAGACACCTTGGTATCTTAACTGTGGGTTTAATCCTCTTGCAGCGGGTCTAGTAACTGTTGGGAGGTATTGTACCTTAAGGAAGCTAGTGCCTGTTGTAGGTACGAATGCTACGTTCTCATAGGCTATAGGGGGTAGACCGGATGTTGAAGATAGCTTACTCTCAAGTGCAGCCCTGATATCGTTTTGGATACTAGCCATAGATATTCCTTATCTTTGCAAATACATGGTATCCATCACGGAACCATTTCTCTCCGTACTCTACATCCACAGCGTGGGGTGAGCCGTTTCTAAGTGTTATCTGGTTGAAGGTGTCTAAGTCTTGAATCCTAGATACATCTTGCATCAGGTTCTCATAACCCTCTT
>Ga0115005_10003521_pt1 | contig 12500 bp, 10 predicted proteins | sample ArcOceMetagenome_FD_87163 | JGI IMG/M metagenome (GOLD analysis project Ga0115005, IMG submission 87163) | Marine eukaryotic phytoplankton communities from Arctic Ocean - Arctic Ocean - Greenland ARC118M Metagenome | ecosystem: Environmental > Aquatic > Marine > Oceanic | place: Arctic Ocean... | reverse complement strand
AGCTATGGTCTGATACCAACTTCACTGCTTCTCCTTTCCAGGAGCACACTGATTTCCTTGCCAAGACCGCATAAATTTCCTTTTGATAGGTGTTTATGTTTGCCCGGCATCACCATCATTTGAATTTAAAATTCGAAGCAAATTCTAGCGGATTATCTATTATGGCATTTTGTACTTTGGGACGACAGGGGGAAGCATTAGGGCATGCGGTGTTGCGTAGGTGGCCACCCCCTCGACAACCAAATAACTATAGATGTTATATGTGTTGGTAAATTAACGAATCAGTTTCTCATAAATTGTATCTATGTGTTTACTTGTCTTGTAGTAATATCCAATTTCAATTCTATCGACATGTGATTTATTTCTGCCTCACTCAAGGTTACCACTATATGTAATATCAGTATCACGCTGCCTCCACTTCGCAGTTTCTCTCGAAGTAGGCGCCGAACCTTTCCAGGCAAGTTTCTGTGTACATAGTGGCGTTAATGCTGCAAATGCTCTAAATTTGACAATGCTACAGAGATCCTTCTTGGGAGGGAGTTCGTCTGAAAGTACTTTGGCTTTTGGTGCCGTACCCACCCCGATGCGATGGCCATACTCGTTCTCCCAATTCGCAGTTGCTTTCATTCCTATCCAAGAGTCTACAGGACTTGAAACAGGGAGGGAGTCAAGGAGATACTTTGATCCCTCAAGAGAAAGAATGTAGCCTGTTAGATACCAAAAACATGTGGGGATTCCGATATTCTTCGTGTAATGGATCATGGGGGCATTTTTCGGTCGGCTTGGAGGGAAAAAATAAGGCTAGTGTGAGGAATGATATGAACTGTCTTTAACGACTTGCTATTCAGATGCAAAGTGTGAATGAATACTTACCTATAGCCCAGCGAGCAGAAATGAAAATCTCTGGGCAGCTCCGTCAAAATCGTGGCAAGCCTGTCGCTGAATTGGTCTACAAGCATTGCGTCATCTTCAAGAACGACGCAAACTGGACTCGGAGGCATGCCTTCATTTTCACTGAGAAATGGTGGACCAGAAGCAAATCCACTGATACGGAGCGACTGAAGGAGGCGTTTATCATCGGTAACGGAGGCATCTTCTAAAATCGAATTCTTGACTCCATTCCAGCTTGAAATATGCGATAGTGCACACGCTCTTTCACTGACACTTAGTCTAACTAGTCTCTCGTCGCTACGAGCATTTGTATCAAATGTTTTGAGGTCACTAGGGCGCCAATGAGTGGATACGTAGTCATTCAACGACTTGCCATTCTCAAGAAAAGGAGCGATCTGCTGTTCAAAGAGTAAATGACCAATTTCTTTCCCACTGTGAGCCTTCAATCCCCAAAACTTGTTAGTCTCTGTATCCTTCCCCAATGAAGTGACTGCAGGCACCACAACTAGTTGAGATCTCTGGGCCTGTGTCATGAATTGTTTCCATCGATCTTCTCTGCATTGTAAGTTGATTACACGAACTGTCGGGAAACCACCAGCGAGCGCCAAAATTCTTTTCGCAGATAAAGAGGATGAATTTTGCTCGCTCAAGAGTTGTGCAAGTTCATAGACCCGATTTCCATCGCTCGAGAGCACACAGCACCGCATTATGGCTTTCAGGCATTCAACTGTGAATGGTGAGTTGATAGATGCCTCCTCATTATATTTGACAATCAACTTGTCAATGTATATTCCAAGCCTATTGTCGCTTTCAATATGACTCCCAACTAGTACCGTGCTCAATCCAGATAGACAACTTGCATCCCACTTTACCTGCTGCAATCTTAAGTATGATGCTACCACTGAGACTATCACAGCACAAACGTGTTCCAGTTGATTTTTTGGAGCATCTTCTATCTTTAAAGCGTCGAGAATTCGAACGAAATTCTGTATAGATTCAAAACTTTGGTCTATATCACCATTCCAATGAAGCATGAATTGAACTGCAATGCATTTGCCGATGTTTTCAAGGGTAATTTGACCTAGCGAGTCGCAAACAGGCCGCACATATAGGGCTTCGACATCAGGAAGAAGATCTATTCTGTCTTCCACAAGCCACCCACATTCACTTGAACACAAACGATTATAGGCAGCAACCTCTACCTCCGAAATTCCCTTGACCTTTGGGTCTAAACACCGACTTCTCTGTTGCCATAATGCAGCCACCGAGTGAAACAAACAGCTCAAAGTGTTTCTAAGGAACGGCGAATCACCATCCAAAGCTTTCATAACATTGGACAGCCAAGAGCCTTGTTCAGATTTGCTTGCAATCATAGATATAAAAGGCGACGCTAGCGCCTCCAATACGCAAAAACTCATAATAGGGGGGTATCGAGGATGATCCTCTACTGTAGGCGATGGCAAAGTGGCCAAAATGTAATCAATGAAGACTTGCGACGCACTCTGCAAATCTCCACGGAACTGATGCAAACCTGATACTATACGCGCAGTACAGACACGCTCTAAAAGCCCGAATAGTTTGATGCGATCCTTTGTGTTGAAACGTTGAACAAAGGCAGTTTCCTGTATTTCCTTCTCTTGCTCATTAGAATCGTCATATTCAAGTTCGTCAGGGTCGGCAGGTAATTTCATATCTTGCCTCGCGCCGCTATCAACGACTCCCCAGTGCCGTATAATCTCCCCCTCTAACGAGTCAAGTAGAATAGTTGAAACATCTCTAGCCTTCAACCCCACCCGTATGCTCTCATACTTTTCCCAGTCCAAATCATGGCTACTATCCAATGATTCTTCATGCGCATTGACTATTTCATTCCATTCGTCTTGTTTAAAAAGCAAAGATTGACTTGTGCAATATGTATCCATGATTGTCAACGCCCGTATAAGTCTTTCCAAACCGTCTGCAAGAGGATGCACAGGTAGCTTGACATCACATTCATCTCCACTGTCATTACCAGAAGAAACCTTGACACTACCCGCCTTTTCTACTGGATAGCACGCTGGAATCAATCCCCTCATCAAAAAGGGTTGTAAACAGGCCTTAACTTCGGCATCTTGATAATGATGGGTTTCCACCTCTAAGGTAGGTCTCCTAATCATCGAGCGCAAGGCACGTACAATATCACGCGACACCTCATAATCTGACCGCTTTGTAATCACCAGCTTTGGTATCACTGCCTTGACGGATTCGCTTGCTAAACCTTTATCTCGACCAGGCTTTGACTTTTGAAACACTCCGACAAAACCACCATTTTCTCCATCTTTATCATCATCGCTATCTGATGAGTCGAACTCTCCAAAATCAATGTCCCAATCCATGATATCTTGTTTTTGGTCTTTCTTGTCTTCAATTTCATTTGTCTGATTTGAAATTCCATTGAGATCATCTCCTATGGCGGCCAAACTGTGATGCCGTTGCTGATCTTGTTTATCACTCTCTATTACAGCCGGATGTTTGACATCAACGACGTGCACACCCAACAACTTTAGATCATCAAAGGCCACAACCAATTTCTCCAAAATGGTTTTCCGAATTGCATTCCTATCTTGATCCGGGACAGTGCTATTCGTTTGGAGACTATCATTCTCGTTTCCATCCAAGTCTGAATACACATTTACGGCATCATTTTCATTATCATTTGCACCGATAGGCGATTGCTTTTTGCCAACATTTACAAGTTCCTTTTCTACATCTCCAAAGGATCCCGATGAAGATGAATCATCAGATTGTATATCTCCAAAAGAGAATTGATCAAATTCATCTACTTCCTCCTTCTCAGGCTGTGGTTTTGGTGGTTTTGCTGCTTTTTTACTCTTTTTGGGAGATTGAATGTCTTTCCTATCATGCTGTGGTTTACTTCTACCAGTACTTGTATCTCGAAAGTCGTGGTCTGAAAGAGAAGAGTGATCGCAATCATCGTCACTGTCACCTTTTGAGTCCTTGGAAGCCATAGACACGTCATCTTTGTCCATCTTAGACTTGGCTGGTACCTCGATAGATGCCACCGGAATATCTACTTTCTTGCTTTTCTTTTGATTTGCATTATGTGCACTACTCGTACGTTTTCTCTCTCCATGTTGTCCATTGGCGCCATTCTTCTTTTGCTCATCATTTCGACTTCCATCAAGACCATTATCTGTTTGCTGAAGTAGTTCTTGATATTTCTGTTTATACTCTAACGCTCGATCTTTCCATCGTTTGACATCTAGATTTAGATTGGCTTGGAGGGAGGTGAAATAATTCAAGACCTTTTTATCCTTTTGTAAGAGTTTGATGAGGGCTGGAGGTGGGTCCGGCATACTAGCTTTAGCATTAGCCTTTGCTTCTCTCCTTCGCTTTGGCATATTTATTTATGGCGTGATATTCGTCGTTGTAGTTATAAGATCATTTGTCAGTTGATGTTTGATGTTGTAATATGTTCAAAAGCAATGTAATGGCTGCATGTTGCATGTTCAATGTGAAATTGGCACGCAGAAGATTAAGATACAAGTAGCGTGGGGTGGGTGGCAAGTGGCAACGACGATTCCGGATTGCTCATAACCTAAACCATGTTTTTTACTTTGCTTCTCTCGTACAAACATCTCTTTTAGTTTTACAATATATTCAAAATGCTTGTATCTCAAAACCATCAACCATCACCTTGATCAACTAACTTGAACATACTACAACACTGTTTCACACCAAACCCACCGCCGAACCACCCTCAATTTGTCTGCAGGTAGTATTGGTTGCGTAGATATAGCCGTTTGAAGTTTGCACTAGCCTCGCCAACACATAAAACCCGTTGGAACGCAACTGCAACACAACTGTACCAACCCAACGTTCCAGCATCTTTTGATTTTTGGTCCTCGTAGAGCAACACTTTGAACTTGCCACCCCACGCTATCGCTTGACGAACTGTATCGTAGCTTTAAAAATTGATGCATCTGATGCTACATCTGTTACATCATGTCATTCTGGGGAGGATACACACGTACCGACGATTCCGATAACCAAGATGGTTACTTTCTTACACAACAAAGGACAATGAATCAATCATCGGGTAAATCATACGAGATTTTTTTATTTGTTGAAAATTTTGTATATGTCGCTCATGCATGGCAAGGCCAGTCTGGGACACCAGCGTTGTTTTCAGTCAAAGCCCTGAAAGATGGAACGAGATTGGATGGAACGAGATTGGAAACGCCCGCATTGCAGTTAACGGAATATACATAATGCTGGGGTTATTTGAACGCCACTGTTGGCAGTGCCATATCTGGGAGTGATAAATCGCAAAATCGAGTGCACCTTAAAAAAGGAATTCTATTGAAGGCAAAGACGTCAATTCTCCGATAGCATGGGATGAAGATTGTAATTTCCAGTGTTCCTCCGTTCGCAATGACTTTTGATGATGTAGGGGATGAAGGTGTTGGGAAATTTATCCTGCGCTGGTATCTTATTCAGCAGTGTACCTTCGCCCTTGAGGGGAATAACAAGTATTCTTCACAAACTCTTTTTATGGAGGAAAGAAATGGAAGGCTATCGCTCGTGTCCGCTTGGATGATGAATTCATCCATCAAATCTCCATTATTTCGGTAGATCGCTTGCCGAGCTCTTTGATGTTGCCAATACTTTGCCAATGCAATGTGACCATTGAGCGTCGGTCCTTTTTTTACCTTTTATTGGGGTCGTTGTTGCGTTGCGGACCCCTCTGCGCGCCCAAAAAGATTGCCAAAATTCGTTTTGGATGAAAACCAATCGTGTACGAAGATAAATAATGACATGACAGAAGAGTTCCGCCCCGCTCTTCTCTCTGATCTTTTGATGGAAGCAACTTTTCGCTGTTTATGACAATCAATCATCAAAGCAAGCACACAATAACAACAGACTACAATCTACAATATCATTACAACAATACGAATGTCGACCGAAGATTCTCCCCGTCGATCAAGACGGAGCTCCCGGCCTTCTACAGGTCAGACCGTTACATCCGTCCTTTCCGCTGAGTACTTGAACAAGCACTCGAGTAAGGTAAGCGATAGACTAGTAGCATTCGCATTAGCGATAGTACTAGTACTTACTCGTCGCATGGATGATTGCACCGCTCTTGTGCTGGATGTCGCCATTCCATTCCATTTCATTTCATTCTACAGTATCAGCGCAGCCCATGAAATGATTATCTGACTCACATTGTCGCATTGTCTAAACCACTTTTGCACTTTTCTTCACTACTATAGAATGATCTAGTGCGTCGAATGCGCGCAGTCGTGGAGCATCTCTCCGACGAAGCAGTGGAGCCGGATAGTCCGGATTATCCCGGACTCGCCGGTCTTGCTGCCGCACTAGTTGAAGATCGCTATTTGAAACACAAGGATAAAGATGTGAGGCTTCATACCGTCCTTGCTTGCGTTGAAGTCTTTTACATGGTGAGTACTGTACTGTAAACTGTACTATCTTCTACTTCTTCTTATGGTACCATTTAGGAATGCAATCAGTACTGTACTGTACTGTACTGTACTGTACTGTACTGTACTGCACGCGCTGTACTGCACTATACTCCGTAAAAAATACAGCAGTGACTAAAGATCTGACGAATGACGAATCATTATTATCATCATCATATCATCTCACACTATATTACACATTGTATTTATTCTCCATTCTACAGTATGCACCAGAACCACCATACGACGAACAAGAAATCCTCAACATATTCCCACAAATAATCCAACAACTCGCAAATCTAGCCACATGCACATCACCCACTCAAACAAACTATTCCTCCTACTTCCGCCTCCTGCATCAACTATCCGAAGTAAAAATCGGTGTCGTCCTAGTAGAAATGACCAAGACACTCGAATCCAATCAAGATTCTGCTAATGCTTCTTCCTCCTCTACACGTATTAATAATACTAACACTCACTCGGGTCCATCATCAGAAGATGCACTCGAGGTCCTAAGGGAATTAGTCGAAGTATTACTCCACTGCGTACACATTGATCATTCCCAGGAAATCACCAAATATGCCGCAGAGGCTATATCCGCTTGTGTCGAAGAGTTTGATGGTGGAGTACCGATTCCGATCCTAGATGAGATTCTCAAATGCATTGGTGCGGGGAGTGTCATGTCCGTCACCAATCCGGAGTTTGTCAAAGTTTCCGCTGCGGTAGCGTCTGCCAAGCGTAAGAAGGATAAAGGATCTCCAAAGGGCAAGGGCAAGGGAAACTCCAAGGCAAGTGCTATCAAGCTTCCGAATCGATATATTGCACAGACTAATCCATCTTATATGGTGGCGAAGAAGGTGGTGGGGAATACGTTGGATAGGATTAGTACCCCGATTGCGAATTTGTTGAATGGACTTTTGGATGGGGATACGCATGTGATTAAGGATTCAGATATTGCTTGTGATCCTCCAGTGGAGAGAAATGCGTCCAAGGGGAATATTGTAGATGCCATGGATCGGGATGATGAGGATAATTACAGTCATAGGGAGGAAGGATCGGATTCTGCGGATGTATGGACGATTGTGTATGAGTTGCACAAGGTTGCTCCAGGGATTTTGACAACGGTGATTGGGACTGTGGCGAACAGTTTGCAGCATTCGGATTTGAACAAGAGGTTGAGAGTGACTAGGTTGCTGGGGAGATTGTTTTACTCCAAGACATCGGATATTGCAGTGAATTTCCATCCGTGTTATATGGAATGGGTGAGGAGGAGTCGAGATAAGGATGATAAGGTGCGAGAGGTCATGGTTCGTCATTTATTGGGGATTTTGAGAAATAAAGCCAGTGCGACGAATTTATGTCAAGAGGCAACAACTGCTCTTGTGTTTATGATGATGCATGATCCTCAGCTTGATATTCGCTTGAAGGCCATTGCGGGTATTTGCGAGTTGGTGTTTGATGATGAGAGTCATTCGTCATCGAATTCATCTGCTCCTTTTATTTCTTCTGATTTACTAAAGGCGGTTGGTGATCGTGTCAGTTCCAAGATAAAGAAGGAGAGGCTTGATTCCATTACCGGTCTTGTAAAGATTTACAACCGACACTACATTATGCCGAAATTGAAGGAGATTGAACGAGGTGGGGAAGATTGTGAAATTGACGTTATTCTAGAAGCAATTCAGAAATCATGTGATACAAGCATATATGATGTCAACGCCGATAATAAAACTCATGATCACAAGAGAGGATCGCGCACGCATTCATTATCTCCTACACGTATGCGCGCGGATCATGATTCCGAGTCCATTGACGAACGCTACAAATTCATCCCAAAGCTTCTATTCGCGAGTGCAAGTATCAGTGATGCATCGGACCCATTGTTGAGAAATCGTATTTTGACGCTAATGGACGATGTATTGTTCGGAACAGAGTCGAATGTAAGGGGATCTGACGGAAAAAAGAAAATTAAGAAGTCATTGAGTGCTACTTCCAGAGCTGTTGGTCTTACAATGATTATAAATTATCTCCAGGCAACAAGCAGGATCGACAAAGAGTCTGGGAAAAAAAATGCCGTAGATCAGTGGTTGTTGTCCGTTTTAGATGAAAGACAGCGTTTGCAAGTTGCACTTCGATCATACATTGATGCCAAAGCCAAAGCTGATGGGCTTCCCAAAGAATCCGAGGAAAGGATGAAGGCTGACTCCGTTGCATTTCAAAGATTGGAATATGTTGCCAAGCTTACATCTCCACCATCAGCTGGTTCTTCTTCGAACTCTTCTGACGATTTGAACACCGTCTTGCAAAAAGTACATACTGCAAAAGATAGGCATATCTTTAGATGTGAGTCCTAGTTGATATTTACCAATTGTGTTGACTAAATAAACATTGTGCCTCTCACCTCTTCCTCTCTTTTCGGAACTGCAGTATTGGCCTCTATTTCATCACCGTCGCACTCATCAGAAGCTAGAATTAGGGCTCTTGATGATCTACCAAAACGAGCAAAGTCTTTGGGTTCTGCCGCTTCTCAATGGCTATTTTACTTGGCACGCAGGACTGCAATGGGATATTTCTTGAATACTGAAATTATTGATAACTGCATATTGTTGGCCCAAGAAGCTTTCAACGAGGGCAATTTTGAAGTTTGCAGAGCATTCTTGGAGAGTGCAAATGCAGCTTTTATTGTGTTTCCATCAATGTCAGAAAAGGGATTTGATTACATTACTGAGCTATTCAGTGCATGCAGAGAATCTCTCCCTGCCGAAGAGAGGAAACTTATCAAACAATATGGTATCCTCACTACGCTCAGCAACATTATGTCGAGAACAGCACACGCCCGTGCAAGTCCTACACAGGTAAGAGGATACGCATGCGTACCATTGCTCTTACAAATATTGCATTTTGCTGTCTTTCTCAAATCTTCTGTACGTTTTCTTTCTCCTAGAGCGGAGATTCTACAAGTACTGGAAGCAGTGGTGTCGATGATGATGTCCAATCCAAATTGCTAAGTCTTTGCACGAAAGATGGTTCCATCCAGCAGGCAAAAAATGCAGTCGCTACGCTAGCATCATTGTACGAGAACGATCCTGAAAAGAAGATAGAAGTCTTCACACCGCTTTTAGATACCATGACCTCATCTTCACGATTGACTTTGAGCTCTGGCGGAAAACCTAACACCAAAATAATCAACGTTTTGGACACTTTGACTGCAATGGTGGAGAAGGTCCCAACAATTTTTTCAATCACAAGTGGTAAGAAAGATCGTGGTGCCAAAGCAATCCGGTTTGCTCTCGAAACTGTTCTCTTAGGTCGAGGAGATAAAGTCTCCATCAGCCATCAAGACTCGGATAGTTCAAGCGAAGACGAGAATGACGATAAAAGCAAAACATCCAGTCCCCGTAGACGATCAAACTCGAAAAAGAGAGTTGGTCGCAAGAGTACAGGCAGTGATGATACAACTTCCTTTGCTTGTAAAAGGGCACGGGCAGCAATCACCTTCCTTGTGGCACACATTAGATCTACCATTTTGGTTTCAAAGTTCAACACCGGCAAAGGTATGAAGACTGGCGGGCAGAAAAGTATCTTTCCTCCCAAGAGTCATATCACTGCAATCTTTGAATTATTGATTTCAATATTGGAGGATGACGGGCTTCCGCCATCATCCAGCGACCGTCACGATTGTAAGTCGGTAGAAGATAGAGTCGAACTGCGAAAGGTCGCCACGATAAACATCATGCGTCTTTGTGACAAGAATTTAGATTTGGAAAAATCTTTCCTGACAACTTCAATGTGGCACGTTTTGGGTAGAAGCTTTGTTGACAAAGACAAAATAGTTCGAGGTAAGTGTGACTTTTCAGCTCCATGGTTCCTTTCACCAAGATAAACTCTCAGCTCAGCTCTTCTATTTTTTTCAATCTTCAGAGTCCGCGATGGACGAATTATCTCAAATGCTGAATGGAAAGGGTGTGTATGGTATTCCACTCCGCACTCTTCCAAGTCTCAGGTTTTTGGCATTCATTACTTTGTGCCCTGACTGTGACACTCACAGCAGCACTGCAAATGCCAATGCAGCCAACGTTGGATCGAAAGGGAAACTCACAAAGGAAGCTGCGCTCACGTGTACATTGACGCTACGAAAAACTTGCGAGACTCAGTTGTTAAGATGCCGCGCCCATTCTCGAGAAGCCGAGAGAAAGTTTGAAACAATTTTCAAAATGGAGATAATGCCTGAATTTGCTGTTCATCATGCCATACATCTCCTTGCATTCCGCCCAGAAACACCAAGTGGTGGATTGAACCGTAAAGATCAAGAATCAGTTGAAAACTACAAGATGCTTCGTAAGCGTTTGAGCTGGTTGTTTGACCCTCTTGTGAAAAGTCTTGGCGAAAGTGCGGACAATATCAGTTTTCTTCTTCGGCTTTCCGAAATGCTTGGTCGTTCCTACATTCCAAGACAATGTGGGATTTCAGAAGAGGGAAATCATTCCGAAGATGCGGGTGTGAGCTCTACACTATCAAACCATGAAATTGTACTGCAGTCTAAGCTGAAAGTAATTTGTGCAGCGGCACGTGAAGTGTTGATGAAGTTCGTCAAGAAAGATATCAACTTGACTCCTTATCCTGGTATCATCCAGATTAATGCCACACTCTTCGCACAAAACAAATGCGTATCTCCCATGCAGACCGCCAGAGATGCACACGACGAAGACTCAGAATCAATTAGCGAAGAAAGTCACGAGAGAACGATAATTACTGATTCAGGGAAGAAGAGTGAGCTTTCATTTTCTCCGTCAGTTGGTATCATTTCATCAAAGCTCAGTTCTTCCAAGAAGGATCTGGAGGAATTGCAGTTATCCCCAATTCCAAAACCTACTTCTCCAGAGTTTGGAATTTTGAAGAGCCCTGGATCTGCCGGCCATGCAAAGCTTGTGAGGGTGTCCTTTGGGTCTCCCGCTAAACCTGAAACTACGAAAAAAAGACACAGTCACTCGTCGTCTCTGCAAAGTTCCGACGACAAACGCCGGCGCACTTCCTCCGAGAGCCAGGCTTCTGCGAGGGAATCTCGTCGCCATAAAAGGGAACATACGGACAACTCTGACGAAGAAGGACTTGGCCCAAATCGAGAATCCTCAAACAATCGTGCTCAGGGAGACGAACTCGACTTTGACGACAATGAAAACGTCTCCAGTTCAAAATCTAAAAAGACGAACACTCCGAGGAAGGGGAGAACAGTAAAGAAAGCTGCGCAGAAAAAAATTACCAAGGTTGGTAAATCGCCGAAGCCCTCTAGACGCAAGGTTGAATCTCCTGCATCAATGGCATCGCATTCCCCTAGATCTACCAGATCGACGCAATCCTCTGTCTCCAGTGTCAGATCTCCTGCATCGTCTCCTCAATTATCCCAATTATCCAACGCCACCGTCCGTCGCAGTGCCAGGCTCTCTCGGGATTAGAGAGCAATTGTACACTAAACTGTGGCAGGTTGGGAAATTGGTCAAAATCTATCTATGCATGTCTGTTGTACAGTAAACATATTTTATTATTACATTATCAAGTGAGGATACTATTTCATTTAAAAATATTTTCATAACATACATCCCTGCTAAACTGGCTGTTAATATGTGAGAAGTTGGGCAGATTTTTATGCAAAAATCTGGCACCTGATCTTCTCTGCACCTGCCCCGCCGGTATATGACTACCCTGGCTTGTACCCTGGTATTTTCATTTTCCACATGCGCCATAATTTCATGACACATTTTTCCGAATTTGGAAATTATAATTTAATAAGTGAAAATATCAGCCTCACATTGTTCGTCAAAAATAAAACTTCGAACAGGTTGACTAACGGTTAGTCCCTCCATCAGATTCCGCAAACATGTTCCCGAACAGATTCAATTTACTCTGATTCTGCGAGCATGTTCGCGAACAGGGCCCTGTTCGCGAACTCATTTCAAATTTTAACCGTGTTGGGGGAGGTAGGCTTGTTGTCCCAGATGTACAGTAATAGTCGACCATTGACCACCTATTTTCTAACCGACCACCTCTCCAATACTTCTTGACAGCTGCAGATCTAAGGTCAACCACCAGTTCTTCTCCTCCAGCAGCACGAGCATTATTTTTATTTTCATCTCT
>Ga0115005_10003519_pt1 | contig 12503 bp, 11 predicted proteins | sample ArcOceMetagenome_FD_87163 | JGI IMG/M metagenome (GOLD analysis project Ga0115005, IMG submission 87163) | Marine eukaryotic phytoplankton communities from Arctic Ocean - Arctic Ocean - Greenland ARC118M Metagenome | ecosystem: Environmental > Aquatic > Marine > Oceanic | place: Arctic Ocean... | reverse complement strand
CAATGCCCAGGCGACAATCCACACGAAGAATGCGTTGTGGGCTACTTTGTTACCAGCAACAGTTCCAGGTCGAGTCTCAGATATTTGGAGATCATACTTTGCACAGTGCATCTTTGCAGATGCCGGGTTGAGATTGGTATTTGCCCCTCCCAAAATATCTCAGATTCGCAACGACCATAATATCCTCGGTGACTTGAGTGCTGAGAATGATTTGTATTTAAAGAGTGGGAAACTTGTTGAATTCTTAGCAGAGTGGGACACAGACCACAGGTCGATTCCAGGACGGATGGAGCAGCTTTGGATTGACCTATACGAGCGGGGGTATGTAGAGATTGAGGATGTCAAGGCAGTCCAAATGTGGCTCGACACTTTGAAACAGATTGGATATATGTTTCCTCCATTGAAGAGACGTTTCCGCAATGTTGCAGTGATGGGGCAATTCAATTATGCAGATACTCCTAATATATACGATAATATCATCTTCTGGGCTCAAAAGCATCGGGAGTACTTTGACACGGTGGTTGCCGCAGGTCCATTCTCAGAGGAACAGATGAATATACTGGCAGAGAACTCTATTCAGGCCATTGCAACAAAGACTCCCTCCACAAATGGTTATTATTCTCCAGTAGAGAACCTTATGAATACACTTTTACGTTTCCAGAATTCCACCAAAATCGAGGCAGTTCTCTATGCCCACGACGATGTTTTGCTGAATATCACTGAACTTTCACAAGAATCATATCCGTTTCCAGCAAATGACATCATTGGCAACAATCTTCAAATCAACTCGCATGATTTATCTTATGCTGACGTCAGGACAACTGATGACAGGGTGCTCGCGACCAGAATGAGTTATAGATTGTGGCCGAATGGGACGTTTGCTGACTTCAACAAAACGCTCTTTGGCGAATCTATTGGCACTTTGATCAAGGGTGTGCCAAACTTTTATAACAAATGGGGTATGTTACATCGAGGCATATGTTCCGGAGGACAAATCCGAATGGCAAAAGATCCAGATAGCGCGAAATACCGAGAAGAAGATGGTTCTCTTCTATTTCCATCGTACACCCAAGCAGACTTTCTTCTTGTCCCCACCAAATATAGCGAACTTTTTGCAGAAGCTGCTAGGCTACATTTGAAACATGGAATATATTTAGAATGCTCTCTACCGAAAATAGTTGATATGATTCGACAGCAAACAACAAGTGCCGGAGTTCGGGTGGTAAAATTGTGCACTAGCTGGGCAGGAAGGCGCGGCAAACCTGGGATGAGTAGAACAGTTTGCAGGCCAAGAGGAGAGGCTGGGATCGTACATCCAATGAAAATCAGTACAGGTTTGGGTGTATTTGCGGAGGAAATGGATGATATCCAATTCTAGATTCCTCGAGCCAAACATGTATAAATAAACAAGACCAAAAGCTTTTTTATGCGAAACTTTGTTGCTCTTCATATCATTAACCCAGAATCGTCATAATTTTCAAAGTGCATTGGTCGGGGAGCTGTAAGTTCTCTGTGGCAATTGCTTGTGGGTGAAAGTCTCCGGTCTAGAATCAGTCTATCTGCTATGAGGAACGTGTATGTGTACCTTGAGATAAATCTTTGAAGTAATCATGCTTTGTTGGATCGAAGAAGAAGGTGATGGATATGACACTACGGCGCCGCGGTGACAGTTCAATCATGGTCCATGGTAGAATATTGTTCTGACATCACAGTTTCTTGGGTTTGTGATGGTTGATAATGGGCACACTTTCCTTTGATAAGGACGAGAGTTCAACAAATTGTGTTTTGTGAGTAATTGTACGTGCATTTGACGAATGAATCGAAGCGTATTAATAATTACTAGTTTCAAGGAAGTTATTCAAGAACATTAAAATACGTGGTTCCATTGCAATGCGCTAAACATTATTGAATTTTCAGATATAAGAGCACCATTTCCATGTACGTGTTCAGTACAATGTACGTTAAATTGAATCATAAATTTATTCATGATGTACAGTATCTTTACTTTATTCTGTTGGGCTATGAATGAATGATCCAGAGCCTTGATCGATCTACACGATATCACCAAGAAGACGTTTTCGTCTCTTAACCATGCCATCATTTCGATGATAACTATCTGGAGTGTTTACCCCTACTTCACCATATTTGGCTTGAAGAGGCGAAGTTTCCTTCTTATTAAGTTGCCTGTCGCTACTGCCTCCGCTTTTACCATGCCCATGCCGACTAGCACGAATGCTCTTTCCGATTAAAGCTGTAATGAATAAAATTATCCCTTCAATGTGCTCCTTCGTGCAAACGTTATCCTTAAACAGTGCAAAAGAGAGGAAGAGGGTTGTTGCCTTTCTAGCCGTCGATGTGATTGACATTGTCAACGCCCCAAATTCTTTTGTGATGAGTGCAGAACAACTGCTTCCCAAAAATCCTGTGCTGGAAAACAAAATAATCGCAAAGATTTTCCCATGCACGGACCATGTAGCCTCTGTCCCTTCCATGACCTCACTATACGTCCCAGGCGTTAACAGATAGCGCGTTCCTTCCACCAGGTCGCCCCTGACTGTAGCAGCACCCACAATCCCAACCAAAGCAATGGAATACAGTTTATATATAAACTGGTCCTGTCCGACGTTGTATTGATTCATAATCCTTTCACTCAAATTCGAAAGCACTGCATCACAGCAAAGAGATGTGGTGAGCATTATAATTCCTATTGGTTGGAAAACTGCACTGGATTGAGAATCAGCATGCATGAAAATGACCAGACCGGACACCATTAGTAGAACAACCAAGTAATCCGTCAATTTATAGCGTTTCTGACTGACGATTGTACTAAATAGCATCGTGAACACTACCCTCGAACTCTTGAGGAGTGTTTTAGCTGGATAGTTCACGTAGGCCATGGCCATATTCGTCATGGAAGCATCAATCGCTCTCAGGACGGCAAGCAGGATATAATATTTTGCGGGCACTTGATCACTTTTCCTCAAATGAGCATGGTAAGTGGCATGCTTGCGCTCCACGTATCCATTGAAAAATCGACTCCATATAGTATAACCCATGAACTGTACCATGGCTAGGAACAAGCCAAGCTGCCGGTTGAAGAGCTGGACAGCAATGAGTTCTTGGAGGAATCCGTATAAAAGGCTAAACATGAATACTCCACTGGCACAAATGATGAATTGGACTTTTCGGGAATAGTGTGAAATGTCGAAGCCAAATACGAGGACTTTGTTGTTGGTGTTGGTGTTGGTGTGCGCCTCTTCAAAGTTTCGACGAGGGGATCCTAATGGGGATATACGTGCGTGGATGGTTGCATCGTCAATGTCACTGTCGCTGCTGCTGCTCTTACTGCTGTTTGCGAGCGTCATCAGGAGTGGTTTCGTTTCGGACCCGTGAATGCCTTTGCCGTTGCCGTTGGTGTGAAGATCGTTTTCTGGGTTGTACTCGTAACTGCCGCTATTGTCAGTGTACTCGTAATTTCTGTTACGAATGTCATTGACTACAGCAGGATCTGAATCATCCTCGTAGTGATGCCGCTGTTGGTTAGTTCGTAGTCTCATGTGTTGTGATGATCTTTGACGAGGGGAAGTGGTGGTGGTGGTAGTTGTTGTCGAGGGTGACATGCCGCGAAGTTAGTGGTCGGTGTCCAAGAGGAGGGTCTTTAGTTTGAAGTTGTGGAATGCACTGTTCGTGTGTGTACCAAATGTGAATGGTACGGTTCGTATAGTAATCGTCAAGAGTAATAGCTCTTGGTGTTTTTCGTTTGGAATTATTAAATCACGGTGTAAGACTCGGGCCATTCATCGGGGTTTGCTAGTAGCTTGCTTTGTTTGGGTGTTAGTATGGTCCTCAAAACCAACGGATGTCTTTATTGCAGACTTTATTACAGTCATAAGTCATAACACGTCGAAGTTTATTTTCATACGCGAGAGCCGTTGCGTTGGATGATTCAAAACGATACAAAAGAGAAGGAGAAAGAGAGAAAGGTTTTGAAGCACATTTCGCGCCTAAATACCCACACAAACAACTCACTCACATCACAAACAACAAAACCAAGCGTGGTGCGAAGTAAAGATACAAGATACACCAGACACCAGACACCAGACACCAACCAGTATCATACACAAAATACAACCTACCGTACCTATTGATACCGCATACCGCCTACCGCACCACTCTTCCTTCTTCACAGCAAACAATTGATGAATGATGAAGACGCTATATATAATAAACGTTGCAACAATAATATTCTTCACGGCACTCTCTCTCATACTACAAGTAGATCCAACAGAGGCAGCACACGCTCGCAAAAGACCTTCCGAAGTCCGCAAATCATCATCGAGCACCACCAACACATACGATAAACAAATCACAACCTTTGATCCTCAGGGGCATTTGCTGCAGGTTCAATATGCTCAGAGGGCAGCAGAGAGGGGATCTTCTGGGTTATTTCTGAAAATAGATGGTGGGGGGTCTGGATCGGGAGAGGAACAAGACATTATTGTGGCGGTGGTGGCCAGCGATAATGCGAGTGCACGTACTACGTGTACTGGAAATTCCATAAATGGGAATAATTGCAGTGAGAACAAGGGCATGTACCGAATTCACGATGGGATCATGGCCAAAATGACAGGATTGCAGGGTGACGCTCGTCTTCTGTCTCGTCACTTGCTAGCCAATGCCTTGCGCATGAATAGGTACGAAGGGGGAGGAGTGGATGTTGATGTTGATGTCGACGTAGATAGCAGTAAAGATACCGACGGCGAACATATTTTGCAACGATTGAACAATCGAATTACCGTCAAGCAAATCGCTCATGTTTCTGCTGAAGTACAACATAGTCTGACCATGAGACCTGGGGCAAGGCCTCTTGCTGTCGATGCTGTCCTGTTTGGACTTGATGGACAAAAAAGTCGCAGTAGCTGTACTCTAAACGCCAATGGCAACGTCAATCAGATCTTGAAACTGGGGTTGTACAGGTCTCGCTTGACTGGATTGGTGGAAGAATGTGATTACTGTGTCGTGGGGAATATTTGTGCCGATCGATTGGCTCACACTGACTGTTTGGAGGAATTGGAAATGTTATGGAGTGACTTGCACAGTAAACAAGATGCACGTAGTGATAGTGATATTGTACAAAGCAAGATGCCGATAGAGGACAATGATGACCCGCAGAAACCTAAGGTTGGTTCTCATTTGTCACAAACTGTTGTGAAGATGGGAGAAGTTTTATTGAAATGTCAGCAGAAGCAATTACAACAACAATTGTCAAATTCATCACAAGAAGAGGATTCCGATCCTGCAGATTTGCCTGTGGCTGTGGATATATATATCATGAGGCCTAATGTCAGGGGTAGAGGGGGAGTTCAAATATCATGCGCTACTTGCATCAAAGAACAAGATTTGGGATATGTTGCAAATTTATTTCAGAAGGAAACACGTACGTGAACGAGTATATAATATGAGAAGATGATGAGGAGGGAGATAAGAAATGTTCACATCTTCAATTTTTATCCACACAACATAATATAGTCTATTCCATGAGCTTACACTCTATTCTCTGAAATTTCAAATTTCTTATCCACTAAAATGGGTGCTGCCATGACCGCTTGAGAAGAGATTTCCTCTGCAGTTGCATCATCAGCATCATCATTTTTGTTTGTCGCTACAGATTCCGCTTCCTTCTCTCTAGTTTCCTGCACGGGAACAAGCGGATTGTCTGGAGAAACTTTCAACTTTCCGGCCTCCTCGCCAGGGCTGTTTTCTATCTTGTTTTCTACTTGATCTCCGTAATACATTCCTTCAATAACCTTCTTTTTATTGTCGGGTACTTCAGCCCTCTTTTCTTGTTTCTGCTTCCGTTCGGGTTCGGTATTATTCGATTGAACCTTTATTTGCTTTCCATCAAGGAGATAATTATCATTTGCTCCTATTGCGGGTACGGGCTTCACAAGAGAGTTGTTACTCTCGGCATTATCAATATTGACCTGCTGCGTTGTAGTTAATGTAACTTTTGCAGAAGTTTCACTTTCACTTTTGATGCCCATTTGTTCATCGAGTCGAGCAAGGAAGAATGGGCCAAAGGAATGGTAACCGTATATAATCGCGCTCTTTTGTAAGAAAACGTCAATAAAATGTCCGTCCTTGTCTGTCACCATGTAATCAATGTCAATCCAATTAGCGCCCTGCCCTCCTTCAAAAGGCACAACAAGTGCTTCTTCCTCTGTCAATCCCCTGAATTTCCACAAATGGACATGAGCATCAAGTGCATTTGTCCCCTCGAATTCTGCATTATTAACAATGCCTGTCCTATGAATCATAATCCGAGTCCTATAAGGCAATCTGTCTTTGATCCTTAGAAAGTTCACAGCAGCCATACCGGCATCACTGTTTGAATGACTGAAATGACATTCAGGCTTTTGCATCCATTGTCGAAAGATACTATACACGGATCCCAAATAATCAATAATATCATCACGGGTTCCTAATGCAGTGGAAGCGCTCAATATTCCTCCCATGGGAAAAAGATCTAGATCATCCTCTTCGTCCATCCTTGCCGCCAGGTCAATATCCAGACATGCCTTGAGCAAAACGCTCGCACTAGTTTGTGCCACATCCATAGATGGGTGCTGCTCAAACAAGTGCAGACGTTTCACGACAGGCATACCTTTACCAAAGGGGTTCTTCTGAAAGTATGTATCATCCGCGGAAGCAAAGACAACAGGACCGGTACATGATGCACAAGCCGAAAGCCAATCCCGTGCCAATGGAAAATGCGCCCATTCGCGTTTGATGTGCGGATAGGGCTGATAGCATTTTTCATTCTTCTTTGCCGTGTTAAAGGTGCACGCGGTCGTTTCCAAACTCTTCACAATGACCCGCTGATCCGATAAATACGCTAATACCTCTGGGCTCGGACCTTCCACACCCAGAATGATGACCCCTCCAAACCCCGTCTGCCTCAAACTCCCCACGAACCGCTGGAACGTGATCAAATCCGTCCCGTAGGCCATACCAATCACAGTCGATTTCTCATCAATGCTATCCTCATAATACATATAATACAACAGCTCCGCCTGCTCTGCCGCCAGCTCCACCTCCTTTTGCCTCTTGAGCTCCTCCTCATCCTCAATTTTTTGAAGATAGGCTTCTTTTTCAACATCCCGCAGGCGCTGCAGACGGCCTTCCCGGTTCAAAAATTGTTTGGTCTGTTTCATGGCTGCTTCGATTGCTTTTTTGCGGATGCTGCCGCGATCTGGGTTTGGTCGCAGTTGATCGAGGCGAGAGTCGCCATGGTCATGTGTTGAGCTTGTGGACAGTTGGCCCGATTTTGAAATGTAGAGGTTTTCATGTCCATCGCGATCATCGGTGGGGGATGAGTCAATGACGGATGATATAGTTGCGAATCCGATAAAGAGTGATAGGATTGTGAATATAGCGATGAAGAAGATCATTTTGAATAGCATCGTGGTTGGCCTTCTGCGATTTCCATTTCCTTTCAGGGTCAGGCGGTTTCTTTTTAGTTTGGAAGGTGACGTTAAAATTGGAAGAACCATTTTGAAAGGTTTGTTTCAAATAATTGTGCTTTGACCTTGCTTTGACAAGAAAAAATCAAAGCCTAATGATCCTGTAAAAACAAGTTAAGTTCCTGGTACTCTTGTATGTGTAGTACTGTATAGTAGCAAATTCAAAAGAGATGTATCATACAGTACTTCTTAGATAGATGATGATTATGCAGTTCAATAATGGAACTGACCGGTATGATACTGAATGAAATGCATATCCGACAAGCAGGTCGCAAGCAAGAGTAAACCAGGCCTACTAGTAAAGCGGCAATGCCCATTTTCTTAAAAGTTTCTATTTTTTGTCCAACGGTTTGTATTTTGAATTGTGTCCGAAGGAACACGGATAAGCGTTTCAATAATAAGATTTCCGAATGAATGATGAAGAACATCAACAAGACCAGAGAAGAGACCAAACATAAAACATCATTCATCGCTAAAAAGCTGATTGGAATTTCATTCAACTGATTGTGTACACGTGACGTATTATATGTCCACATTGCAGATGAAACAGAAACAGATTCCAATGAAAATGACATCCAAGTTCCCCACTCAAGACCTGTTGCCCAAAAGTGAGACAAATGCGGATTCCTTTGTCGCCAAATATCCAGAATACAATGGGAAAGGAATCACCATTGGTATCCTTGATACAGGTGTGGACCCAGGAGCCATTGGCCTTTCGGTTCTTCCTGATGGGAATCGTAAGCTAGTGCATGTCGTAGATTGTACCGGAAGCGGTGATGTGAGTATGAACACAGAGGCCAAAGCTGTCAAAGATGAGAGCAGGGGTTGGGTGATTGACAAAGATATCTTTGGCAAGGAGATTGTTTTGAATGGATCTTTGAATTTACAGCCTTTTCCAAAAGTCGGTGGTGACGGTGACGGTGACGGCGACGGTGACGAGAAAAAGGTGGATGAATCTGTATCTGTATCTGTGAATGGTACAAGTAATGGCAATGACAAAGAAGCGGACAAAGCCAATGCCGGCATGCCGGTCCGTCTGGCATTCAAACGTGCCTACGAACTGTTTCCCAAGAAACTGACCAACCGCGTCAAGAAACATTACGCACGAACATTCGATCAAGAGCAGCATCGTCATGCAGTTTCGGTCCGTAGTGAATTGGCAGCGTGGAAGGAAAAGTATTCTCAACCGACCAAAGAGCAGATACGTGAAAGGGATGATATTGTGGCAAAGTTAGATGTGTTGGAAGGCAAATTGCCAGCGACTGATCCTCTCAAGGATGATCCTGGTCCTCTTTATCAGATTATTCTTTTCTACGATGGAAAGGATTACAGAGCGATTGTGGATACACTTACAACAAATTCTGATAATGAAAGTGACAGTGAATCCAAATCTTCCAGTGATCTGAGCGCCTTGCCGGCCATGACGGATTATTACAAGGAATTTCAGTATGGAACGTTCAGCAATGTAGACATGATGAATTTTGCAGTCAATATTTACCAGAATGGGAAGGTTGTATCGATCGTCTGTGATGCAGGTGCGCACGGAAGCCACGTTGCGGGGATTGCAGCAAGGTATCACCCGTCGGCAGAAAACGAAGACGAGGAGGCCAATGGTGTAGCTTATGGTGCGAAAATCGTGGCGTTGAAAATAGGTGACACGAGGTTGGGATCCATGGAGACTGGAACTGCAATGACTAGAGCAATGATTGAGGCTGTCAAGCATAAATGCGATGTTATCAATCTGTCTTATGGGGAAGGTTGCTCTATGCCCAACGATGGTAGGTTTGTGGAATTGGCAGAGGATCTTGTTTACAAGCATGGGATTGCATTTGTTTCGTCGGCTGGAAACAATGGTCCAGCGTTGTCAACAGTAGGTGCACCTGGAGGTACGACCGATGCTATCATTAGTGTTGCTGCCTACGTTTCACCAGCGATGATGGAGGCTGAATATAGCATGCAGCCAAAGTCAGTAAAGGATGGCAAAACAGTCGAGGAAAATAATGGAACAACTTACACGTGGTCTTCTACTGGACCAACGGCTGATGGGGCATTGGGTGTTGACATCACGGCACCTGGGGCTGCCATCACATGCGTACCGAACTGGTGCCTTCAGCGTAGTCAGCTCATGAATGGCACGTCAATGTCAAGTCCCAACGCAACGGGATGTATTGCGCTCTTACTTTCTGCTGCAAAGGCGGAAGGGATTAAGTTATCTCCCGCTCGATTGAAGCGAGCGTTAATGAATAGTTCACAGGTGATTCCGGGGCTAAGTTCTTTACAGCAAGGTTTCGGGATGATAAATGTGGAGGACGCATGGGAATATATCAAGGCATTCAAAGATGACCCATTCGATGATGTAAGTACATACACATGCACCGGTAGTGCACACTGAACGATTGTTTTGCTTTCGATTGCTCACATTCTAGAAAAAACATTGCAAAACGGTCATCAGGTTAATTTCAAAGTTAGGATCGTCAATAGAGCCGGTGGGCCAAGAGGAGTTTATCTACGCCAGAAACAGGAAGTTGCTGCAAAACAAACTTTTTCAGTTGAAATTGATCCAATTTTCGCTACTGCAGATAATGTGGATTTGGAAACACAAATGCAGCGCATTGAATTCGAGATGAAGTTTGAGTTGAAAACTAGCTCTGATTTTGTAACGGTGCCCGGCTTGTTCATGCTGATGCATAATGGTAGATCATTCAAATTTGACGTGGATCCCACGAAACTCAGTCCCGGTGTCCACACCGCAAACATTTGTGGTATCGATACCACAAAGCCCGAGGCAGGGCCAAGGTTTGTTATTCCAATTACAGTGGTAAAACCAATTGATGACGAAGTAAGCATCTCATTGGGCGAATTGAAGGTAAGAACGCAGTGTGATAAAGAATCATGTCACTACACGTATGGGTTTCACAATGAGATCTCAAAAACGTTTCCATTTGACAATACCCAAAACAGTTTGCACCAAATGAAGTAAAACGTTTCTTCTTAAATGTCCCTGCCCATGCGACATGGATGGATGTAACAATCAAAGATGAGAGACGTGTAGATATTGATGACGAATATGCTTCAAGACTCGTAGTGTTGCATACTCTACAACTCCTTCCTCATGCTGCGCATAGGGATGCAGAGGTTCAAAAATACTTTAATATGTTACCTTCGCAAGAGACAGTGTCGTCAATCCCAGTTCATGCGGGTGTTACCTGCGAGCTCGACTTGGCTCGCTATTGGTCTACTCAAGGCGTAACCAAGGTAACAGCAAGTGTCAAATTCCGTGGAGTGACTGCAGTTCCTGACTCCATCAATATATTTTGTGGAGGCGGAGGGGCAAAAGTGAGGCTTCACAGTGACCTCGACGATGAGTATGTGTTGCCAAAAGCAAAGCTGTCAAAATGGAGAAGTCCTCTCTCCCCAGTCAAGAGTGGGGCCGTTTCGCCTTGCGATGAACGAGATGTTCTCCCATCCAGTAGCAAGCAGATTTATCAATTGGTATTGAATTATGAATTCGAGAATAAAGAAGCAGGGGCATTCGTTCCTCGTGCCCCTGCGCTGCAGGGATTTTTGTACGAATCTGGATTTGAATCACAAATGATGCTTGTTTTTGATGAAGACAAAAAAATCCTTGGTGTTGCAGACTCTTGGCCAAGTGCAATCAAGGTTCCGAAAGGAAAGATCACAATTAGGATGCAAATCCGCCACGACGACGTGAAGAAACTGGAACTCTTGAAATCTTTAACCATTTGGATTGAAAGAAAACTCGGTAAAGAGATCACTCTTTCAGCGTACAAGAGTCATAGGACCATGGTTACCAGTGGTGATAGTTGGAGGAGATCCTTGCTGCGTCAGGGCACCACAACTTCGGTGTTTTTTGGGGAGCCATCAAGTGTTCCAGCTGAATGCCAGTGCGGTGATGTATTGATAGGAACAGCAACATTTGCCGATGGCTCTGCGCAGCTGCCAGGTTCGGGGAAGCGCCCAGGCGGCTTTGAAGTCAAGTATGTTGTGGGGTCCAAAGGTAAAGAAGAAAAAGAAGAAAAGGCCAAAGCTCCGGAAGTTCCCGACAAGCGAAGTGTCGACGAAAAAATCGATGATGCCATTCGGTCTGCAAAGCTTGAACAGTTGCAGAAACTTTCAGAGAAGAAAGATGACAGTGACGATTTCGTGGCATTGTATGATAAGTTGATTACAACCTATCCTGGCCATGTTCCTTTATTGATGGCAGCTTTGAATTTTTATGATAAAAAAGAGAGCAGATTGGAAAATCTCCGTGAGGTTACAGAAGCTGCAAATGTTGTTATCGATTCCATTGATGAAGCTGCCTTGGCTCAGCACTTTGGTTTGAAGCACGATGATGAAGACGCTGAAAGTTGTAAGGTGAGCAAATATGGTCTTTTGTCATGAATATGAGATGTGCAAATTGAAAATTGGAATTACATATCTCATTTATGCTGCCTATCCCGATTTGTTAGCTCCGTAAAGAGAACGAAGAAAAGAAAAGAAACCTCGTTGAGGCCTTAGCTCGAAAGGCCCGAGCCATTGCGGACATGGATTCTTCGAACGAAACTGGAGGAAATCCCGATTCGTTTCATGAAGCTATTAAACACCTTCAGCAATGGGAAGATATTGACTCAAAGAAATTTGCTGTACTCTCACTTGAGAAATCAAGGCGCGCAGGACACTTTGGTTCTATGTTGAAATTGTTGTCGTCGCTACTTGAGAAAAAGGGTAGTGACACAAAGGATGGTTTTGCCCCTATGGCAAAGGATGATATCCTCCAGGAGAGGAAAAAGGTGATGGAGGCCCTCGGTTTTGACCATTTGAAAACGCGAGACAGCTCTTGGGGATTTATTACGTCTGTGAAAGATTATGCATTATTCTAAATTTCTAAATAATTTTGACTCTATCAATTAGCTAACATACGGTGTACGCCTAATTCACAGCTCATCAGCAAGCCTCCTCTTCAACTCCTTCAAGAGT
>Ga0115005_10003518_pt1 | contig 12503 bp, 13 predicted proteins | sample ArcOceMetagenome_FD_87163 | JGI IMG/M metagenome (GOLD analysis project Ga0115005, IMG submission 87163) | Marine eukaryotic phytoplankton communities from Arctic Ocean - Arctic Ocean - Greenland ARC118M Metagenome | ecosystem: Environmental > Aquatic > Marine > Oceanic | place: Arctic Ocean... | reverse complement strand
GACGTAGTAACGTGTAGAAAATAACTGCATATCGGAGCGTGAAGCGTCAGTACAGCTCACAAGGTACAATTTTCAAGTCGATGATTTTGATACATTGAGGTGGACGGAGGACTGCTGCTGCCGATGCGTGCCTGTCGAAAGAAGAGGAACGCATTGGAGAATTTATCTTCCGCTTACCTGTAGTCTTGACCATCCCTATTCGAATCGAATTCCTGAAGCCTGTGCCTTCTTCTGTCTTGATTATCTGATCACTCGTCGTAATAAAAGAAGTTGAATGACGGAAAGAAAGTTCGAAAAAGATCCCGACCAGCGTGAATGAAGCAACCTTTGAATCAATCAGCATTATAAATGAGTATGATTTCTAATTTTATTCTTTAGCTGCAGGCTCTTGATGCCCCTATCTTTCACCTACTCTTTTTGCGCCTCTTCTTCTCCTCGCTGTTCTTCTTCTTTAGTAAAATACTCTTTTCCGGTGTTTTGACAAGAATTGCTTTGGGATCAACCTTCTTGAGATCCTTCATGGACGCTTTGTAGGACTTACTTTGGTTCATCTTTCCAAATTTAACTCTCTTCGAACTTGAAGCAGACTCTGCTTTCTTCGCTGACTTGACTTTTGCAGCCTTGGCAGCTTTTGTTACAGCTTTGGCGGCTGCCTTCTGATCCTGCATGGATATCGTTATGATCTCCTCCTCTTCCTTGGAGAGCTTAATCTCTGGTTCCTGCTGAGCCTTTTTGGATTTTCGTTTCTTCTTGGTTGGTGTCACTACATCTTCTTCTTCCGTAGCTTCAACAACAGGTTCTGCGACGGTGACGGCTTCCTTTGTCTTTTTCTTCTTCTTCTTGGAAGCCTTGTCTTTCTTAGGAGGAGCGCTCACTTCTTGCTCTGCTTCTTCAACCTCAACATTCGTAGCTTCTACAATGGTCTTTGCCTTCTTCTTTTTCTTCTTGGACTTCTTCTGCTCGGGTTCAGGCTCGTCCTCAACCACTGCCTCTTCTTCTTCCTCCTGTTCCACGGGAACATCCTCGTCTCCCTCTTCCTCCTGCCCTTCCTCAGACATGGCAACGTCCCTGCCAACAGCCTTGAGCCTCTTCATGAAAGTCTTGTGCATATCATAAAGACCCGTTCTATAACGATCAGAAGTCTCCGTATCACTCGCCAATTCAAAAATGAATTGTCCAACAGTCCCCACATGAACCTGATCCATGACAAGATCCTTTCTCTTTTGCGCCTCTTGATCCAAATCCTCACCATCCTCTGGCAGAGCATAATTATCACTCGCCACACTAAACTCCTCCAAAAACCTCAAAACAATCTTATCCATGACCCTCTGCTGCACCATCTTATCCTCCACCCTCTGCGCCAAGGCAAAATACGGCTCCAACGCATCCAAAAAGGTCGCCTCCGTCAAAGGCAACCCCGTCCCCTCTTCACCATTCACCCTCGCCAATTCCTCCAAACATATATCCAACAAATGATACCTCACCCCATTTCCATATTTATTCGCCCTCAGAACCTCTTCAAAAATGGCATCATTGAACAACCTAATGATCCCCAAATTCCAATGCCTCGACGCCATGTACCTGTAAATCTCCCTTAGAATGAGACGACTGAGGGTGTAGAATTTGTCTATTCTATATTTGTCCATGTTGGACCATTCGCGCGTGAGTGTTCGGAAGAATGTGCGGACATAGAGTGCGGAGAGGTGTGCTCCGCGGCAGTGTTTGACATCTTCATCATCGGCTGGGTTTTTGATTTGGTTCGAGTCTTCGTCGTCCATTTCTTCTTCGTCGGAGCTTTCTTGCATTTCAATGATTTGCATCTCATCGTCATCACCCTCTTCATCTTCTCCATGATCATGCCCACAATCTTCGACCTCATCACAAAGCTCTCCACTGCCGCTCCCACTACCACTACCCTCTCCTTCCTCCATTTCAAGATAAAACCTCCCAGCATACTCATCCTCTTCCTGATTCCCCCCTACAGCCCACATCAATTCAGCCAAAACCTTGCTTACCTCCTGCTGCACCGCCACGCCATCACACAAATAAAGCGTATGCCACATACCCTTCCACAATTTCATCAAATCCAAAATACTCAGACCTCCATTGGAATTAGAAGGATCCGTGCGTGCTTGGAGGTATTCCTTGAGTTTAAGAATGGTGGAATGTCGTGTTCGTGCATTGGGAGAAGCGAGGAGACGTCCGAATTTATATTCGGCGGAATTGATAAAGTCTGCCTCTGGATCAATTGGTTTCTTGAGTTTGCTAGTGCTAGTGCTAGTGCTAGTGGATGTGCTGGTGGAAGTGGAAGTGGAAGCAGAATCAGAGGTGGCAGAGACGGGAGCGAAACCAGCGACACGGAGGGAGGCCTTGGCCCTCGCCTCCATGGATTTTATCTTGGGTTGTTGCTGCCATGTGTTGGAGGGGTTGGGTCCTGCTTTGCGCATTTGGCGTTTGGATGCAACTTTTGTCTTTTCGCTTTTGGTCTGGTTTGCGGCTGTCATGATAATATGTTATGTTATGTTGATTGATTGATTGATTGATTGATTGATTGGATTACAGTAACTTGTATGGATTGTATTTTTTTATTGTGTTGATTGTATTGTATTGTTCTATAGATTGTATTGATTCTAATCTATTCTTGTTGCAATACAAGTTAAGTTAGTACAGTAGTTGAACTGGCAACGATTGAATGAATATACAGTACCGATAGATGTATTGGTTTGGTTTCAAGAAACAACGAGAAACTACCAAAACAACTCGTGTTTTTTGGACGAAATTATTTTTGAAAAATGTGTGGTGGACAAGGAAATGACTTTTAGAAAGTGGTGGTTCCGAGGGCCATTCACTTTGTCGCGCCAAGTAGTTGGTTTGGACACAAGAAAGATGTTCAATGTGCAACCAAGCAACCTGAACAAACAACAGCAAACACAACGCCATCAGTTACTGGCTGTAGTATTACATACATTACGCAATACAATACATACAATACATTTACAATACAGCTACATTACTCTGATTTACTACAAGTGATATTATTCATCAAAACTATAGTATACGTACAATAATAATACAAAAGAAAGAATGTTGAGTTCGAACAAGAAGAAATCTAAAAAGGACAAGAAACGTCGTCTCTCTTCCAACCCAAATAATACCATCAAGAAGGAAGAACCACAAGATACTCAAGGACCACCAACAAGTTCCAAAAAGGTCAAATTCAAATCTGAAGCAGCTGCACCATCCGAACCTGCAAAATGCCTCACATTCCCATCCAAACACACAAAACAACTATCCATCCAAGTCCAAGCCCCTGATTCCACACAAGATCCCATTGTCGTCTCCTTCCCTTCTGGTCTCCCTTCCTCCATTGCTGCTTCTGCGTCTGCACAAGGTAAAGGTAAAGGTAAAGGACAAGGAAAAGGTAACGAAGACAATAATGATAATGATGACACGGCACCACCAGTATTCACATGGACCACTACACGGAAAGCAACCTCGAAAGGCCGGATCCTAATGGGAACAGATGCCACATGCACCTACACCGCCATGAACAATGGACGCGGCTACGATTCCCGACTTACCAAACTCTACATTGCAATCCACCACAAACCCACCAACACACTAAAGCTTATCCCCTCTTCGGAAAAAGGGACAGTATTTTCTCTCGAACAACAAGTGTCTGACTATACAGACTCGAAATCGTATGATCATAGGAATATGACCATGAATGAACGGAGGAGAATGGTGTTTGAATCGTTTGGATCGCAAAAGAAGAAGAAGGTTATGAGGAGTCAGGATGCAAATGTGGTGGAGATGAAGAGTGTTGTGGGTGCGGGAGAGGGGATGATGAAGGCTCTTGGGAGTCAGATGGAGAAGGGGGCTGTGAGTGAGAGTAATAGGAAGGTTATGGAAGATTTGAAATCCGGCAACATGGATAGTAAGGTATGTGTGCATTATATTGTATTGTATTGTTGGCTATGATGCACTTTGAACTTGCAAGAAGAAAAACAAAAAAATGTCTCTAATATTCACACTTTCTCCATTCCATCTCTTTTCTTTTTTAGCCAACCACTGCCGTGGACAAGGCATACGCCGAAGCCAGAAAAGCATTCTTACCACCTTTTGACGATTCCGCCACCAAAGCATTCAGAGTCTACGACTCCCAAGAAGTCGCAGGGGATGAAGCATGGGCCCAAATTTCACGCGTCGTCGATGCCTGCATTCACAATTCTACTCCCGAGCTAAATTACAAACAAGCATTGCAAAAATGGCCATGGCCAGAATCCACTGCCAAACTGCTGGATTTGGTATCGGATCCGGGTATGAAAGGAGCCAAATATCAACTCAAGACTATGTGCTTGGTCAACCACCTTGTCAAATTCCATAATCGGGCTTCTAAAAAGTTCATGGATGGACAACCGGAAGAAATGGCGAAATACCTAGGATTGCCCAAAGCCGTTACGGAGCGCTTTTTGGAATTATTCTGTGTTGCGTCTTATGATCGGGGAAGGGCGGGTTATGCCACCACGAAACAACTCAAGGATCGTAGGGTGATTTATACCCTTGTTATGTACTTGTTGGCACATGGGAAGGAGATGAAGGCTGGATCGATTGATCAGTTGTGTCTTGATATGAGTATGGAGACAAAGGATGCGATTAGTCTTTATAGGGAGGCGGGGTGTAAGTGTGTCAAGGGGAAATCTGGAATGGTGAGCGTTAGTTTGGCGGTGCCGCTTGTGTTTCCTCCTCCGAAGAGGGCGAAAAAAACTGGATAGAGGATTTTTTAAAATTCGTGATTCATTCGTGAGTGATTTATATTCAATATCTACAAAATTAGTAAACAAGATTGACAGGAGACATTTCTTGACAGCAGAAAGGCAGCTGCAACTAGTTTTTGTACGGTACAAGTTCAGATACACATGTTTACTTGTTGATTGGTAGAGAGTATGTTGTAGAGAAGACAATGAAGTAAGGGTTTTCTGAGTTTCGTGTTGAAATAACACATTCAGTCATGAAATATTTGGAAAAACATACAGTAAAGGTTAGGTGTGTGATCTAATCTATTAATAAGCCCATGGCTTGCTTTGATAGAATTTTTATTGAAGAACATTTTTTTTCGATCGTTTTATAAAGAACAAGCTTGAAGTTGAAGTTTGCAAGAAGGGTTCTTTTTTGGAAAAAATAGCAAGCGTATGAACTAGAAAATGATAGGTTTGTTAGACCGACGACTAGGAAGAAGGATTGGACAATTTTTGTTCCAACAATACCTGGACTCGTACCTCTCGTAGTTGTTATTTGATAGAGTTATCATGGTAGAAGCGAAGGAAGGGGACGGGAAGTACGTGGAAGGCACACGGCAGAAATATGTCCTATGAGTTTAGAGTTTAGTAGTCATTCGTCCTCGAGTACTTCCGTATTTCCGGGCATAACGCATAACCACTGGCGAAAGAGAACGAAGTTCGGCACTCGATCACACTTCCCACAAACAAGTCATATGACTTACCACAACTAAACTAACTGATGACAAATCAGGTAGATTGAAGATGGTGGTGCGTATCATATTAAATATTTGTACGAAGATCGTGATTCTAGAGTGATGCATATCTACCGGCAGGTCTTCCTCTTAACTTCAATTGGGAAGGCTAAAAGTTCAACCAAGCACATTACGATTGTGAATGACTCCTTCGGGTATTTAAAAATGTCAGTTGATGTTGAAGTTTCTTCTGAAGACATAGAGTTGTTCCGAACGAACGATGACCACTCGCGAAAGAGAACTGAAGTTTGGCACATCGATCACACCTTCCCACAACTAAACTAACTGCTGACAAATCAGATACAGTAATACTACAAAAAGAAAGAAGCGTACAATAAACAATCACACCTAATCAGTTCCTTAAAATGAAAAAATATTCTACATCATCTCAACAGAGAAGAGGAACGGCTCAGAGAAGATCAGCTCTTAACACACTAGATCACAGTAAACCCGAACCCTCTTTCAAAAAAAATAACGATCCCAATCGTGCGAAGAAGAGCAGTGCCTCAGAATTTGATTGGGCAAACTTCAAGCAAGCCCAACGTGAACGAGATAATGTGCAACATGTGCAACATGTGCAACATGTGCAACATGTGCAACATGAACGAAAGAGGAACATGAATAGACGACACAATCTGTTCCAAAATACTCCTGATGCGGCTATTGGCGATGATAATACGAGTACTACTGCTAGTTTGGAATGTGCTGATAGTTCATCTCCATTGACTGCTGCAAGCAAAGTTATTGTTATTGTGAATATGCCAGAGCTTGAGGTTATGATGGAAAAACTTGATACAGTATACGTGAAGCAAGAAACTACAGACAGCGTCTGTGGTACAAGTGTTATTGTGAATATGCCAGAGCTTGAGGTTATGATGGAAAAACTTGATACAGTATACGTGAAGCAAGAAACTACAGACAGCATATGTGGTACAAGTGCGATCGATGAAGAGAAGAAGCAAAAGGGTCTCAAAGCTCCGTAATACTACTGTAGTTGTGGCATGAGTTCGAGGGGAGCGTCCTTTGAAATAACGAAAAAAATAATTATAAACCATAATTTTTGTTGTGCATTGAAAATACATGGTACTGCGGTGGTAACAGGTACGGCTTGCTCATCGTATCATTGCGAGCCGTATTTTTACTTACGTAGATTTGGTTTAGAAGCTTCTTAAATTTGAAATTGGCAAACATAAGCTCTATTTCGTGACATGATTTGGATTTGAAGGAACACAAAGAATAACATATGTCATATCAATGGAAGAGAAGAATGATACCAAAATCAAGCGATTGTCGTTGTCGAGCCTGTGTACTAAAGTTGGTTCTGTCAGCACAAGTACCCGGTGCACCATGTCATCTTACTTATAAAATTGAAGCAAGCGGTGAAAGTACCCATCTTATAGGGATAGCAATTCTGAATCAGCAAGCGATTAAACGTAACCAGGTGTCACGACTTATGAAAGCCTGTTCATACTTGAAGTACTATCCTACTGTACGCAGTCTTGATCAGAGCGTTCTTTGTAGTGAATGAAGGAATGAGAATTCTGCTGCATTATTCTGGGAACTTGTCAAGCTCTCGGCGAAATCCGGCGCGTGGCCGACGCTCAACGACGGTTTTTTCCTTCCAATTCACGTAAGATCGTAACCTCTAACTCGATGATCACTTCTTGGTTGGTACTACAAAAGACTGATTTGGACTTCTGAATTTCCAGAATTTCTGGACTCTTCTGAACTCCAAACTGCATGTTGAATGTCAGATGTCAGCAGTCAGCAGTCAGGAGTGTATGATAATATATAACAATCGCAACAACGAGCAACGAGCAAGAAGAAAAAAGGTTAACAATCAACCTAATTTCTGTATCACATCTACGCAAAGCCGCAACCCCACATCTCAAATTCAAATAGATCAGATCACACTGTAAGAAATGATCCTCCCGTTAACCGCCTTCACAGCACCAACCACTTCATTATTCAGTTCTATTGTTGCGACAACAACAGCACACATGAATTGTCTTCCTACCGCATTGCCAACAGCTGCGTTGGCCACGGCAGCGTATCTTACTGCCACCAATACAGCGTACCTGGCAAGGCGATCATATTTACGGAAAATGAGTATTCAGAAATTGTGGCAGATTCGAACTACTCGAGAGCCAGGGGTTACTCTTCAGCTGTACTTCATCATCATCCTCGCCTGGCAAGCTTTTGTGTTAGCATTCCCAATCGTCGAACCGATCGCGATGTGTTTGGGAAAAGTCAGTTTTTTCTATAGTTATCCGAATGCAAAGGGCGTTGGAATCATATTTGAGCCAGCAAATGTACAGCATTTGAAACAGTCACAAAGGGTAAAACATCAAATAAGATGTGATTGGCATAGGTTTAATGTGAATGTTGGAGGGATTGGCCGAGATGGTTATCGCCATCCACCGAGTGTTACAAAGAACTTACCGCATATTGATATGCCCACAAGGAATTTAAAGCACTGGCCTTGGAGACGAAGATGGGAAAATGAAAAAGAGCCAAAATGTTGAATAGATTGCAAAGTGGAATTTTGGTCGAAGGAGGGCAACAAGTAAAGTGCTGCTTTGGATGAAAAGCTATGCACGCTCACTTCAAAGCTCGAAAAGCCGAAACAAGTTTTATAATGTAATATTGAATCTTGAACAATTATAGTACTGTACTCTGTTTTAAAATGATTTGTACCTGAAAGAAACACTCCACACGCATCTTGAGTGGTGTTTCGATCTTAACTTCTACGTGTATTTTCAGCTCTCAGAATTCTCAGCTGGTTGCTTCTCCGTAGATTTGGCATTCCATTTCCAGTGAACCGAAATCAGTAAACTCTTTCACAGTAAGATTTTCCTTTCCCGATTTTGTTGATTTTGCTGACTTTGCTGACTTTGCTGACTTTGTCGATTCCCCTTTTAAAATTTCTGCGCACAGAACATACTTCTTCGGATCCACTTCATGGGAAAAGGTTATCGCGAAGGCACCATCATCTGTGTCAGAATCTTCAAATGTAAACATGGTGGCCTCGTTGCTGTGAATACTCACGACACCATTCGTAGTCACATAAAGAAAGCCATCTGTACCGCTATTCTTCAAAGATACTTTATCATCCACTACTAACATTTCCCAGCGAGTAATTCCCCTAGAATCGTTTAAAGCGCATAGATTATCGCCATTATCTTTTCTATTGTCACAAAGCAATAGGTTTGGACTACTCATGAAACGGAAAACCTCGCCACCACTTTTTGCGCTCTTTGCACTCTTCACGGACTTTGCGCTCTTCACAGACTTTGCACTCTTCGCGGACTTTGCCGACTTGGTACTGGGTGCATAGGATGGTTCGTCAGATGGAGCTAATGACACTGAAGGGGTGGAGCTGGGAACATCGGTCAACGTTGGAGTTAATGACACTGAAGGGATAGAGCTGGGAGCCTTGGATAAGCTGGGAGCATTGGACACCGATGGAGCCAATGACAGTGAAGGCTCATCACTAGGAAGTTCGGATGGTACGCCAGATATACTAGGTGATACGCTTAGAGACGGTTCCAAGGACTCAGATGGTGCGCCTGACGGCACCAATGACACAGATGGAGAAAAGGACACAGATGGAACCGAGGACACAGATGGAACCGAGGACACGGAAGGAGCCAAGGACGGTACAGAAGACGGCGAAGCAGATGCGGACGGTGAGCTAGTCTTTCTGATACTCTTCTCCGATTTTGATTTCTTGGCACTCTTGGCACCCTTGGCACTCTTGGCGCCCTTGGCACTCTTTGGAGTTTGCACACTTTCACTTTTAATGGTATAGGAGGTCTTTGTAATCTTCGCCTTCGTCTTCTTTCCATCCAAGACACGACAGTGTGCAAGCAACACGGCCACCGTAAATAATAGAGATAGATTCATATCTGACAATCGGAGCAGATAAGGGTAGAGCTGTTGCAATGGCACCTGGACTATTAAAAAGATACACTCTTGTAATCTCTACAGTCGCAAAAAATGTGTGACAATCTATCTTCAAATCTAATGAAAGAACCCAAGACGCAAGAGGTGCGCGTGGAGAAAGGCAAAGTTTTCTTAACATGGTAAATGTGAGTCGTATGAGTCGTATTCAATACATTGGTGTTCAATACCTGCGCCAAATGAAATAAATCGATTAAAAAATTAGATGAAATGCAAAGTGAAATGTGTTTTTAAAATCTTGAATCCTTATCCGACAAAGATCTATGTGGTAGATGGCAGTGGATTGCAGGTTATGCATCGATAGTCAGTTTTGAAACAAAGACCAACAAAAAAACCAAGCGCAAATGAAAAATGAATAAAGCTTCAGTGAGGAATCCGTTGCAGCGCCATTTTCAAAGTTTGGCATTGCTTAGACAATGGTGCAAAATATGGATATCCTGACTCCTGACGATGGGAACGCTGCCGCCCATAAGGTACTAGACATCCTTCATTCAAACAAGATAGTTGAGATGATCGCGAAGGGACATATCAGCTTTCGAGACGTTTAAAAATGCAGACAATTGGAGTGCCTCAGAGATATTGCTTCAAGTTCAAAGTACAACAATAGTGACTTCGGAATTCTTTAGGGCAGCAAACTCTCTAATGAGAATTGACGTGACCTGTAATAAGGGGCAACTGTTGATAAGAATGGATTCTTCTGGATTATTTCAGAACGTAACTCTTGAATGCGTTCTTTGTCAAGTTCAAGTTGTTTGCGAAAGGCGGCTTCCGTCTCTACCTTGTCCAAAGCAGTGGTATCGGCAAGTAATGCTTCGAATTCGCAAGAATGGATTATCTGTTTTCGGCATAGTACTGCTTCGAAATCGCAATTCTGAATTCACTGATTTTAGCCGACTTTCCATTTGATGCGTAATAGTGCCACTTGCGTCTACGCGTTCTGACGGACGGCTTGTATGTAAGAGGACATGCGCAGCTATTGGATTTGCCTTCATTGTCTCACCGATCAACCCTTGTACTTCGGTTGAAACAAGATGCGAGCCGATTTGAATGACGAGATCAGGTCGCATTGGTAGCCTTAGTGAGCAATCCTCCTTTGTCCCAGTGTTCTGGTTCTAGCTGCCCCCACTCACAATTTGTTTCTCTACGACCACTATGAGCTTGATTCTTTCATCTCCTCTGCATGCTGCATCGGCGTTCGTTGCTAACCAGTTCAGGAAAATCCGGTGCGTTTCAAGAGTATATGCAGTTCTTGTCTTTGATTTTGCAGAAAGTAGACATATTTGTCATTAATGACAATGGCCTCCTCCATCTCTGCATACCAAGCCGTGGCTGTTTCCCTCCTTGCCACTTCGACGAGCAAATTGAAGATCATGGAACTCAGCCAAGAAGCACGCACCAAAGTGTTGATGAACGTGACAGTCGAGTGTCGGAACTTTGGATGTTCCAGTGCCGTCATTCATTTGAATCTTTGAAAAGTGCAAGGTAATTTCCAGTTGTTGGCATCTGTTGAGTCGTGCATGAAGATATCCCTACATCCATTGAAGAGACAATTTGTTGATGTCAAGCATGCTCTTTTTTTCTTTGTCGACGGTCGACGCACCGTTTTGCTTACATCATGGAAGAATCGAATCTGTTTACTACCAAGGCCGCTGAAACAGCGCAATGCCATATGAGAATGATATATTACAACTCGAATCGCCGAGACAATGTATTGGTCCATCCGAATCTCTCCCTGCATACCGGTTGACTTAGGTTACTCACAGTGCTTGAGTCCCCCCCAACTAACTACTAGCTAGAAGAAGTTCAAAGTATCCAAACTGCAGAAAAGCCGTTAATTTTGATGTCTTACTAATTTAGTGTTAGTCATTTTGTCAATGTACCAACGAGAGCGAACAACAACGAACAAAAAATCACTGAGAAATCGAAATCATCCAACCGTGAGAGAACAAATAATACCGGACAGTAATAACTCCTGAACTCGATACAACCAATACAACTTTGCATTGTGAGCAGTAAGTCCGTAAGTTTGTAATTTTTAATTACACAGGAAATCATTTGATTGATCAGTAGGAACTCGAACAAAAGATGGGAAAATCTGGTGAGTATATAGACTAACTCTTCTTATTTGACGATTGTTTTTTCTTTTCATATTATCATGCATTAACAACCTTGGATACTCGCACAAATAGATATCGAAACACCAATCTTAATTGCAACTGCAACTGCCCAACCTGTGTCTCCTACGCAGGCGCAATACCAAAATATTTCGCCATCGAGCGCTACAGCAAATGTTGTCATAATTGATTCGTTCAAACGTGGCCCAATGAACATCCAATCCTGTCCCTGCTGCAACAGTCAAACTAGAACTCGAACAGTCACTTCACCCAATTATATCACGTGGATTGCAGTAGTTGCAATATTTTTTCTATTTTGGCCATTGTTTTGGCTCCCCCTGGTAATGGATAAATGTAAAAGGACAGATCACTTTTGCCAAAAGTGTCATGCAATTATTGGACAGGCGCAGCCAGCGCCATTGGAAGGATGCTGTGTTACTCATAGAAACTAGAATGAGAAGGATACTGAACGTGGTGTAGGATTCAAATGCAGGAATACGATTTTGAATTTGGAAGACTGATGTGAATATTTTCAAGATTTAGGGAGAGCCTGAAATGCCACAAGGCAAGTCATTTGGGATGTAAGAAGCCAATATTATTATTAACTTTGACCTTTCATAGTGGAACTAGTGATAAATTTGATGACACAAACTTGAGAGATCGGCGACAAAATGTTGGAAATGGATTAGATACACATGTTTATAGCACTCCTCTCAAAAATGAGATGTTTAGAGAATATTGTGATAAGATATAGTAGTAGTCTTGTGATTTCACATGTGTGTGTAGTCCAGATTTAAAGATTTCTATGCGTTGAAATAAGTTAATTCTGCGCTGACTCGTATAGAAAATTGTGCTTGATCCAACATTGAGAAAATATTGTAACAAAACTTCGG
>Ga0115005_10003517_pt1 | contig 12504 bp, 11 predicted proteins | sample ArcOceMetagenome_FD_87163 | JGI IMG/M metagenome (GOLD analysis project Ga0115005, IMG submission 87163) | Marine eukaryotic phytoplankton communities from Arctic Ocean - Arctic Ocean - Greenland ARC118M Metagenome | ecosystem: Environmental > Aquatic > Marine > Oceanic | place: Arctic Ocean... | reverse complement strand
TACAATACATGAACATGCACCTGCCTGGCGACTTGTAGGCAGCCGAAGTTGATTGGTTGTCTCTGGCATTACATTAGAAATCACTTCACCTCAAATCGATTTGCTCCATTCTTTCCAAGTTCGAGTATCTTTTTTCTACTTGCAAAATGTTGTTGAAAACTCTTGGAACTCTAGCAATTGCAGTGTCAAAAATTCTGGGAGCGATCGTTCTCATCGTTCCAATCATCACATTTTGTCTTGCTGGTTTAACGTGGCTTCATCAAACTATCCGCATGAAAGTATCCGGTGAAACATCCGTATTGACTACAGCAATATTCTGCGGAAGGGTTTCTCATACTCGTTTCCAACCGCAAAGGCATTGTTTTTCTTATCCTTTGTTTTTCTGTCTAGTAGACCTAGCTGAAGTGAAGAAACTTTTCAAAGGCCACCTGCCATTCATGTGGCCCCTAAACTTTCTGATCAACTTTCGAGATGAGGATCATTTGAAAAATGGAGAAGGAACACAGCCAAAGCTTGTTGATGATTCCAGGTCGAAAGCTGGAGATATTCTTAGTCCCCGGATCCGAGAACTTGTGAAGGAGCGAACAAATGGGAAATTCGTCCCCTCAGAAGGTAAGCAAGAAGCTAAATATTGGTTGTAGAATCGTATCCATGATCCGTTTCCCTATATGCATTTATTTTGGAAGATTTTCATCAGTACTGTACCAACACTGGATTCCCATTCACATCTACATGTAGATCAAAAGATATTGCTCTTGACGCATCTTTCATACTACGGATATTGTTTCAATCCAGTAAGTTTTTATTACATCCTGAAGAAGGGTGCATCATTTTCTGGTGAAAATATAGAGGCCGTCGTTGCAGAAGTTAGTAATACGCCCTGGAATGAAATGAAATGTTATGTCCTCCACCCAGACTCTGAAGATATAATGCAGGTGAAAGATGGGAGAGCTCGAAAACATGACACAGAGACGGATTTGAATGCAGCAAAAGAAGGCGCCTTGGACGATGCAACTAGTCAAGGAGATATCAATAAAAATGACTGGAAGTCAATCAACTACATTTTTAAGAAGAAGTTCCATGTGAGCCCTTTTATGGACATGGATCATATCTATGATTGGACATTTTGGCACCTAACGGATCGGATAATAGTTTCAGCAACGATGGAGAAGATTGCGCAGAATACCGCAGAGAATGATGAATCTGCATCCAAGACAATCAAATATTTCAACGCATTCTTCGACATTTATCTGGCATCTTTCAGTCCTTTTCGATTATGCTATCAATTGGTGCGATTTCCTGTTTACTGTTTTATCATTCAGATATGGATCCATATTGAAGCTTTCAAGCTATTCTTCAAGGGGATCGAATTTATTCCACATCCAGAGGGTTCTGAGACGGGTGTTAGTAAGATTATTGGGCATGTTATGGCTCCATTTTTTGCGGCTAAAGATTGGTTGGCGAATCGAGGAAGTAATAAAAACCTCAAGGTTGAATAAGTTATCAAATATTATATACGATTTTGATTTAAAATTATGTTGAAATGCATGCTGTAGTGAGCGCCTTTGTTGTTGCATCGTAGTTCTTCTTTCACCTTGAATCGCTTGAGATTAGGATCAAAAGCACAACTTCTGGCCTCGGATCTATGAAAATATTCTTTCGATACAGACCTGTGAGCATTTTCCTTGTGTGGAAATTAATTCATTGCATCTTCCGAATCCATCTTACATCTTGTTAGTGATCAATGGGCTTTGAATTTGTGAATCCATTCATGGCTTGAGACTGAGGAACGAGTCGTCTAACATCTTTTCTGGGATATCGCAAGGCTCCTCTTCCTCAGAGAGAACGCAATCTGTACAGAACTTCATAACCTCCATCGCATCCATCTCCAAAATGTCTTCAAAGACGTCACAATGCCCAGTACTAACACAACGGTCAGCACAGTACCTCTCGGGGGATTTCCTGGCCATGCGAGCGTCCCTGCGCCTTTCAATCACATCACTACCATTCAATTCGGCAAAGTCATCATAGTTGAATGTAGTTGGGAGGACAGGCTCAATCACTTTCTGGTTCTTCGCCTTCCATGCTTTTTCGTACTCTTCTTTGTTTTCAAGGCGGAGTAGCTCGAGGTCGATCCTGTAAATTCATGGAAAGTCCATTGTGAGTACACGAATGAATCAACAGTCATCTAAAAGATGGAAGCGAAGATAAAGGTAAAGAGAATCTCTCACATTTCAGCTATTTTGTCTTCGAGATGAAGCTTCGTGGTCGAAGAAACTACATGCTTGCTGATTGAATTCACTGAAAAGGACAGAGTCTCCTGGATGGCAGCTGTGAACGCAAGAGCAGGGATAATAGAGCGAAGGTTCTTCATTGTCGTTGATGCGAATTTTCTTTTTTACTTTGCCGTACTTATGAAACTCTTGATGCGATGATGGAAAAGATTCAAGAGAACAAAGAATTTGAAGTATGATAAGATGAGAAGTCAGTTGGGCTATGGTATGGTGTCTTTGGAAAGGCCATTTCTGGCGGACAAATGGCCTATACCATCTGCTCAAATTGATAATCCCTACCTGATAATTATTGAATAAAATACCTACAAGACTGGGCTTCCAGGATTTGTGTCAACGCGACAACGCCCTCAATTCGAATTTGATCTTGAAGAGCAAAAGATGCAAGATGCGCCGAAGAAACAAAAGATGGTATGATACCCAGTACCCACTCTGACAGACACACCAAGCACCAAAATCAACCGATCATTTGAGTCCAGAGAAGAAACAGAATATACAGTTACCTACCTACTAGAACTAAAAAATACCATGAAGCGGCGATTTATATACAGCACCACTTCAGCTGCACAAATGAAGACGAAGCTTTTATTTGTGGCACTCGGTACAAGCTTGATCAGCATGAATCTCTTTTGTGCTGAAGCTTTTATGTTCCCGACAATCCAAAGCCACCTTCGAATTCGTTCCACCACATTTTCTTGCCGGCATGAGGACAAATTAGATGCCAAAGGGGGTGACGGGAATAGCGGAGATAATCTACAAAATGCGAAATCAAAAGGAAATTCTCGTAAGAACAAAAATAACAGCAACAAAAATAAGCCACAACAATCAAAAAAGAAGGGCAAACCGAAACCGAAACCACAAAAGAAGCAACCGCCAAAAGACAGTGAAAATATCCTTTCCCTCCTCTCCAACCCATTCAAAGCTGGAAAGAAATTTCGGCAATCACTTAATTCAGCTTTCACCACTCTCGGTCCGAGATTATCCCCCGAACAACGTTCCATCTACTACCTTGATGATCGATTCCTCGAATCGTCTGCAACGAATCCATACGAGGGTGCCTTGGCGTTCGCAGAACGCAACCCGCTCTTTGACCAAGTCAGCGATGATTATATCCCAGAAGTTCTTGTAATAGGGGCTTCCGGTGCCATTGGGAGACTTGTCGTCCGACGAATGGTTCTGAGTGGAAAATTTCGTGTGAGGGTTTTGGTTAGAAATTTGTACAGTGAAACTTTGAATTTGTTGGGTACGGGAGTGACGTACTGCCAAGGAGATTTGCGAAATATCGAGAGTCTGGAGTATGCTGTGACAGATGTAGATAAAATTGTGTTTTGTGCTGGGCCTCCGAGAAAGGATGAGGATGATTTTGGCAACAAATTTCGGGACTTTGCGAAGGAGACTTTAGTTGGGGATGACGATGATGATTATTATGGGAACGATGACGAAGACATTGATTTGGACTTCCAAACATTATCAGATACCATGGAAATACGAGCAAAGCTAGCTCAGCAGGTTGACGATCTTGGAATGCAGAATGTTGTACGTGCATATCAAAACGTGAGGTATGCAGATTATGGTACAAGCCAGGCAGCCAAGAGATCTCTCTTTAAATTTCAAGATAGAGAGGAAGATTTCAACTTGTTTACCATCAATTTTGATGACGAATTCGATGATATTGAATCTGAAAGCACTGGTAGTGCCCTTGCTTCTCCTCGTGATACTTCTGCTGATGCTTACACTGCTCCTCTTTATAACTATGACGATTATGATGCCGATGCCTATGATGATGAAGCGAGGTACACCGAGGACTATGTGGAAAAGCCATCCAAAAGAAAGGCCAGAACTTCCACAATCATTCAAACTCAAGTTAATTGGATGAAAAATAAGTTCAATCACGGCGTTTTTGTGGGTAAACTGCCGATTGCTCGATATGGAGGTGGAAGTGAGGCGTCCATAATAAGTAGCAGACTGCGGTCTAGAGAAGATCCTGAAATGGGGACAGACTTAAGCAATGGATTCGCAGGTTTTGTTTGCAGAATTTGTGCAGATGGGAAATCATACGAATTCTTCATTCGGACATCCGAATACGAGACTAATGGTATTGAATATGTATACAAATTTGACACGGAAACTAAGGTTTCAAAAGACGGAAACAGGTCATCAAATAAGTTTCAAACTATCCGGATACCATTCTCGAAGCTAAATCCGGTTGTTCGTCGTAGAGTCACGGGGGCAGACCAAGGTGCACTGGGAAAACCATTTAGGGGAAAAGATGTAAAACAAATTGGATTTCGCGTTAATAGTGCTGATAATATCTTGCCTGATTCCGATCCCAACAAAAAAAGGTACAAGTGGGTGGATTTTTACATTGCATTATGTTACATCAAAGTATACCGATCACAGCCAGAACCGGAATTTATCTATCTATCGGATGCACGGATTCCTCCAAAGGTAAAGGATGGATTGGTTCGACACGACCTGAAGCGTATAATGTCTAGTGATGAGAAAGATACTGGTGGCTCGCTATTTAACGAAGAAGAGACAAAAAGAGTACTTCAAAATCCACAGGATCGTAGCGGCGAGGAGCTCTACTACAAATATAGAGGCGAAGAAATATTGAAGAATAGCGGTCTTCAATACTCCATCATTCGGATACCATCATTGAATGAATTAACGAGTGGAGAATTTAGCACTGTCCAACTGAAACAGGTAAGTTGATATACGAAGTCACTTTTCATCTCCGACTTGTCCGATTAGATTATTCCTTATACCCTTTCCTATTTCATCTTTCAAAAGTCAAATGATCAGTTGATGTCAGTTTCAAGAGCAGAAGTTGCTGAAGTATGTGTAAGTGCACTTCTAGATCCTTTGGCCAAAAATCTATGTTTTTATATGACGAAAGCAGAGCCTGGGTCAAAGAAAATGGGCATTGACACCAAAATATCAGCGCAATTTGGCAATTTGAATCCAGAAATATGATAGGGATAAGAAGTTGTATTCAGAACCTAATTTTGTGCTCTAGCTATACACTAGTAGATATTGTGGCAAAGTTGCATTTTCTCTGAAAGGAAAGAACTCCTCCTATTCAAGTTAATTTATCGTATGTGTAGCTCTGTTGTCTTCAATTTCACCGCCTGCATTCTCCCTCATATCACAGTCTACTACCGTGAGCGTACTGTTGTCATTAAGGCGTACGGCAGACCCAGAATTGCTGACAATCCGAGTTTGAACGAGTTCAATGCCTGAATTATAAAAACAGTCTATTCCGGATCCTTGAATTTTCGTTATAACACACTTTCATGTATTCGGATGGCATCAAATTAGGACATACATTAACAATTATGGCCAAGGATAACAACGATAGATAGCAACTTACATCTTCCATCTTTAGATTTCCTCGAACCATTGCACCACAACTACCTGCTGGTTCTTTGAAGCCCTCTGTTGGCTTTGTCTTCGCCCCTTCCAAAACCCCGTGCACAAAAACTAAGTTGCCACTGTCAATTTTCAACATCTCTTTTGTCATATTGATGTCGCCGATCCTGGGCCTACGAAATGTTATGCCTTCCATAAAGCCTACAGATCTCCTCCATGTAATTGTACCGCTCAATTCTAATCAAATAGAATAATTGATTGAATTAGGATGAAAGGATAATTAAAATAGTGTTGAAGAAAGGAAACTCACCAATAACAACATGAGATGGATTTTTCTCGTCACCAATAATGCGCAATGGGAAATCAATGACAAGGTTAGGCTCGTTGATCCAATAGTGGCCATCGCCGAGTTCTATTGTGAAAAATAATGACAAGTTATCAATTTAGTGCAAAGTTCGAATGGATAAAAGGGATCGAAAAACATAATCAATCACAAACAACGCACCAATTGTGTCTCCCGGCAGGGATTCGGCCAACGCTTCCGAGATGGTTTTATAATGGTATGGGGACATCTTTTTGAGATCCATCGTCAAAGCACCCATTTCCACTGGATAAACATGTCGAACGAAAGAAATGTCTTGGGCAGCTTGGCGCCACTGTTTACAAGTGATAGCACAAGTCATTCGTTCCGGGAAAGGGGTCAGATACTCCATTATACGAACTAGCGGTTTCAACGGAACAGCATTCCAATACCGCTTGGCGGCAAGTTCATATTCTTCTAGCTCGAGAAGAATCTTGGGCTTGTGCCAAATTGCTTCCCCTGTGTCGCAGTTGTACCAGAAAGGAAGATTCGTTTTGCCGTCAATTTTATTGGTCCAGTTCTCGCCGGTCAAACGGTGACGTTTCTTATTTGAAACTAACCTTGCCTTTTCTCGATGGTATAAGCGTTGCTGCCTCAGCAACTCCTCTGGTTCAGGAAGCGTGGCTAGCAAATCACCCGCTTCGATAGCATTTTGTTCCTCTTCAGCTTTCATGGCTTCAATTTCCTCTATATCCCACTCTTCCTGGTCTGTCTCTATATCTTGGATTCTTTGTTGCTCTGATAGATACCACATTGAATAGAAAGGTTCTATATCTTCCTTGAATCGCAAAGCATAGCGCTCAACTGGATTCAGAGAAGCATCGATCGAAGCCTGGTCGACACCGACTTGAATCTGCCATGCCGCAAATTCTTTCTCGAGTGCAGCAGTTTCGCCCTCTTCTTTCGTTTCGTTCTTCGGAGCTTCTGGTTTCTGCTTGTCCTTACCCGGTGGTGCATTCTCATCCTGACTCTCCTGACTTTCAGCCCCTTCTTCATCATCCTTGTTGATCCTTATATCCTCATCGAATTCTTGTAACTCTTCTTTTGCTTCTTGTTGGGCGCCTCGCATAGCTTGAACATCATCTTCATCCTCGAAGGTTGTCATGGCAGATTCTATCTGTTCCTTACTGACTTCTGAAGAATTATTTTCATTTGCAACGTCTTTGTCTGGTTGTATCTCTGAATCCGTTTCTGGCATGACTCCTAGAATATTTCTAAGACCGCTTTTTGAAGAAATATCAAATTCTGCAGAGCTTTCATCACCGCCATTTTCTTCATCTTCTACCGTGCCTGTTTCAGATTTTGGAGCAGCATGAAATTTCCCTTCGTCCATTACGAGGAAGTCAAGGTGCCGTTTCTGTTTAGCCTTCACCAAAATATTTTCCTCGATTGAGTGCTCTGTCACAAGCCTATAGATGTGGACATCACGAGTTTGACCAATGCGATGAGCGCGATCTTGGGCTTGCGCGTCCATGGCAGGATTCCAATCACTGTCATAGAAGACAACGGTGTCTGCGCCAGTTAAGTTAATACCAAGTCCACCACTTCGAGTGCTCAGAATGAAGCAAAACACTTTTTCGTCATTATTGAAGCGATCCATAAGTCTCTGGCGTTGATCAACACTTGTACCACCATCTAAACGCAAATACGTATGACCATTTAAATTCAGAAATGTTTCCAAGATATCGAGCATTTTACTCATTTGCGTGAAAATGAGCACTCTGTGTTTACCTTGCTTTAAATTCCGAAGCAATTCGGAAAGGATTTGAAGTTTTCCTGCATCAAACTGAACAAGCTTTTTGTCAGGAAAGAAAAGCCCTCCAGAATGTTGAGTGGGAAGAACTTTGTTTACAGCCTGAGAAAGCGACCTTTCATCTACAACTGTTCGACTTTTGGGGAACAGAAGTGGTTTCTGTGAACCTGCTTTCGGGACGTAAAAGACAAAATCTTTCTGTAATTCTTCGGCTTCCCTCTCCCTTTCAAGCTCCTGGGACCTTCTCAGTTGTAACAAATGACTTGGAGTGAATGCTATCTCTTCATGAGTAAGATCCTGAATCGGTGAAGAGTCCAATGAAAAAAGATCTACTGTTGCTGCCTTTTGAGAAGATGCCGGGAACAAGAAAGACTGGCCATCACAACGATCGGCATTTAGAGTCGCCTGGAACCTATTGTTACGCTGGCGTTCTAACTTTGACTTGGTCCAAGTGTTCTTCAAAAGGCGCGCCAAGCCTGGATTATCCTCGCCTCCTACTAGAAGCGGTTCTTCTATGCTTTCATCGACAGGTCTATTTTTCAAAGTATGTGGGTCTATTTGAAGCTTGCGACGGCGTTCTGTAACGTACTTATCTTGTTTTATAACTTCTTCACAAGATGGCTCTCCGCTACTAACACTCCACACTGGATGTAGCAGTCTACTACTGATTTGTTGTAACGGATTGTCCGAATGTAGAATATCTACTGTAGCTTTGGCAGTTACCATGGCAATCCTCTCTGTGCAAAAGGGTGTAATGATTGATCTTGCTTCAAATAGATCGGGATGATTACAAACTTTTCGCAGTTGCATTAGAACATTCATCATCCCCATGTAATTTCCACCTTTCTGCAACGCCATTCTTGTTGAGGATCTGGCCATGAACTCTTCGTACAGGAACATCTTCAGAACCGCACGAAATGATTATTAAGCATTACATGCCTCAATAGGAAATATTGAAATTGTTGATTCAAAGATAGGTTGGAGTTTTCTTACCTGTCGTCGTGACAAATGACACTTTACAATATGCTCATACTTGCCAGGCATTTGCTTTTCGACATCTTTCTTCAACCGCCGAAGCACGAATGGTCTAATGATACCATGCAATCGACTGATAAGGTCGTCATTCTTGGTGGAATTACCTTCGATTATATTATTCATAGGGTTCGAGAACCAATAGGAAAACTCTTTACGAGATCGAAATACATGTGGCATTAGGAAATGCAAGAGCGACCACAGCTCCATAAGGTTGTTCTTTTGATGCACGGGGACGAATGTTGGAAATTAGGTTAAAGATTTGATGACTGTCAAGTGACGGTGGACAAAGAAGTCAGCCCGCTTACCTGCAAAGGAGTTCCAGTAAGCAACAGTCTCCTTTGTGTATTGAAGTTCACAAGAGTTTGCCATCGTTGACTCTGGAAATTCTTGATATTATGAGCCTCGTCTAGATAGAATGAAATATGTGAGCACAATTAGAAATATCAGGTATGTCGTGTACGTGATGGGATTTTTCATGAAGGAACCTACCCAATACTAAATAATACCACTTCTTTCTCTTGAAAGCAAAAGAATCCTGTACAACTAGTTGGTAAGAAGTGATCACAACATGATGCCAGTTTGTCTGACGGGGCAAAAATAGATATATGTCAGAGTGCGTGTAGCGTGAATGTCATGGGTATAATGGAACATCTGATCTTACCTTTGTCCAGCCTTGCCTCAGCTCTTTCCTCCGTTTTGCAGAACCATAATAACAAAGGATCTTGAGTGCCGGGCAGAATCTCTTCAATTCTACTTCCCAATTTACAATACATGATGTGGGAACGACGATAAGATGAGGCCCCCAGATGCCCTTGTAGGATGCCAGGTACGAAAACAGCGAAATGGTCTGTAGAGGAGCGAAAGGTTAACAACATTCAAAGACGCAAGAAACCTCATAAAACTTGAACAAAATACTTACTTGTAATGTCTTTCCTAATCCCATTTCATCAGCGAGGATACCATTTAACCTACGTGTCTGTATGGATACAAGCCAGTTGAGTCCAACATGCTGGTATTCACGAAGCTTGACCCACGGAGCTAATAAGTAAGGTCTGCTTACAGCAGTGTTTCTCGCTTTTGAATCTGCGTACTCTAAAGATCGAATGGCTGCAGCTCCCGCGTCCTCTTCATCCTCCCCATAATTTTCAGGAGCGGTCTTGCGCTTCTTAGATCCAAATTCATTTTGTTGGTCCAACGGTTTCCGTAATGATGTCAATTCTTCCTCCTCGTCATTCTCTGACATGGCATCGTTAATTTCTTCTTCATATTTCATTTCCCGGCCAAGCCGCTCCTCTGCCTCTATGTTAGTTTCATTATCAACGTCAGCACCAGCCAAAGATTGATATCCCGCTTCGTCTTGTGAATCCGACGTTCCTTCGTCCTCGCCTGATTCGTGTTGATTATAATATAATGCTCTCAACTCCTCAACGGACATTTCATTTTCCTTTCGCAAAAGATCAATTTCATCTTCATAGGACATCTCACGGCCTAAGCTCTCTTCTTGCTCGATAGTCGTTTCATCGTCAACAGCAGCTCCTGCTGAAGGTTTGAACTCATCCGCCTCAGCTTGGTCGTCAATAGAGAACGGATCCATTTCTTCAGAACGTTCATCACCTTCAGCGACGCTGTCCTCCTCTTCTTCAGACATTTGCATATATTTAGCCCTCAATTCTTCGATTGACATCTCATTCTCCCTTTGTAATAGTGCAATTTCATCCTCTGCACTCATTTCACGCTCTAACCTCTCTTCAGCTTCTAAAGTAGTTTCATCATCAACAGCCAGACCCTCATCTTCAAAGTCTTCCGAGCCGCTGGAAGCAGATGCCATACTAGTGTCATCAAAATTGTCATTATTGCTCTGAATGTTTTCAGTTTCTCCCACGCCACTACCATTATCGTTGTCGCTGCCATTATCAGTCTCTGTAGCTTGTGCTGATAAATACACTGCCCTGAGTTCTTCAACAGACATTTCAGCTTCTTTCTGAAGCAAGCTAATCTCATCATCTGGATGCATCTCCGGTTTCAGCCTCATTTCTGCATCCAAAGTTGTCTCGTCGTCAACACAGCTCAATTGGTCTGCAACAAATTCATCAGACCCATCTGATTGGTTGCTAGTCTGTGATGCAAAATCGTCAACATCACTCATATCAGCATCATCATCGGCATCGTTACCATCATTATCATTGACTACCGGTTCCACGTCGCTAGTGGATAGAAGGTTGGTCATATTTTCCGTGTTGACATTAGAAGCAAATTTCACCCGTTTTCTCCTCCCTCTTTGTGACCGAGGCGGAATGATATCATCAGTACTTGTATTGACACAAGTATCAGTACTAGTATCAACATTCGCACCATCGTCTGCGTCCATTTGATGTTCGTCACTTTTGATATTCAGCAAAGCGTCTCTCTCCCCTTCAAACCGTTTCAACACATCCTCAATATCCATTTGACTCTCCTCCAACAGCAAACGAGCCTCTTTTTGTACTTGCATTATCCCTCCAGTAGCATCAATCTCTTCAGCTTCAATAAGGGTAGTCTCATCATCTTGATCCTCCGATCCACCATTGGAATTTGGAAGATAATCCTCCATTTCACTCTCCCCCTCATCCTCAGTGGATTCCCCATAAAACTCAATCTCTTGCCGTTTTCGCAATTCATCAGCCAGCATTTGATAATCTGTATGCCGCATTCTTGCAGTCCTCGCTTGCATCATTGCATCCGTTTCATTCAACGCCTGCTCAATCGTTAATGGTATAGCAGCACCATTACCATCAACACCAGCATTATCATTCAACAATTGCTCATTCAACAAATCCGTATACCTCTCCGTCTGCTTGACAAGATTAACCAAATGCCGATCCATCCCCCTTTTCCTAATAAGATCAGCATCCACTTTCTGCTTATAGGCGATAACCCTCTCAATCTTGGTATGCCACCAACCCTTGACCACATCCCTGGCAAGTTTGGAAGCCAGGCGGCGCTTTTTGTGTTCCATTTCTGCAAATGCTCGGATACGCCGTTTTTCCTTGGTGGAGTGGTAGAGTTTGATGGATCCAGCTTGTTTCTTGGCGAGAGAGGTTTGTCGTTTTCGTTCTCCCTGGAAGTCAACGGATAGCCATTGCATTTCCTTCATTACGAAATCCCAGTGAGAGTCTTTTTTGGGGTCATATGGTATTCCCTGGGATTTATTTGGTGTGGGTATCGGTGTGGGTGTTCCCTTTCTCTTTTTGGTTCTGACTGATGCAAAGGGGTCGTCGATGGAGATTTCAGTGAGGCGCTGTTGGACGAGGGATTGGCGCTGTTGGAGGCCTGCATAGGGCATTTCCATGACTTTGATTTTGAGATTTTCTTTTTCTTTTGGTGATAATACCATGGTTGGGTTGATTGTGTTTATACTTTTGCAAGTTCGATTCGATTCGATTGTAGTGGTGGAGTGATTACTTGTAGTTAGTAGTGAGTGATACGATGGACTTGTTACAGTAGGTGGACTTGACTGTGCAAGTAAGTACTGGGGCACGTAGCTAATAATGTAGACAAATAGACCCCAGATTTCTAGTACCACCTTCGAAATTGATGCTTTTAGCAAATGAGTGAGTTATGCAGTATGATAGCACTACGAGGTAAAGTAAACAAATAGAACTCTGCCTGCTGACTGATAGAGTGATTGTTTTTAGTTTTGGTAGGTCTATCTT
>Ga0115005_10003512_pt1 | contig 12515 bp, 10 predicted proteins | sample ArcOceMetagenome_FD_87163 | JGI IMG/M metagenome (GOLD analysis project Ga0115005, IMG submission 87163) | Marine eukaryotic phytoplankton communities from Arctic Ocean - Arctic Ocean - Greenland ARC118M Metagenome | ecosystem: Environmental > Aquatic > Marine > Oceanic | place: Arctic Ocean... | reverse complement strand
CCACTCGGCGCGCCAAGCCTGCGATATCGATCGACTAGATTGGCAGTGAAATTTGCGGTGATGGCGGTATTCTCACTATTGGGGTCTTCCGATACGGCGATTGCCGGGAGCCCGTGATACAAGCCCTCCATTGCGGCCCCCACCGTCCCAGACAGGTGTGAAACGTTACCAACGTTTGCGCCGCGGTTTATACCAGACACGACGATATCGAAGGGCTGATCTTTTCCTAGCTCCTTTATGCCGAAGCGAACTGCATCGGCCGGTCTGCCATGAACGGCGTAGCCGAAGAAGCGACCATCTTGCTCAAAGTTGTCGACAGTTATGGAGCCAATTGAGGATTGGCTTGAGCCGGACTGATTCACGTCCGGCGCGGAGACAACCACTTCTACACCTTGCAGCTGTGAAAGAGCTGCATGCAGCGCGTGTAGGCGCGGAGATTCGATTCCATCATCATTAGAAAGCAGTACACGATAGGATTGTGCCGACGCTAGTGCACTGACGCAGATCAGCACAATCGCCGCCGCAAATTGAGAGAAGCGTATTGAGCCGTTTATTGTTCGCATCATCTATTCCTCAAGTATTGCCCTACTATCGCAATAAGTTGTTATGAAGTATTGTTGTCAGCGAATTAGCATTGGCTAACAACACAATCGTCCATAGTACAGACTAGCCTGTACAATTTATAGCTATACACCTTTTAGGATTTATTCATGCGCGAGACAGTAAAAGTACTAGCAAAGGCTCTAGCGATCTCCATGGCGTTGGCCGCAGCAATGCCGGCGCTAGGGCAGAACGCAAACAGCAACGCCAGGGACATCGAGAATAATCTAATGATGGCAATGGCATGGAAACAGACCGCCGCCGAATTTCGCGCGCTCTACCACCAAGGCTTCAACATTGCTCGCATGCACGTCGAGATTGCCGTGGCGCAGAGACAAGACGACTCCCTGCCACTCGCAATAATTAGTGATATGGATGAAACCTTGTTACTGGCGAATGACTACTGGGGCTACCTCATCACTCAGGGACAAGATTTTTTCGACGATGCGTCCTGGGATCGTTGGATCGAGGAAAATCGCGCAGTCGCAAGCCCGGGGGCATTGGAGTTTCTGAATTTCTGCGAGAGAAATTCAGTTGAAATTTTCTATGTGACCAACCGTGATCAGGGCGAGACTACATTGCAGCTGGCGATTGAAAACCTGAACGCCGTTGGCTTTCCTCACGTTGACGCTGCGCACCTGAGAGTCTTACGAGAGAGTTCCAACAAGGAACTAGTGCAGCAGCAGATAAGAGAAGACTATGAAGTGGTCGCGCTGTTAGGCGACAATCTTAATGACTTTGCGCGTCGCTATTACTCCACTGATGTAGATCAGCGCATGAGTCTTATGGAACAGGACAAAGACCGTTATGGCCGCGACTATATTCTTTTTCCGAACCCTACCGACGGTCATTGGATCCGTGCAATCTTCGGTGAATCAGAGCCCGCCGCAACTGATGAGAATCGCGATATACTCAGACGCGCTGCGACACGTGCAGCCTGGGCCCCGTAGGTCCTGATACGATTTGATAACTCGGCAGACACAAACCCAAGCAATAGAATGTTCGCCATTCGCGTGGCAAACAAATTAACAGGATAGACAATGAATTCAGACGTACTCTTTAAGCCGTTCAATCACCCGAAACTACAATTACCCAATCGCATTATCATGGCGCCTATGACGAGACAGTTCTCTCCTAATGGTATACCCGATACTAATGTCGAAGAGTATTACAGAAAGCGCGCCGAAGGCGGTGTCGGGTTAATCATTACTGAAGGCACGACCGTCAACCACAGAGCCGCTTCATCGGGAGTGCAGATACCTTGTTTCCACGGTGAAGCCTTAAAAGGTTGGGGAAAAGTGGTCAAGGCGGTACATGCTGCGGGTGGCAAGATAGCACCACAGTTGTGGCACGTGGGCTCGATTCGTAAACCAGGCGAAGGGCCATATCCGGACTATCCCTCAGCGACACCTTCCGGACTGTTAGGGCCAGATAAAAAAGTATTGGAGCCGCTTTCCACGACCGAGATCGATGAACTGGTTGCAGCTTATGCCCAAGCTGCATCCGATGCAGTTCGCCTTGGGTTCGATGCCATCGAGTTACACGGTGCGCATGGCTATCTGATCGATAACTTCTTCTGGGAAGGCACCAATCAAAGAGATGACAAGTACGGAGGCTCTCTTGAAAATCGCACGCGATTCGCCGTTGAGATTATGCAGGCGATACGTGGAGAAGTAGGCGACGACTTTCCTGTGATCTTGCGCTTCTCGCAATGGAAGCAACAGGACTTCGAATCGAAACTGGCGCAGACGGCGGATGAGCTGGAGCAATTTCTGAGCCCCCTCTCCGATGCGGGGGTAGACATTTTCCATTGCAGCACGAGACGATTCTGGGAGCCAGAATTCGATGGCTCTTCGTTGAACCTAGCGGGCTGGGTTAAGAAGATAACGGGTAAGCCAACAATCAGTGTAGGCAGTGTCGGTCTAAGCGAAGAATTCGTTGCGACCTATAGTGATGGTTCTGCAGAAGTGGCAGGGATCGATGAGCTACTGAGTCGCATGGAAGACGATGAGTTTGATCTGATTGCAGTGGGCCGCGCTTTGATAGCGAATCCTGATTGGGCAAATAAAGTAAAAAACAATGACATGGATTCTATAGAGACTTTCCATAAAGAGCAGCTAACCGCACTGGTCTAGTTGCTTCGAAGTCCTGGCAATTAGTTAGAGCAAATATTCGGGATAGATTTTTAGAAAGCTACAACAAGGGGTTGAAGAAATGACGCAGTTCGCCCGATCGAAAGTAGAGCATTTACTTATTGGTATCTTCTTTGTACTGTTGTTGGTGTCTTTATTATTCCTGCCGCCTTCTGTCTCCGGTTCCGCTCAGCTGTCTGAGTCTGAAGAGGCTATCGAGCGCGGCAAATATTTAGTTATAGCGGGAGGCTGCATTAGCTGCCACCGTGGCGAAGACGAGGAGGAATCGTTTGCCGGAGGCCTCGCGCTAGTGTCAGATTTCGGTACGTTCTATGCGCCAAATATAACACCTGATATGGAGACCGGGATTGGTAGTTGGGAAGCCAAGGATTTTCTGCTCGCTTTACAGCACGGCCGTAAGCCTGGCGGTGGTTTTTACTATCCCGCGTTCCCGTATCGCGCTTATGCAGGTCTGCGCGACGAAGATGTTCTGGATATCGGTTCCTACCTTATGAGTCTAGAGCCGCAAAGGAATGCGGTCTCAGAAGCAGAAACACCAGTCTGGCTAAACCGTTGGGCAATGGTCGGATGGAATCTATTGGCCGACATAAGCGAAGCTGATACTGAAACCTTCGATGATGAATTAGTTGCGCGAGGTGCGTATATTGCGCGCAATCTTGGACATTGCAGCGAGTGCCATACGCCGAGAAATGCAGTAGGAATTCTCGATGCTAACAGAGAATTTGCAGGCGCGACCCTTGGTGAAGAAGTTATCGAAGCGATCGACGCTGAAGCGCTAAGCGAGTGGACCACGAATAATTTTGATCTATTCATGTTGATAGGAATGAAGCCAGATGGTGAATTTGCTGGCGGCGACATGAACGATGTTATAGAGCACAATACCAGCAAGATAAGTGATGAGGATAGAGACGCGTTAGCGGCATTCTTTACGCGGCACAATCAATCCGAGTAATCTCTGCTGAGTATTCAGGCACAAAAAAGGCAGCCTAGGCTGCCTTTTTAATTTCCTACAACGGAACTAGTTAGTCGTTGTCTACTCTGAAGTCATCGTGACAGTTTCCACAACTACCACCGAGTCCTCGGAATGCACCTAGGGTCGCAGCCATGTCACCGCCGGCAGCGACTTCCGCAAAAGTATTAGCACCCTCGAGTAATGCCTGAGCCTTCGCGGCGAATTCGGCAGGGTTTTCCCAAATCACGTCTAGTGCTTCGGTTTCAACGTCGAAATCGCGCGTGTCCATAGCAGCGAACAAATCAGGAATCATTGGCGCAAGAGCGGCTATGTTATGCGCATTCTTTTCTGCGAGCTCTGCATCGAAGGGCGCGCCCTGTGCCATACCGGCGATCGGAAGGAGATTGAATAAAAGCAGTTTGAACACAGACTGACGCGTTTCGGCGGCCCCTGCTGCTCTTTGTGCTGGTGTAGGTTCATCTTGAGCAGACGCTGTAAACAGCGTGCCCGAAACAAGCATCGCTAAAGCAGAAACTAGCACAAGTATTTTTTTTATCATTTTTATCTCCGATCCCTTATAGGATATTATTAGTTAAATTAATTCGTTTAGTCGAGTGGTTGACTACAGTATCCTAGGTTCGCTTTCTGCGAGGCTAGAGTGGCAGACTATATTACAAGTAATTCGTAATTGTCACTGCCATCGGCGAATCCTTTATATGCTCGACTTTCTTGATGCTATATGTTTGTATGTTGATAAAATCCCCGCTGGACAGCTACCTTAAAGCGGTTCACTTAATCTGCAACATAGCCCGGTCCGTGAAGAATTTTCCCGGGGTGCCGCCCAGTGTGTTTGCCTTCTTCAACCACTAATTCACCGTTGACCAAAACATATTTCATGCCTATCGCGTATTGGTGGGGGTCTTCGAAAGTAGCCATATCTTTTACTTCATCTGAATTGAAGATCGCTATGTCAGCGAAGTAGCCCTCGACCAATAACCCGCGGCCCCGAATGCCGAGTCGCTGTGCCGACATACTGCTCATCTTCCGCACTGCTTCTTCCAAAGAGATGATGCCGCGCTCTCGCACATAGTAACCAAGAACTCGCGCAAAAGTGCCGTACTGACGTGGATGTGGCGCGCCTACTCCAAATACTGACAGAGGACCATCGGAACCGATAGCAGCCGCGGGATGACGCATTATGCGATCTACATCCTCCGGGCCGATAGCGTGATAGACAGCAGTTGCTCCACCAGCTCTTACGATATCCATCACGACGTCCGCAGCATTTTCTGGTGTTGGACTCATTCCACGTTCCTCAGCTAGCTGCGCGAGATTCTTTCCTTCCATAGAACGATCGCGAGGATTACGTGAAATCGACACATTTTCCGGATCGCCGCCACCACGGTCATATAGAATTTTGTCGATTATTGCGGCCTTTACTGTGCCACGCGTCTCGGGGCTATTGATGCGATCTATCATCCGCTCCTCGCCACCTTCTTGTGCCCATTGCGGTATGAGTGCAGTAATACCAGTTTGTGATGCGGTGTAAGGATACTGGTCTATGGTTACATCGATGCCTCTCGCTCTCGCCTCGTCAACCATTCGGAGGCTGTCGAGAGATGCCCCCCAGTTCCCAACGCCAATTACTTTGTGATGCGTAATTTGTACGGGGATATTTGCCTGCTCACCAATCTCTATGGTCTCTGCAATCGAGTCGAGAAGTTGTGCGGCTTCTTCGCGCATATGAGATATATATATGCCGTTATATTGGGCGGCGATCTTCGATAACTCCACGACCTCGGCAGTGGGAGTAAAACTACCAGGGACATAAAAAAGGCCCGTAGATATTCCAAGCGCACCTTGCTCCATCGCCGTGGCGACCATGTCTTTCATACGCTGTAATTCGGTCGAGCTCGCCACCCGATCATCTTCGCCAATAACTATCCTACGGATGGTTCCCTGGCCGACGAACACGGCCCAGTTGGGACTTATCTGTTTCTCTTCGATAGCTCGGTAGTGCTCATCGATTGGGTAAGGCGAGGAGCCGTCGTTACCTTCGGTGAGCGTGGTGATACCCTGCAATAGTGAGCTCTCTGCGTTAGGGACGTCGAAGATGCCACGTAGGGCGTGAGTGTGAGGATCGATAAATCCGGGAGAGACGACTAGGCCGCTGGCATCGATCACTTGGCTTGCCGTGGAGTTGGATAGATCACCAATCGAGACGATACGCTCTCCACGTATGCCAACGTCTGCTTCATACCAAGGGTTACCCGAGCCATCGATGATATGCCCCCCTTGAACGAGGACGTCAAAATTTTGCTGTGCAGAGCTCGTGCTCGTAGTTAGAAAACTTATTAGAAATACGATCTTCCTGAATATCATAACAAAATTCCTATTGTTATTTTCTCAAACTACCAAATACGGACGCGCTCTTCTGGCGCTAAATATAAGGCATCTTCGGGCTGAACCTCGAAGGCCTTGTACCATTCATCGAAGTTTCTCACTACGCCATTGACCCGAAATTCCTGAGGCGAATGGGGGTCCGATGTAAGCTGCTGAATTAATGCATCTTCTCGATACTTGCCACGCCAGACTTGTGCCCAGGATAGAAAGAATCGTTGATCGCCAGTCAGGTCATCGATAACCGGCGCCTCTTCACCATTCAATGCCATCTTGTATGCACGATAAGCTATGGAGAGGCCCCCTACATCCCCGATGTTTTCACCTAAGGTAAAATTGCCGTCGATAAAGTAGCCGGGTACGGGCTCGAACTGATCGTACTGTGCCGCTAGGGCCATTGTTAGTACATCAAAATTGGCGCGGTCTTCGTCCGTCCACCAATCGCGTTGCACGCCCAGAGCGTCCGACTTTGATCCCTGGTCGTCGAAGCCATGGCCCATCTCGTGGCCGATGACAGCGCCGATGCCTCCATAGTTTACGGCTAAGTCTGCAACCGGATCGAAGAATGGCGGTTGCAAGATGCCAGCGGGAAAAACGATCTCGTTAAACGAAGATCTGTAGTAAGCATTCACTGTTTGTGGGGTCATACCCCATTCCTCTCGGTCGGTCGGCTTACCGAGACGGCTTAAACTATCTTCATAATTGAATTCGCGAACGCTTTGCGCATTGGCGAACAGATCGCTGCGTGATATCTGGATCGCGGACAGGTCGGTCCATTCATCTGGATAGGCGATCTTGGGGCGGAAGGTGCTGAGCTTCTCGCTTGCCTCTTCTTTGGTCTGGACACCCATCCAATCGAGTTCCTCAATACTCTGTCCCAGAGCGGTTCGCAAATTTTCGACTAGATCTACCATTTGCTGTTTAGCAGATTCAGAGAAATGACGTTCTACATAGACCTGGCCGACTGCCTCGCCAAGGCTGCTACTTGCACCGACTCGGGCGACGCCGCGCTCCCAGCGTTCTCGCTGTTCAGGCACTCCATTCAATACTGTTGAGTAGAAGTGAAAGTTCTCACGATCGATCTCTTCAGATAGCACGCCGGCATTGTTGGAAATGAAGTGATACGTCATATAGCTATTCCAATCGGCTACGGAGATTTCCGCGATCAAATCGATAATCGGGACCGTGGCGCTGGGATAGGAAACATTAAGATCTGCGAACTCCGGAACTCCCGCTGCTGAGAAGTAGCTGCCCCAATCGAAGTTTGGATAGGAGGTGAGAAATTCGTCGTAGCTCATAGGATTGTAGGTTAGGTCGCGATTACGACGATCCGCTCTCGGCCAGAGGTGCTCGGCAATTTGTGTTTCAATTTCCAAAACCTTAGTGGCCTTGGCGGCGCTGTTCGCAATATCCGCGAAATCTAGGATGCGTTCGATATGTGCAACGTATTCTTCTCGTACGTTCAGGAATCGCTCAGTGTCCTGTAAATAGTAGTCGCGGTCAGGCAAGCCAATGCCGCCTACTGAAATATTGAGTTGATGTCGATCCGGATCACTACGGTCAGTACCAATACTAAAACTGATAGGGCTAGCTGTGGTATCTATTCTCGCGCGCCCAAATGCACTAACTAATTCTTCTGCAGTATCTACCTGTGCGAGGCGTGATAGCCCGGGTCGCAGAGGACTGATGCCGAGCCCGTTCAGTGTTTCGGAATTCATATAACTGAGATAGTAGTCGCTCACCTTCTGTTCCATCGAATCCTGAGTGGGTTCGATTGCTGTTAGGTCGTTGATGATCGTTCTGACTCTTGCGTCGGATCGATCGGTGAGCTCGTTGAATGAGCCGTGGCGGCGTCTATCAGCGGGTAACTCATAGGTGTCGAGCCAATCACCATTGGCGAAACGGAAAAAATCATCTCCAGGGAGCGTGCTCAAATCTTGATGGGAAAGGTCGATGCCGAAGCTCCCGAGTTCTGGTGTCAATGCTGCAATAGAAGCAATTCCAGCAGGAGAGCTATCCTGAGAGCCACTTTGCGTGGGATCGACTATGTTCTCTTCGGCTCCGCAGGCAGCCAATAATGCAAAAGAAGTAACGAGTAAGAACCTAATAGATGACGGCATTTTGAATCTCCGGTACATGCGCAGCGACTATACAATTGCTGGAATTTTCATAATAAGAATGAGTATACCTGAATTAAAAAAAGGGAAGTTGCAGATAAATCCAGAAAAAGTCCTACTCTTATATTTGCCAGAAGATGTGGGTAAGATGAAGCGCTATCGACGTCAGCGATTCTCATGGGAGGCATCAAGGTTTGTAGAAGAGAGGGAGTTTTTGTAGCCGCTGCAAGCACAGCGTTACATTAGTTGCTCTAATTCTCACCACCCCGATGCAATCGATCTTTATGAAAAATGAAATCGCCAAAGCTAATGTGTCATGGCTAGCCGTAATGATCATGTTGTTCGGCCTTCTGTTGTTAGCTGGCCACAGCAATGAGTTACTCAAGCAAACGGTAATAGGCCCAGGCAGCAGCGCTGATCTCGGTATGACGGCGGATTGCAGAGCGGACGAGCTAGAAGAAGAACAACTCTCTCTTGAAGAATGTCAGCTGATGGTGAGCAATGTGCGTATCATCTTGAGTTCGAGTCCCCAGTGGTATCGCTCGTATCAATTAACGCTCTCGAGCTTAGGGGTAGCGGCGACACTATTTTCTCTAGTAATAGCCTTTGGCCTGATAAACAGACAGAGTCCGGCTCTGCGCTTGGCGATACTGAGCACTGCATTGCTTCTCATCATCGATGTCGCGGGCTTCGTTGCCGCTGTTAATACCGGGCCATTGCTGCGTGCGCAATATCTATGGTCGCTGTTGCTTTGGATCTGCATCCATCTGTGTATGTTAGTCGCTGTCATTCGGTTTGGACAGCAAGGCGAGACGGATAGCTGATGTCGGAAACTAGGAATCCAGCGAAGCCTGAAAGTGAGAATCTGCCGCGGCTGGTGGTGCTTCTACATTGGTTGCTGGCAGCTTCTGTCTTTTTTCTATTTATTTCGAGTTGGTGGATGTTGTCCTTACCACTTCCCTCCGAAGAATTTACTTACCGTGAACTGCCGTTTCAACTGCATAAGAATATTGGTATCACTCTGTTTGTTGCCGTAATCACGATGACCGCAATGCGTGTCAGATCGCTGCTGCGAGAGGCGAGCTCGTCTCAAGGTTGGTTGCAGCGTTTGGCAGTGGCGGATCATATATTGCTGTATACGCTGCTGATGGTTTGCTGTCTTAGTGGCTACCTGTCATCTTCCTACAGCGGTTGGACTACTACTGTATGGTGGCTTGTCGACATTCCAGCATGGAGCGCCGAGAATGATGATCTCAACATCCTGTTCTCCGAGGTTCATCTATGGAGTTGTTGGGTATTGTTAGGGTTGCTTCTGCTGCACATCGGCGCCGCGATCTATCATGGAATTGGTAACGATGATGCAATCGACAAAATTTTTCGGCTGCGATAACTCAGACTTTTAACTAAGAATTTCAAAATCACACAAACTGAGAAAAAAGAATGGAAGAGATTCAAACTTTTGTAACCCATCTTGAGTGTAGCTACACGGGCAAGCTCTATCCGGCCGATCAACTGCACGGGCTGTCGGAAGCGGGTAAGCCACTTTTGGTCAAATACGATCTGGATGCTCTGGGGAAAGCGTTAGAGAAAGAAGACCTCGAGGGAAGGCTGCCTGAGTTTTGGCGCTACCGCGAATTTTTGCCGGTTCGTAAGGCGAGCAACATCGTTCGGCTCGGCGAATTGATGACCCCCATTTTACCGGCTGAGAAATTGCAGAACGAGTATGGCTGCGGCGAGATCCTCATCAAGGACGAGGGGCGCTTGCCAACTGGTTCGTTTAAGGCGAGAGGCTTGGCACTTGCCGTCGCGATGGCTAAGGAGTTGGGCGTTACGCGGATGGCGATGCCCACTAACGGCAATGCCGGCGCCGCACTCGCTGCGTATTGTTCCGCTGCAGACATAGAGGCCTATGTTTTCTGCCCTGAAGATACGCCTAAGGTAAATATCGCAGAGATCGCCTTCCAGGGTGGCAAAACATTCCTCGCCAACGGCTATATCAATGACTGCGGCCGCATCGTTGGCGAAGGCAAAGAGATCATGAATTGGTTCGATGCCTCCACCCTGAAAGAGCCTTATCGCATAGAGGGCAAGAAGACGATGGGATTAGAGTTGGCAGAGCAATTAGACTGGAATGTACCCGATGTCATTCTGTATCCGACAGGTGGAGGTACAGGTTTGATTGGTATGTGGAAGGCCTTCAATGAGCTTGAAGCTATCGGATGGATAGGCTCTAAGCGGCCACGTATGGTGGCGGTGCAGGCCGAGGGCTGCGCGCCTATCGTGAAGGCGTTCGACGAAGGAACGCGCCACGCTCAGCCGTGGGTCGATGCACATACCATCGCATCGGGCATTCGTGTGCCAGTGGCGGTCGGAGACTTCCTAATTCTAGATGCGGTTCGTGAGAGCAATGGCTTCGCCGTCGCGGTTAGCGATGAGTCTATAATTGAAGCGCATCAGGAGTGTGCGCGCAAGGAAGGAATTCTACTCTGCCCTGAGGGTGCGGCGACGCTCGCTGCGTTGAAACAGGAGCTGGTTAGTGGCCGCATTAAAGCGGACGAGCAGGTGATGCTATTTAACTGCGCCACGGGACTAAAGTACCCGATGCCGTCTACCCATCATAAGATCGATCTCGGACAACCGATTGATTATGGCTTGATAAGGGATTGCTAACACGCACAATGGATTTATCGAATGGCATAGAATTCGAATTGCTATCTGTGAGTTCAAGTTAATACGAGAGGATACGATGTGAGCACAGTAGAGAACAAGAAGGGAATCGATCTTTATACGTGGAATACGCCGAATGGGCGCAAGGTATCGATCATGTTAGAAGAGGTTGGCTTGCCTTATCGTGTTTTTCCCATCGATATCACGAAGGGCGATCAGCTCCAGCCGAATTTTTTGGAGCTTAGTCCTAACAATAAAATTCCCGCGATTGTTGATCATGATGCAGGAATTCACCTAATGGAGTCAGGTGCAATTTTAATGTACTTGGCGAACAAGACCGGAAAGCTTCTAAGCCCAATCGGCGACAAGTACTGGGAACAGATGGAATGGCTAATGCTACAGATGGGTTCAATTGGCCCGATGCTGGGGCAGACGCATCATTTCGTAAAATTTAATTCAGGTAAGTCGCCTTATGCAGAGGAGCGCTACAGTAAAGAGAATGCACGCCTCTATCAGGTATTAGAGAATAGGCTGCAGGACAGGGAGTTTGTTTGCGGTGAGTATTCGATAGTCGACATCGCAACTTGGCCATGGATATCACGCTTCGAGTTTCAGCAGATGAACCTATCCGACTACCCTAACCTGAAGCGCTGGTATCTAAATATAGCGGGCCGGCCAGCGGTCCAGAAGGGCTATGGTGTGCCGGATGTATTGGAAGTGCCATTGCCTGAGTAGGCAGCGTAGAGATAAAGCACCACGAGAGTTAGGTTTAACGCCTAACGCCTAACTCCTAACTCCCGTGAATAGAGCGCCTAGTCGACAATGCTGTCGTAGATGATATCGCGGGATACATTTCTCATATTCACAGCTCCTGGGCGTCTCGCGCCCTGCGCCTGAATCATGCCAATCAAGAACATATCCTCAACCGGATCCACCCAGAACCAAGTGCCGGCAGCGCCAGCCCAGTAGTAGGTGCCCGGGCTAGCCGGTGTATTAGCTTTTTTGGGGTCGTAGATAACCGCGAAGTCGACGCCGAAACCTTGGCCAGCCTGACCTTCACTCGTAGCGCTGCCTCGCAGGTTTAACTCATCTTGTAAGCTATTGGTACGCATTATCCGCACAGACTCAGGCGAAAGTATCTGCTGGCCATCTAGTTCACCTTCGTTAACTAGCATCTGCAGAAAACGTGCATAGTCATGCGTGGATGAAACGAGTCCACCGCCGCCAGACTCTAATCGTTCTGGATCGAGATAGCTGGGCCTATCAGTACGATGCGGTCTCTGTACGAGACGATTGCGTTCGGAATCCCAATTGTGAACCTCGGCGAAGCGGCTGACGTCTTCGGCTTTCACATAGAAACCCGTATCAGTCATGTCCAGAGGCGCAAAGATATTCTGCTGCAGGAATTCGCCGAAGCTGAACCCTGAAAGCTTCTGCACAATGTAGCCTTGAATGTCTACGGCGATCGAATACGACCACTGCTCGCCGGGTTGGAACAGCAGGGGTATATCGGCAACTTTCTCGATAAGGTCGTCGAGGTCTGAAGAGGCAAGTACTTGTGTGTCGCGAAACTTGTTGTTGATAGGGTCGCTACCAGCTAGGCCGTAACCGAATCCTGCCGAGTGG
>Ga0115005_10003508_pt1 | contig 12519 bp, 8 predicted proteins | sample ArcOceMetagenome_FD_87163 | JGI IMG/M metagenome (GOLD analysis project Ga0115005, IMG submission 87163) | Marine eukaryotic phytoplankton communities from Arctic Ocean - Arctic Ocean - Greenland ARC118M Metagenome | ecosystem: Environmental > Aquatic > Marine > Oceanic | place: Arctic Ocean... | reverse complement strand
GTAGATATCATTTATAGCTATTTAAATCGAGTCGTTTACTGCCTCCAGCAATCATTGCTCTAGCTAGCTAGCTCGGCCGGTACCAGTTACACCTTGGGTTTGGGTTTTGTCTCTTGTCTTCTCCGCCCGGTATTGCTGTCTCTGATGTCGTGATTTATTATGTCGTCCTCTGGGAAATTAACACTTGGTACTAAATTCATACAGCAATGAAGATGGGAAGGCGTCACGATACAGACAAATAATGCATCATGTAAGAGTCTAATTATGATGCAGATGGTCTGGCTGACAAAGTTATGGCCGTACGCTACTAACCGGAAAGAATTTCAAATTGCCGGTCGCCGATAAAATGACATGCGTGGTCCGAAGAAATCAAAATCGCAATTCCCTCCACGTGTGTACGTACTTACTGTGGCAAAATTCAATGACGCGTTAGTTGTCCCACATGAAAAAGGAGAAAGAGGAGGAGATGAAAAGAGGGGAAAGTCAGCGCAAAAAACGGGGTATGGTACGCGCAAAAAACAATGTTTCTTCTCTCCAACCACACGCACGTCTCCTCCTCGTAGACACTAGACTTACTACAGTTAGTATGATACAAGATACAATCCTCCAATCAAGAACAATTAGAGTGCTTTCTGATAATTGATAATTCTTCCAGGGTATAATCTCGTTTGAAAGATGGGAAAGACGATAGAACCGATTTCAGTGCCGAACGATGGTCCACTGAAAGCCGTTCTCCCAAAGAACGATGATAGCAAAGACCTAATTCAGAGTGACATCGGTACTGGTATTCCTGAAACTTTACGTCTTCTAAAGAATCAAGATACAAATGGAGCGATCCTGGAACTAGAAGTGAAAACAATCAAAGATCTGCAAGGAGCATCGTCTCTTCGCGATCAATTATCTAGCTTACGAGCATATCGCAGCTCGATTCTAAACCTTCAGAATGATGATTGCAATGATGGGAGTATCGCCAAGCCAGTTCCTAATGATAATCACATTGGAATGTATCGCTTCCTGCTGGAATTTGGATTTTCAGAGAACACTCCTCATGCTTTGAAAAGAGCTAGCGAATCTTGTTTATCGGCTTTGTCAAGTTCTACCTTTGGATCAGATGATGCCTCAGTTTATGATGAAATCAATCAAGCTGTCGTTCGATCAGTACTGGATCCGACATTTGGATTTACTACTTGCTGGTCGGATCCCATCCAGACTGTGTTTGACATTTTATCATTTGGACCGACCTTATTTATTGTGCTCAACTGTAAGAAGTTTATTGCTGCAATTCTCGGCCTATTTATGTCAGAGGGTCATGCTATCGAAGACATTCTCAAGGATCATTATCACTCCAACCATGAGCAGCAAAAACAAGGAAGTGCGAATGAAAGAGATGGAATCAATACGGTTGGGGTTGTGAATGTGAATGTTCTACAAGCTATTGAGAAAGGTGTAGAAATTTGTACAACGCTCAAACTATTTCTGGCTGTTAAAAATCAGGGACAGATGATTCCATCGTCTTCAGACATTGAATTTGATGAAAAATTGAAGTTGCTATTGACTAGACTATTGCAGCATATAGTGATTCCTCTAGTGAGGTGTAAAGCAACGTCATCCGATTCATTGTTTGTCTGTAGTGTGGCATTTGCACAGGTTTTACTACTGTGGTGGAAACTGGAGAGAGGTAACAACCATGACATTGCTGAAAAGGCTGGAGATCTTGTGAGCGCAGTTGTTTGTAGGGATTCAAAAGACACGTTCGATGATACAGGTATCAATATTTCCAATATGTTGGTGTGTTTGCCACAACTCAATCAAGTTGCCATTGTGAAAGGATTGGTTGCAACACTTCCTGACAACATTCTTTCAAAAAGTGCTAATGAAAACAATAATGATTTGCTACTCGTGGAACAAATTGCGGCATTTATTTTACACGTGGCCAATGTTTCCACAGAAAACGGTGCTCGTCTATTAGCATTGAAGGGGCTTGAAACGGTCATGGGTCGATGGAAAACCATATTAACCATACAAAAGGGGGGTTTGAGTGAACGAGCCAGGAAACTATCAAACCAGGTACTTTATGTAGCACTTGCTACATGGGAAAGTCCTCCAACTAAACAAATTGGTTGTGCCGTGCCGGGAGTATTTCAGAGTTTAGTAAAAATCCTGGGAGTTTTAGACAGCAGCGATTCCAACGCATGGGAAGAGAAATCAATCGAAATTCTTGTTGGACGGGTTTTATCCCAGCCCTCTTCTCGAAAAGGAAAGTATGTTGCCCTCGAGGCGTTACTTCCCAAAGTTGGAGCGAAAAAAATGATAATGTTGGCGAAATCAGAGGTTGGCGGATCTTCAACTACATTAGTATCCTCTTTCATCGATGAGATTGGGAGAAGAAGGAATACTTCGGGAGCTGTGGCCGAATTGCTCGCAAAGATGCTGTCAATGCTTCGCATCGAAATGCACAGAGATGCTGGTGTAGATCTGTGCCAACACCAAGAAGGCAACAAGAAGGAACGTAAAAAGAAGGAAAAATTACTCCGTCTAAAAGCAACTGAGGTAGACGGTAGTTGCGTGAAAGAAGAAATTCTCCTCTTGGACGATTGGAACAAAGTTTGGGCGCCGACACTGGCAGATGCACTACTCAAGTCCGATGCTTCGTTCAGAAATCAAGTTGCATCGTTTTGTCTTCCCCTGCTGGTGACCTTTGTTGGAGGAAAAGGTAATAGGATTGATGCATCACATGCTTTTGCTATCTTACTAAATGAAATTTGTTCGAAGGATGAATGTGCTACACGTGCCGAAGAAAGCAACGAAGCTCTGATATGGGCTAAATTTGAGGTGAGTTTATGGTGTGAATTATGCTCTCTCCCCTTTCAATTCAATCCTAACTGGTGTTTCAAATTACAACAGGTCGTGAGACATGCGAATCTCTCAAAGCTTTTGAAGTTGAATTCTTCAAGTGCCATCTTAAAGAAAGCTGTCTCGCAAGCACTGCCACTTGATCTGCTCCAATCCACTTTATTCCATGAAGCATCCAGGCTTCGGTTGACAGCATTTCAAAGTATTGAACCGATTCTATTTACATATGACGATTCCAACACAGATCCGGTCCACTACCTTTTATTGGAAATCAGCTTGTGGAAACAAGCTCTACCATATGCTTTCAAGTGTTCAGATAAAGAATATGTGGTCACTCTCACGCAAACATTGCGGCCTTTTCTTGATAGAATTTCGGATCAAGAGACAAATAGCGATGGTCCTCTTCTTTTGAGTTTTGTCATAGACTTTTTGTTGCAAGATCTATTTGTGAAACAAGCTGCCTATCCTGGCACAGTTGCGGACAAAGAGAAATGGGCCCTTTCAATGATTGATTGCATTGTGTCTTTCGCAACGCAGCACAAGTCCTCGTTATCAGGTCAGAAGAAACCCAGCAAACATTCAAGCATACGCAAAGTATCGAGTAATCAGCAGAAGTTGTATGAGCAAATTTTGGAAAATATTCTCAGTGAGAGTGTCCTCTCTACGTTGATCGCGCTGATGAATTCAATGTGGGACAGTACTAGATCCTGTGCACATGAGATTATTCTCGAGATTCTACAATATGCGAAAGAGGATAAAATACGGCTACCAGATTTTCTTTCCAATAAGAAAAGCATTGACCTCTTTCAAGCCCGGGCAATACATCTCGCATCGTCACCGAGGCAACGGGAAGCCGATACAGGAGCAAGGATGATTTCTTTAATCTGCGCAACAATGAATACGCCAGAGGAACAACTTGCATACTTGGAAATGCTGTCAGACTTATTGCTAAAGAGAATTGTGATGATGGAATTATCACTGGGTATTTTCGTTGGAGAGCGTACAAACTCTTTCGCTAAGAATAGTGACGAACTACCACTTGCTCATGGCCTCATTCAATCTGTTAGATTAATTGTCGAAACCTGTAGTCTGTCACATGTTCTAAATGGGAAAGAAGTGTATGAAAGTATGATCAAGACATGTTTTCGAGCGATAGAGGTGTCTCTCGTCGTTGTCGCAGATGTTAAACACACAGATGAAGTAGAAGAGACCGCTAAGAATAATGGCAGCAGTCAAGATCAGGATCGTTGGAAGATCGCTAGGGCAAAACAGGCGACGAACGTTCCACTGAACGTCAATACAAGCGCAATCGGTGCAAATGCATCCTTTGCTTCGCTCGATCTTGTCGATGATAATGAAAAGAAGATGCGACTCTTGACGCAAAGAATCATCGTAAGTTTTCTTTTCTCTGTTTCAATACATAATACTAACTTATTGTGATGCTAAGACGTCGACTATTCTTCCAACAGATGGGGACATGGCTGCTGATCAAAGAGGCATGTTCAGCTCTTTCGTCCATAATGGGATCGTCTGCAGTGAAAGACTTGGAACAATTAACCAATGCCGGTAATCTGCTTATCAGCACTCTCACATCTTTGAAACATCAGTAAGTTTTCCAATGCGCATGTCATTTTTAGTATAATTACAGGAGGCTAACACTTTAAAAATAAATCACAGAGGTGCTGCCTTTGCTGCCCACAAAGCGTTGCAAAGACTTAGCTCGATTTGCTATTCGAGCACCAGTTGCTCAACAAAATCTGAGATCAGACTTCTTCCAAGCAATTGGTCTGAAAAGTTGTTGTACGAGATCACCTCAACAGAGATAGTTCGAGATAGTACTCTTCGACGTTCGTCCGGTTACGGTTTAGGATTCCTGTCTATTTTACGGTCGGAACAGAATTCTCCGAGGTTTCTATTTCCGTATGTCCTTGGCAATCTCTTGATGATATCCCTGCCACCATCATCAGTAATGAAGAAGCAGATGAAAAGATGGAATGTATCTGAACAAGAAATGTTTGTTTTCTCAAAAACTGTCAGCTCTTCCCGTTACGGATGTTTCGTCAGCGACGATAATTATGAGGTACGTCAACACTGATGACAAGCTTGAAGATATCTTCAAGTCAGATTTACTCGAGGACTAATGTTTTATTTTTCTGCTATATGCGTTTAGGAACGGTCAAGGATACACGCTTTGAATATTCTTCGTTTAATTATTTTGGACGCACCCCTAGCAACCGAGATGAGAGAATTTGTTGGCGACAGTATTATTGCTTCCCTGATTGGATACACAGATTCTTCTTGGGCAATAAGGAACTCTGCAACTATGTGTTTTGCTGCAGCTATGATCCGTGTTGTAGATGCTGATAAGAATGCAGATATGGTATATGCAAAAACTGTAAGCCGCATTAATGAAAACATGCCATAACATACATTATACTTGCTTGACTAACTGACTCATCCTTTGTTCAAACAGAATTCGACACGTACAACAAATGCTGTGACTTGTAAAGAACTGTTCCGGAGCTACCCGCCATTAGCTACAACTCTACTATCATTAATCAAGGAAGAAAATTCGCCAGTGCATCCAGTTCTATTTCCTCTCCTCTTACTCCTTGCTCGTCTTCAACCGCTATCTCGTCAGCGCAATCAATCTGGCGATGATACAATCTCAAAGCTATTCATAGATCCAATCATAAATTGTCTTGGTCACGTGCACCACAAGGTTCGGCTCGTTGCTGCTCGTGCTCTTGCGGTACTTTGCAGTGGTGATCACGAGAGGGGGGCGATCTTGGCAAAATGCATTGAAAAGTTATCCTTCAATAATACTACAGAGATTGCACGCACGTCACATAATCTGGATCATGGAGTTTTACTTGCAGTGAAATACCTGCTAGGATCTTCTACAGACCTCCACGAATATCTGGACAAGTCTGTATTGGACGCAATTATTTACTACTCGACTTGGTGCAATTTTGAATTGTTGTGCCCTCCTTCTTGTACTGCCATAGCCCTCGAGGTCTGGCAAATTGCAGCTTTGACGGACCTTCGTAGTACAATGAGACCGCCGCTTCTCGCGACTGCCTTCAAGGTGGTACGATCGGTTGAAGAGGTGTCAACAAGGGATTCTGGTAAAGCCATGATTGGTCTATCAGACCTTGCCAAAATTGCATCAAAATGTGCGTGCAAAATTGCTTTCTCCTATATCTTCGATGCCTCAACATCGGTAGAAGCACGAATGCGGTACACGGAAATCGTCGAACATTGTTTCACAAGTGAAAACTATGATATCATGCTTTACTCTGTGAAAGCATTCAAGAAAGGAATATATGATACTGTTGATAATATTGTTGCAGATGACGAGAATCTGTTGTCAACAAATATGAATATCCTCGAGACTGTCAGTAAGCTAGCAATTCGATGCATTTCCAGTATATTTAGCAGGGATAAATTCGAAGCCCACCCACCAACATTGCGTCGACTCTCTCGAATTGCCCTCGAGTCCATTTACGCCTTGAAGTATATGAATGTAACTGGAGTTACCCTGGTAACACATCTTATTGACTTCTCTGCCGATGATTTATGGAAGATGTGTTTGTATCTTCTACGTGTCGGTGGATATTCAATGAACGAAAAAGAGATGCTAAATAAGGAAGAGAATCTGAGTGGTGGAAACGCATTAGCAGGTAACGCCCTACAATTGACCTCGTTCGTGATTTACGAGATGTTTCTTCATCAAGATACTGCTGCTCCTTTGTCTTCACACCTGTCACGAAGTATTGAGTTGTTCGTGTACCTTGTGCGCCAATCGATACATCCATTGTCAAGTTGGAAAATACGCCATAGTGCAGCAATTTCTGTGAAAGAAAGTGGGCTCGTTCACACTTCTAAAACAGCATACAGTAAAATGATGTATACGGAATTGATCCAATTATTTCAAGACAGCGACGATGATGTAAGATATGAGGCAGGAAGAGCAATATTCACATCAAGAAAACTTCCGACTGTATCACTGAAACATCTCGAGTTGGCTTCTTCTAAATTGTCAAGTGATTTCTCAACTATTGACATGTTTAATCGGATACTTGGACGTTTGGGTAATCTCTGCACCAGTGTGGAGAGTAAGCTGGCCACCGCTACCAGGGAATATAATTACACTGTTCATTCACCGGCCCCTAATAGCATCCTGAACCTTTGTACAGCACGCAAGATTTTTGAGGAGGAAGACCCAAACCCTTACTTGGAGGTAAGGTTTCGTAATATCGTTTTAAGATGCAAAACGCGTGCCAGTCTACTAACTTGCCTCAACGTTCAATGTGTTTAGGTTCTTGTTATAATGCATGCAGAAATCTTTAGCCTTAGTGGTTTTCCTGCCGACTTCGTTATCAATAACGAAAGAACCGCATCTCTGTTTGGCGACGTTTATAAAACAAGTTTAAGACTTCTGAATAACATGGCAGAGTTGCTGCGAGAAACAAATGATTGCATCGATCTTGCTCACAATCTATCCTTTGACGTAAATATTTTTCCTTATTTTCATGGATCCATTTTGGGCACCGCCTTTGGCTTCTGGCTAGGTATTGAAGACAAAGCAATAGTGGATGCTGCTCGTGATGTGTTAGGTATGCAATCATCGGTGATTCATCCATGCATAGCCCAGGCTTTGCGACTTTTAATTAGCGTAGAAAAGGGAGATGCGAAGAGCAAAAGTGAAATACTTCAATGTTGTTTTCTCTTACCCATGATTGAAGTTTAATTCCAAACGCCGAGCTGTAGAAATAGACACCACATATGATATCACATTCTGTTTCACTGTTCCCTATTCACTACCACATCGACGTCTAACTTTTACTATTCAAACGCCATTTTTAGTCAAATTTTGAAAGTAAACTATCTTTTTTGGCCGCGGTATATGCATATTGATATGCGCTCGAAGGATCAAGCCTACACGTCCATCCTATTTGGGATGCCTACATGGTCGGCACTTACTTTGGTACGAAGATATATTTCATTGATCCAATTGCGCTTGCAAGCGTAATTGACCGCGATGTCTCTATCTCTGTACTGTACCGTTTTTATAATAATAGATAATACTTGTTATTATGTTTCTTCCAAAATGAAGGCTATTGGACGACCATCTTCGACTTGGAATCTACTACAGATCTAATAACTTAGAAAAGTGCTACATTCATTTGAAACATATTTAGTCGTCTGACACCGAATCATCAGCCCAGTTTTTCTCGCTTCGCTTATTGATATGCTCATGGTTTTCGATACTCAAATTCACATCATTAGGTGTAAAATATAGACTCGCGTTGCCCTTTGAGATGGCACGTAGAGCATCCTCTTTTCTCAAAGTTTTCCAGATGTCAATTTTAGCACTATCATCCATGCCAGAAAATTCTTTGGAAAGTTCACGAAGGAAACTTTTGACTTTCTCGGCTTCAGCCAGTCCTTCCATTTTTGCTTTGGCATTACTATTCATGGTCTGGATCTGAATAAGCTCAGACATGGCCTTTTCTTCCTCAATATCGCCGCGGATAGCTTGAAGCTGTACTTCATTCTCCGACTCTTGCTGTTGAAGCTTATTCATTCTATTTGTAGTTTCTTGGATAATTTGCTCTAGGATCTCTGCTGTTGAGTACTGAGCACATTTGTAACCAGTGACCTCCAAAGAATGAATCTTTACACCTCTTTGAGCATAAAAGTTAGTGGTATCCGCTTCATGAACTTCTTTCGCAATTTTATTGAACTTGGTCATGAAGTCTTGTAGGGTTACTTTGGATACGAGTTCAATGAACCTTGATCGAGCATGATTGCAAATGTCCCCCGTCGTATCACTTGTAAACTTAATCATGGATCTAATAATCAACAAGAAGCCACACAGTTAGATTTCAGGCTGCCGTCGGAATGAATGGCTTTCGACAAGAGCTAAAGCAACAAAATAGAACTTACTTCAAATCAACTACCTCCCAAAAGAAAGAACCCTCAAGAATTAGCTCAACATTATCATTGGTTCTGCAATTGAACTTGGGAAAGTTGCAAAGGAATAGAAGGTGAAATGTTGTTAGTTTGCGACGGCAGTTTGCGGGAATACGAGTACTTGATTGCATATTAAAAAGCAAAGCAACAACTTACTTCAAAGCTCATGTACATTGGACGTAAATCAAGCTTGGTGATCACCAAATCACGGAGTTCTCTTCTTCTACCCCTCGACCACAGCAATTGGACAAGTTGCGCATGTGGAGGGAGGAAAAAACTGCGTTCCTCCTCGTTGCTACCAAAGTAAAAAGAATCTTTTCCAGTGTTATCGCGTACAATACATGCCTCATAGTCAGCTAACTTCACTAATGACCTCACTTCCATGATTTCCTCGTCATTCGAAGGCACAAACAATATTTTTTCAGTCACCAAGTGCTGCTGGCCACTTCTCTTGTTTCTCACTAGAACTGCTGTTTCATCATCCACCTCAATAGCAGTCTTTTTACAATCAATGTATTCCTCGAAGGGGTCAAGAAAAACTAATTCTTCTCCTCTTTCAGTCCTCACTGCTCCAGTGTTAATATTTTGAACCTTGACATATTCCCAAATCTTGAGATCCATAGCCTGCATCACGCCTTTCTGATCGACGAATTCTTCATCGGCGCCAGGAACCACCACATCTTCTCCGCGGACAACTCTAATTTTACCGCTCTTGTTATCAATGAACCTGATGAACTCATTTGCTTTTAGAGAAATGATTTGACGGTTCTTCTTTCCTTGCGCATCTTTAAGAATTACATCATAGGGCTCAAGCATTACGAGTTTTGGACCTACTTGGACACGACGCTTACCAGAAATAATGTTCTTAATAACGCAGTATTCGAGAGAACCCAGTGATAATGCTTTACGCGCTTCCAGGCTTTTCGTGGTGAGGGGATTGGTGAAAACAACCTTTGGACCAGAAACAACACTTTGAGTCGTCAAATTCTCGACGAAAAGTTGTTCATCACGGGAGACGAATTTCACGTATCGTAAAATGAGAACTGAAAGAATGAATATAACCACACTTGAAAATATAAGTAGCTCCTCAAGCCTGTTTTGCGAAATCTATGTTCACGCAAATGGAAGGAAGAAGTTGAAAGATGTTTAATGAGATTTCACTGAGATGGAAAGCATAAAAACGTGTACCTTTCTTGTTTACGGAATGGAGACACACAGACTTCCGACTTACCCAACCCATTGTAAATCGCAGCGATGAAAGGACCGAGGGAGAAGGTACGGCGACGAATGGAATTTATGGTAAGATTGATGCGAGGAAATGATAGATACACGATAGAATTTTTTTTGTGGGCTTCTCAAGAATACTAATGAGAAGCCTTGTGGGTCATTTTATCACATGGGTCATTCCCTCACTTTTTACTGCAGTATGTACGAGTACACTATTAGACTAGACTACTGACTTGCTGTCTTACCCTTTTATTTTTATCACGTACATCATACAACAAAATATACTTGTATTTGCTTGTAGCGTTACACGTTGCACTCTTTCTGAAAACGATGTGTATGCTACACAACTTCTAATTATTTTCTCACTTCTTTGCAACCCCCCTTGCAAAGTTTTATACAATTCAACTTGCTACTGTCCTGCCTGAAGGCCAATCAATACAAGAACAGTTTCGAAGTTGATACCCCCTTTACATCCTCCACACTATTGAGCCTAAGCTATCCGTTGTTCCGAAATAGTTGATACTTTCATACAATATTCAAATATTCATTCTGAGCGTGGGACAGGAGAAAGTTTTCCAGCCTTGCTAACTTTTCTGTCGTCTGATCGAGTCTTCTTGTAAAGTAAAGATGTTCCCAACAAGCAAGAAAGAGCAAGACTATGATCAAGCACAGTTTCATGTCAAAGAATTTATCCAACTTCGATTCCCTCTTGAGAGCCAAAACAGTGCTATTAGGTTGCTGGACTACCACGCGTGAATTACTATCAGTGGATGGTCTTATAATCGGAGTAGACTGAGGTGAATTTGCGATCTTGCTTTGAATTAAATCAACATATCCTCTGTGAAACTCGGTAACATCATTTACTGATGTCGAAGCAATAATACCTCTGAACATGGTTTTCTTTACAAAACAGATGCCAAACTTAATTGTAAGTGAAATTTGACCATCTGGATCCGAAGAGAACAAAAGTCGATCAGCTACATAAAAGCAATCCGCAAGAGGGACATCATTGATCCACGTCTCTGTATCAAGGCAAATACCATAGTCACCAAACCTCTGCATTCTTTGGGTTTTAGTTGCCGCACCGGCTGGTGGCGCGATAGGTAACGGTATAGAGATGGGATGGTTGTAACTTATGAATCTTTTCTTTGTCAGGTCATCTTCATGTTCCCACTTTGTTGTCTTGACATCCAAGTCACCGGAGGCTTGATGGTGAGATGCAAGAGATACCGTTGTGCCATCACTTAAAAATTGTGCGAAGAAATCATCAAGGGTAATGTTTAATTTGATATTCTGATGATTGTGTTCATGGAGTGACAAATGTGCATGAGAATGGTATGGTTATTGCAAAACAGAGTACGAATTGAGGGACCAGACCTCTATTAACTCCTGTCTTTAGAACTAAACTTACCACCGCAACATTCTCAGTAAACTTTTCGTCTTTTGAATTGCACAATTCCGACCACATTTTCGCCTCTAAATCATCAGGCAAGCACGGCAAATTACGATCGGCCCGTCCTACACTCAAGTTTATAGAATCTTCATCGCTTCCCTCTTCCTCTTCTGTATCACTGTCTTCGCAATGGCTGTCCGGAAATTCAGATAACAAACACACGCTTCGATATAGATGCCGAACTGAATCTGTATTTCTATCTTCTTTATTTTCATTCTTTTCGCAGTCTTTCCAAGCGCTAACCAATGAATTTCTCACAGTGGTGATGTCCATGTCAAATAAATCCATTTCATGTAGCACATTATTTTTCGTTTTGATTGAAATTGTACCATGATCGCTTTGATCAATTGCAATAATGGTGCACAATGGTATGATAATCCGAACCGTCTCCCAACCGAAAAGAATCGTGCACCGAAAGCAGACGGCTTTCGTGGCAACATGTAGATGCCCTTTCTGGTTGCTTTTCCTATAATTACAGGAATAAACGTGCTTTTGCGTTCCTACTGCTGGTCCAAATGGGTTAAAAGTGGATGAGGACGTGAACGTGGGTGTTGATGTCTCTGGCAGATATTCTGACACCTCCTCCATACTTTGTTCTGGAGAGCACAAACCGTCGAACATTATCCTCCTGAAAAGAGATAGTGTACGCGGTGAACCGGTTATGAATATATGAAAGTTCAACCTGGTTTGGTGTGATACTACTATGTTCAATGTACAGTGCAGTACAGTACTGGTATTAGCTAGCACTGACTTTGTTGTTGTTGTTTGATGTTTGTTCTCAGTTTTGCTCTGGGAAAGGGGCGTTGAATTGAAAAGTTTTCCGTTACCGTACTTTTAGCGAATTTAGCGATATGCTTAAAAAATAAGTTGAAAATCAGAAGAAAATTAATTGGGAAGTTACTATTCAGGGTCATGCCAGGAACGCAAACATATACAAAATCTGGCTGGCAAAAACTTGGCTTGTGAATCAGGCAATCAAGTTGAACCCGTTCGACAGTCCCAAGTAT
>Ga0115005_10003507_pt1 | contig 12519 bp, 14 predicted proteins | sample ArcOceMetagenome_FD_87163 | JGI IMG/M metagenome (GOLD analysis project Ga0115005, IMG submission 87163) | Marine eukaryotic phytoplankton communities from Arctic Ocean - Arctic Ocean - Greenland ARC118M Metagenome | ecosystem: Environmental > Aquatic > Marine > Oceanic | place: Arctic Ocean... | reverse complement strand
TTTGTGATGCTATCAATTAGAGGTTTCATGCGTGCTTGAAGGAATGATATTGCTTGTTCTTTCGTCAATACGGCATGCATGGACAGTGACGGGGTCTGCGCTACTACGGGGGTTGTTAGTGTTCGTGTAACTGGCATATCTGTGGAATCCATTACTAGAGATAATAAGGTATCTAATGCCATAGATAGGCCAGTTACAGGTGCTGTATTGATGTTGCTGCTACTGGTATACCAATGAGCTATGTCGTGTTGTAGTTTGTGCGGAGTTGGTGGGTTTCAATATTCTATTCGGCGGCGAGCGGCGAGGCATGGTAAAATTTACTGCGCGTCAAAATTTGGCACTTGAGTTTTATCTGTACCAATAGTATTGCCCTCCAAAATGGAGCGGGCGGGATGTAAAATCACATCAATTGGAAAAAATAAAAAATGCAAACCAGATTTTATAAAGATGAAGATTGTGGTGTTGTAGGAGGCCATCCTGTCAAGTTCAAGTGTCAAGAAATCAATTTCCCCGGTAAGTTCATAGTCATCCCTTCAGCAGAGTGTGGAGCATTCTTCAATGACCCACATATCACAATCATCAGGCCGGACAATAATGCAGTCCTTGTGGTCCAAAAACTTTACCGTGTATTTATCCTTTACCATACTTCATTTATATCTTCATCTGTGCAATCATCAAACCGCTGCAATGGCAACCACCACGAGAGCAGCAGCGACATCAAGACGTGGGATATTCATGATTTTATCGCCTGCCAAAACTCTCGATCTGTCGGAACTAGTTTTAGTAGACCTACCACCTTCCTCCTCCCTGCCATCCTGTGATATTCACAAGACTCGTCAACTAGCAGAAATTCTTAAATCGAAATCTAAAAAGCAGTTGAAAGATTTGCTGAAAGTGAGCGATAACATTTCCTGTACCGTCAAGGACTATTATGATGTTTTCAATGTAGAAGCATCTGTCCTACCGGTACTACTCGAACTGGAGGATGCTTCCAAGAAGATCGACCTCTGCGCGAACTCGAAATCTGCAATTTTCTCCTTTGATGGTCCGGCGTTCAAAGGGATAAGTCCAACCACTTGTGATATCGATTCTATAGAATATATGCAAGCGTATTTAAGAATCATTGATCCGCTCTACGGAGCACTTCGACCTCTGGACCTGATCCAACCATACAGATTGGAAATGGCGTCCAAGGGCATTCTGAAAGATTTGGGCACTGATGAAAAATCACTTGCAAAATGGTGGATGGCTAGTATCACATCTAGTATACTTGAAGATATGAAATCTTCAGAATGTAATGTGATGGTGAATCTTGCTTCCGATGAATATGCTGCAGCTGTCGATCAGATGAAATTGGAACAAGAGGATTGTACATTTGTCAAGGTTGCGTTTCAGCAAGAGGGGAAAGTCATTGCAGTTCATGCGAAGAAAGCTAGGGGGTTGATGGTCAAGTATATTTCGGAGAATAAGCTTGAGAGTGTTGAGGGGATTCAGCAGTTCGATCTTGAAGGGTATGGGTTTTGCGAGGATAGATCAGACGATACCACTATTGTTTTTGATCGTTCCAAGAATTGGCAAGATAGTACTAGTACTAGTACCGGTACTGGTACTGGAGAGGGCCAAAGTACTGATAAGAAGAGAAAAGCTGTGAAACAACTGGGGAAGAAGGCTGCGTCAAAGAAGAAGAACTAAGGCTGCGTGTACTTACTATAGCTAGACGTTGTCCTTTTCTGTAAGAAATTCGCAACAGTTTCTGTGCACAGCACATCACACATTTGCATGAATAATTTCATTCCTAAGTTTGATTGCCAAGATTTTGTGCACGGGCAGCAGGGCGCGAGGATCGGCTGAGAGTGTTGCCAACTACCCTGGATAGCCTTGGCATTATCTATTGCAGTGATATCCAAACATGTGTCTGGCCCACATATAAACGACTTCTTGTTGTAGATCCATTTTGAAGTCAGTGATATTATTGATTCTGATCACAAGCAATGCGATTAATCAAGTTATCACCGTACTTATCGCCACGGATAGCACGTGTACAGTATATAAATCTACAAACAATACTATCGGGCCGTGGCTATTTACTCAAATCCTCATTCAATGATCATCTTCGTCAGCAGTCACTTGTCCTTAGCTTTTTGCTTCTTCATGTCCATTGCAAACAACTCAACGATTCCCGATTTGAACAATTTGTGTGCACCCATTATTATGGCTCAAATCTTTCAACGTCGAGTTTGAAAAATGCAATAGATGTCATGCAGTCAGTTTCATACCAGCCCATATAGTCTAAAAGCAATCAATTTCTATCCTCCCAGAATTTACACTCGATCTGCAGTATTCTTGTGGATGTGTATCATAGTTAGAAGAAAAATCATCCAGCACATCTTGAAGTGAAGAAGATAATCCGAGCTCTATCACGAATCTTGCGAGACGTATAATTTCGTTATGCCGAATCGAATATCTGTTGCCTCGACATGCGATAATTTCTCTGAATTGTTGGACTAAAGGCAAAGGATCTTGGTAATTGTTTGAAGTACTTTCTTTGGATTATTTTCGAATTTGTTACAATGACGATGGAGTTGGTTTTAAAATGCCAAATGCATTGCATCATCAATTTATAGAATTCTCAGTAGTATGATTCTACAGCATCTCTACAGCATCTCTGATTAAATCCAATGTTGGAATGAATTCCAAGCGATGACCAATTGATGCTTGATATTCGAATTCACAATAGAATAGAATTATTTTACTAACTTGAAACTATCACTCGCTATGCACATTGAATGTGCCATCTGCCTCGACACATTCGAAGGTCCTAACGTGATACCGAAATGCTTACATCGCTTCTGTGATACTTGTATCAACAAGAGTATTCAACGGTGTGACGTTGAGTGTCCTACTTGCAGAGCTAGGATCGCCAGCAGGAGAGATTTGAGGAGGAAAGATCAACTTCTTGAAGATATTGTAAGTGAACAAAAGATGTGGTTGCTACCTTACTATCTCGTTTACTGCAGGAGTAGTGTAGTACTTGTGAATTATTCTTTTGTACTATTATTATACTAACACTGAATTTCTTCAAATGGACAAAGTTCACAGCGCAATCAAATCATTGCAATGCGTTGACATTAATTTTGCAAATGAACGTAGAAGAGGACTCAGAAGTCGTTCATTCTGGTCAAAATGGTTCAAGGTTATGTGAAAAATGAAGAAATTGAAGAAACTGCCTCAAAGAATGCTGAAGAAGAGCCGATTCAAGATATTAATTATCGCTCAGAAAGTGATGAGGAAGATCGCGAACCTTCTGTCCATGTTGATATTTTTCTCAAAGAAAGAGAAAGAGTTACGCGGCCAGTGATGCACTCACAACACCTAAACCGAGAAAAAAAGTAAAAACAGACAAGGACAACTCCACCCAATTACAGGTTTTGACGAAATTCAAAGAGGAGTTTGGACACTGCAATATTCCTAGATGTTATGCAGGCAATCCATCATTTGGGACGATGGTGTCACACCATGAGAGCAGCATACAGCACAATGCAAAAAGGAAAGAAAACAAAGTCCAATCTGTCACAAGACAGGATAGAGCGTCTAGAAGAGATTGGTTTCCAATGGGAAATATAAGTAACATTCAAGAAGTGCTGTCGCTAGCTAATAGCATTCAAAGAGGATTTTGGACACTGCAATGTTCCTAGCAGACATGCAGGCAATCCATCATTGGGGAAATGGTGTGGCAACATGAGAACAGCATACAGTCAAATCCAAAAGGGAATGAAAACAAATTCCTCCAATCTGTCACAAGACAGGATAGAGCGTCTAGAAGAGATTGGCTTCCAATGGAATGTATAAGTATTGTACGCATGTGAACACTACTATCTACTAAATGTGTATGGTTCATTATGTGAATCGATTCAATGCTTTGCTACGAATATGAGCAGGGCACGATACGTGTAAAATCAGGTGCCGCAAGTAGTGCATACGTGTACCCTTAAAACTTTCAAACAATTTTACTGTGCACACTTTGTTAGAGAGCACTAATGGTATCACTATCCAAATGACCATTATACTCCAGGTACTGACTAAACAAGATATGGATTCCATGGGCTAGAGTAGTCTTGCCCTCATCTTTCTTCAAAGGTATATCCAAAAGATTGCAAAGCAATGCCGCATATTGTTCCAATGACAAATCCAAGTCGGGGTCAAGAGCCCCTTCTAGATCCGTATCTAGGGCTTCAATCAATTCTCTACACAGAGGCTTCATGACATCGTTGACATTTACCATCTCTGGCTTGTACAGTAGTTCTAGAGCCGGCTTTGAGCGGTGAAACTTCTCCACACTTGCAATCCATTTGTCGACCTCTTGCGGGTTCTTGGATGCATTTTCAATACTCTGAATGGTAGCATTCGCACCAGAAATCGCCATCTTTTTTTTCATCATTGTCCTGAGCCGAAGATCCAATACTGGAACATCGCTTTGGTTCAATCCGGGTTCGTCAATCACAAGTAATCCAAGGCCGTCCGATTCGCCGTCTGGTCGAGGTATCTTTAGAAAAGGATCTGGATCTCCTATTGCTGGAATAAAATCTGGTATGAAACACTTGAGCTCTGTTTTGATTTCATACTTGCGAGGTTCGTAATCTCCAATCGATTCAAACAGAGAACGAATCTCGGGCGAGAGGTTACTGGAAAAATCTTGGATCTTCGTCTCCATCGACGCTTGGATATTTTGCTGACTTGCACCATTGTGTGCCTTGTCCACAGTGGACGCCATTTTAGAGGATTTTCTGGCTTGTTCCACAAAGCGTCGTTCTTCGTCTTCTATGCTTTCGATGCTATCGTTCTTGTCGACTCCTTCATTTATCTCCTCAATCAGGTCTTCGATATTCTGCGAATCCCTACGGGGAGACGAATCGCCAGCTGAAGAGATTGTAGCTGTATCATCTTGTGTTATATCAAATGCTTCATCCCAGTGTCGATCTTCAACTGTCACCGAGTTTAATCCGTCTCGAAATAAATTCATTTTCATTCAACAAAGAGGAAGGAATCTCCAAGGATTCTTCTAGTAGCTGGTCTCGTATTATAACAAGAACATTCAAACACCGAATTGAAATGAATTCACAATTTTCAAATGATGCCACTTTTCACGATTGATTTGAAATTGAAATTTTCACATTTGGAAATATTGTTTTGAAATCTCAAAACAAGGTGAAAGTCCATTCTCAAAATTTCACTTTTTTCTCAAAACTACTTGAAACAAAGCATTATAGTGTAAATTGTTACGTCCAATATGAGACCGATACTCGAGGATGAAGAAACTGAGGGTGAAATTGCCAATGAATATTCCAAGAGGACGAGATCAATGGAGGGAAGTGCGATTGCTGCCAATAAGCTGACGAAAACGTCATTGACAAACGGTTCAGATGACGGCCCTCTGCCTCCTGATTGAACAAAGGGATACAGTGAATCATATAAAAAGACTTACTATGCCATCCATCTAATGAACACACATAGTGGCATTTCCCCACCGCTACTGAAGCACTGGTTCCTACCATGTCAAAGAAGAGACTTCAGCAAGCTACTGCTACTGCTGTGGATGCTGCTGCTGCTACTGAATGTGAGTGAATGGAAGAGGAAGAATATAGCCATATTAAGCAAATCCTAAAGTAGGTCTTGAGAACAAGAAGGTTCGACTCGAGACGGAAGCTGCAAAGGATCAAGTGCGCCTCTTATCCGAGAACCAGCAAAAGCTCGAACTTCAGAACAAGAAACTTCAACGCTTCCTCAACAAGCAAATGGTTGGAAGATTGGACGAGAACCTAGCTAGCAACATTGCTGCTCCCATGGTATCCCCTCTTTCGTCAAAGAATAAGAATTCCATGGGCAAGCCGGTGTATTTTACCCTTTGAGTCCATGAACACCTGGGTAGTTGCACATCTGGGTAAACTGTTTTGAAAAGCATTCCGCATTCCCGTTCTCAACTTTCGAATAGAATCGAACTGCTGATATGACGCGCAGTTCTTGCCTGGATCCAGCGACTTTCTTAAAATAGTAATCGCCGTTGCGAAACCATACATATCTTCAACTAGCCAAGGTCCTTTCTGAATATTTTCTAAAGGCATTCGTAGACTCAACCTGATCTTTGTACTCGTCATGACATTAGCGAGCGTGTTCTTGACTGTAGAGGCCTCTCTGCTCCACAGGATATCCAAGTTCACCTGCCGAATGATCAACAACAACATATTGTCAGTAGGATTTTTGTCCACCGGATTTCTCCTTTGGATATTTATAAACCAGCAATGATCGCATTGAAACGGAGCCGAGAGCCGAGCACAAATAAATCTTTCCTGGTCAGCCTTCTTCCGCCACTTGTCTCCTTCGTCGTTTTTTGGTGTAGCGATTTGGAATGGCAAGACCCGATGGGTTCTGTAACAATTGCCACACCAGCTCCTCCGGCAAACCCTGAAGCCCAGACGAGAACTTGCAAAGTTGCTGCAAAAAGGGTCCCTCGGAGCCGCTGTCTGCTTTGAGCATTCCACGCAGCATCCTCTCCACTTCCACAAGTTTTGGGCTTCGCTTATGCTCCCATGGTTTGCACCTGACGTAAGGGATAAATAAGGCAAGGATTAGTGGTTCATGCATGTCAGGCAACCAATATGATTTCTTGGCAGGAATCTTGAGTATCAAGTCAGCGGCTTGGTAAAGATGGCGTTCCCAGTACAGGTAAAGCAGTCGGGGACAGATAAACAGATGTGCTGAACCTTGTCTCTTTTGATGGGCTTTTCTCAATTCCTCCAGAACTATGCCTGCTGCCGCTGGTGGAGGAGCCCAGATGTAACATCCATCCACATATTCTGGTAACCATTGACCGTCGCAGTTGGTAGTGCTGCCCTTGAAGTCGTGGCCGCGTTCGTACTAGTCTATCGGCTCTAGGAATTCCAAAGGTCGGTTATTCCAAACCAACCAGGACTCTATCCACGATCTCAACTCTGGCGATCGCTCCAGAGCGTTGAGGTGTAGAGGAATGAACGATGTCATTTCTTCACCTCTCATGACGCCCTCATATAATTTCCCTCTGGAAAGTCCGTCTGAACCTTGTGAAATCATTCGAGTACCTGAGACATGGATGAAATATAGTTTTATTCCAACATTCATCTCTAGTTTTCGAAGTCTCAAAACCAACTCGTGCAAAATACGACTAGTCGAAGACCCTTTGAGAAAAGCCCGTTCGGCCGTAGAGTTATCCGTGAAAATGAATACCTCTGTGCCTTTGAGGTCCCCACCTGTCTCCATGCATCTAACCATGTCAGCCAAATTTCGTAACTCGCGGTGATTTGAGGTGGACTCATCCAAATCACTTCCCCATAGGCCAAAACGGTACTTAATTTTTCCACGTTTTTTCCATGAAGCACCAAAACCCGATCCTGAAGCATCACTGAACCCGTACATTGCCCTCATGAGAGCTGTACCGCGGACCAAGCGTAGTTGGGGAGTCTCCTTTTCGAATAAATCCGACAAAGCCCTGACATCTGCTTCCAGACCCTGGACTGCCAACACGGTTGCGGGAGCTGAGCTATCCTGGTTATCAAACACTGCTTTGGCCTTCCAGTCCTTCCACTTCTTTCGATCCTACTTCTTAGAAGCATCAAAATCCGCTTCCAAACCATCTAAATACTGCATCCAGTTGGTTGCATTGTATTTCCAGCCCTCATCATCCCGTCCCAATTGCCAAGATTCAAGAGTATGATGAATCCTGCGAAGGTACGGAACCATCATTGGAAATATCCGAGAAATATGGATTAAAAATCCATGGTCTCTTTCCAAAGTTTTTCTGTCCAGCTTCCAGTCCCCCCCTTTCTCTGAGAAAGTCGTCAGAATTTGAGCGAGAATCCCTTTCGTCTTGTCCCATTTCTCTTGGGAACAAGTCACATACAATCCACGACCCTCAGATACAGTGACCATTGCGCCTGCCCGAGCTCCTGGAGTCTGCGATAACTTCCGTCGCTTTCATGGGGCATCCTGCTGACCTAAATAATTAATCCGACTAGCGATAGTATGCGTTGTACGCACACATTCTAACTCGGAACAATCGCCAGAGCAAATATCATCAACGTATGTACAAAAGAAAGCAGCCACCTGCTGCCTGATAGAGTCATAACGGAACACCCAAGGAAGACTAGGGTCATAGTCGTCCTGACCAGGTAAGTTGAGAACCACCGTATCCCATCTAAACGGATTCTTCGGATCACGACGATCACCGCGGACAAAATCTTCGCCCCAAGCTGCTGCTCGAGTGCAGTTGTAAGGAGATGACTTTAACCCCATGAGAGATCGCTCCCAACGCACGAGGATGAGTTTCTTCTCATCATCACTCTTACCCCTAAGCAAGTCGCCAATGCCAGATACATCCACTCCCGCATATGGCCGAATTCTGGGATCCAGAAAATAATTCAATTTTTTTCACCCAAGTCGATGTCACCAAACCAGGAAGATATAGTAGCATGGTTGGGAACCGAGTCAATGTTGGGCATCATAAAATTTGGAGCCCAGAGAGCAGCGTTCAGCAAGCTCTTGGAAGTGTCATACACCATTTGGATGTCATCTTCGCCTTTTGGAACTGAAAAACAGTTGGTCCGACTCTTCACATTCCCGTTGGCCACATAACCACGGTGTCGAACATAGTCATAATCTTGGGCACCCTTGCGAGTACCACAAACCTTAGCTAATTTTTGCCGCATGTGTTCCCGTTGAATGGGATTGCTAGGGAACTGCTGTGGTGCATAGTATGCTGGCAACTTTCCTGACACGCAGACTTCCAAACCGTCTCTAATGCGTTTCATGTACTTTTTAGGCCAACGCCAAAAATATAAGGTTGACCCGCCAGCCCAGTCCATGAAAGTACTAAAGTTCGCTCTACGGATCGCATCAGGGCCAATATCCAAATCCTTTTTCAATTCTTTTTGCAATCGAGCCACCTCCCTAGCTGGTTTTCGCTTTCGTTTGCCTCCGAGTGCAGCTGGAATGGAAACACTTAATGAACTGTGCTAATCGTCCCCATACATCAGACAAAGGTAGGATAAAGTGGGTATCTCCTTTCCTGACACTGTAGAGTTCACATAGTCTATAATACCAGGAGTAACTCTGGAACGCCACCGTATGTCAGGAAGATTCTTCCACACCTTGGCACCAATCTTTCAACCTCCTTGAAGTATGCCGCCAACTTCTTTATGGGTCAGGAAAGCCCACGTAAAATTAGACTGCAGAAACTCATTACTTATTTTCGTTCTACCTCCACTATTACTGATTACGAAGAAAACATCTAGATGAACCTGGTCTTTGATCAATGGAAGTATGAAATCAACAAAAAATTCCGAACCATGTATCCAACATTTCGCTCGATGAGGCGCAAAATCAATTATTCTCTGACTTATTGTCTCTAAAGATGACAAGGTTTCTCCGAGTCCTCCTTGTATAAGAGAATCTTCAAGACCTAACGAAGCCTGCTGGACGTAAGTTTGAACCTCTGTGACTCCTAGTGATTTTGCTATGAAAGTGCCTGAGGGCCAATGCTCTGAGAAGACAAATGCAAGAGTAGTAGGTTCAGTTACTTTTACCATGCCTACCTCTACTTGTAATTTTCTCTTCTGTCCAGATACATTAGCCCCTGTGTTTCAAGTGTTCTTCGACTTAATTGCAGCCAATCCCTTAGCTGCTTTGTCCGCTGCTCCTTTGGCTGCCTTAATCCTAGTATCGAATTTTGCTACCTTGGAGTTGACTGCCTTGACCTTTCCCTCCATTGCCACTAGCTTCCTCTTCACGTCCGCTACCTCTGAAGATTGAGAATTCTTGAGAAGAAACTTAGAGTATGCACCCAAGAGAGAGGAGTGATTAAAAATGCCGACTGCAAGGAATGATTCTTGTACCATGACGGTCCTCAAACTTGTCCACAACATTTGTTCGTTGAAACCAATGGACTTGAGGTCGTGTCCCAGTATGATTGATCTGGCAACGTTGAACTCGTGAGAGAAGATGTGCTCCACGCAGTGGCACACAAAATCCCAAGTTTGATCTGAGTCCGTGAAGGACTCAATCAGTTTGGCGTAGCTGTCTGTAATATACTCAAAAAGAGAGCGAACACATTCCTGCGAGCGTGACAACATTGCCTTAAGAAAACCTTTCAATTCTGCGTTGTTGACCCTGTGGTTTAGATCTGTGCGGATCGAAGCAACAATGCAATCCAATTGATTCAAAGCCTGATACCTAAGACCATCCACCGAGCCAGGTTTTCCCCAGAAGCCGTAGGTGGGTATCCCTTTTAGTCGATGATTGGCCCCTACACTCCCACCCGTGTAGATGCTGGCGGACTTGGAGGTGCCCTTGAAGAAAGGAGGAGGTACACTGTTCTGATTACCTGCGATAGCATTCCTAACGTCAGCCTCGCTGATATTTGACCCCATTTGGCCAATCGAATGGATCTCCCTGATGTCGATGGAGTCACCTTGGAGCGATAATACCACTGCTTGTAACAAGGTATAACAGTCGTTAACGAGAGAGACTGGAACAGATGAGGAACCGCTAAGGGAGAAGACATAGTTATCCATATCCTGTTGGCAGTTGAAGAGCTGGCCTTCAAATTGGACTGTCATCAGGTTGCCTACTGTCTGCTTAGCAGATGTTTGCTTCTCCAAAATAGCGATTCTCTCTTCCAATTTTTGTATTAGTGCGAGGCTCGGATGAGAAGGGTGAATCGGAACAGCCAAAGGAGGCGCAGAGGGTAGAGAACCAGTATTCATGGCAAGTCCACTCGAACCATTCAAATTTGAATTCATCAAACTTTTCACATTTGTCTGTAGGGACATGATATGGTTCTTGTAAGACCCAAGAATAGTACTCAATCCGGAGCTGGAGCGAATAACTGAGTCGAGGTAAGCCCCTGAGGCTAATGACACGCCCTTGTCTGCCAACTTGCTGGTGAGCCCTGTCCTATCTCCAATAGCAACTAGCTTGTGAACAGCATCCCATAAGGATAGACCTGCCAGGAAATTAGACGTAGGTTTAGTACCAACCTTTGTCTGGGTAGCCTTGATATCCATCTTAGCCACAAGTAAGCTTGAGGTAACTTCCTTTAAGATGGTATCTGTTTCCAGCAGAACCTGCTTTTCTACTCGACCTGAAGTGTAGATCGCAAGATCAGCAACATGTCTGGACCTCGACTCAGCTGCATCAATGTAAACTCTTGAATCAGAATCCTGATATAGAACGGATTTACCAAGCCTAGGAACAATGGACTCAACACCTTTCTGACTAGTAGCAACAGCCCTCTGCTTGTGATCCGCAAGTTTATCCAAACCCTGAACCTTTTTGCCTCGATTTTCCGCTATCTTCTTTCTGACGGACTGTGGGACGGCTAAGTTACGGTGTTCAAAGGATATGGTCTTTCGAAACTCATGTATACGAGTCTGAGACGCCTCGGCACCTTCGAACGTTAGGACTTCGTTAGCCCACTCTTCTTCAGTGAAGGGAGTGGTCATAATAACTTGGATATCTGCTGCTCCAATCCCTGTAGTGAGAAGACAAGGATCTAAAAGTAATGTTGTGGAGGAAGCCCCACCGTCTACATAGTAAAGAGTAGATTCGGGTAAATCAGCGATTGCCTTGTTCCTTGTGTGACTTACCGGGCATGACACGGCATCCGAACTCTCTCTGAAGCACATCTTTGCTCCCAACGTACCAATGCTGCCACAACAGACTCCATCCAACGAGCTGAGTACTATCACACTGAGACCTCTTTCAAAAGGGGTGTCAAATGAAAGCTCACCTTTAGATGGATCACCATCATCATCAACCCCCCCCCATTAAAAATATCAGTGGTGATGGGACTAGCAACCATGGACAAGAAGTCTCCCTCGGTGTCTGGTAACATAAAGTCATGCATGTCTGAAGACGCAGGCGGAGAAGTAGAGAACGGAGTAGTACGAGTCATGATCCGGTTAAGTTAAATCTAAAACAATTCACTGATTCTTTCCTCCAACAACTAGTAGATACTTGTATCTACCTATACAGGAAAAGGTGAATTCCTTGCTGTTGAAAACACTCCTAATATTTCAAGCTGAAAACTCTGTTCTCTTGGCTTGCAGAAACACTACGTCAGTCTACTATCGTACGTCATTCTTCTCGATCTCCTCCAAAACCTTCTGCGTCCATTCAAATTTCCAAAGTTCCTTCTGTAGCGTAATGCAGGTGCATTACCCTTCGTAGTAAGTAAGTAAACTTTCTTCATTTTGAATCTAGCGTCTTGTCGGGTTGGGTCATTCTTTCGAATTCTCTGGATATTCTTGAGAGGAGGAGTCTCTAGCGCGTATCCCCGTTGAACTTGGGAGTACAGAAAAGAGTGTCAAAAGGGCGAGTCTACCGCGTGCACGGTATTTTTTTAATTTTGAATTAGGGTCATTTAGCTGTAGAATCATAGTTATTTGCAATGCACCTCTTCATCCCTATTCTACCCTTTGTGACTCATTTTCG
>Ga0115005_10003505_pt1 | contig 12520 bp, 5 predicted proteins | sample ArcOceMetagenome_FD_87163 | JGI IMG/M metagenome (GOLD analysis project Ga0115005, IMG submission 87163) | Marine eukaryotic phytoplankton communities from Arctic Ocean - Arctic Ocean - Greenland ARC118M Metagenome | ecosystem: Environmental > Aquatic > Marine > Oceanic | place: Arctic Ocean... | reverse complement strand
CACATTGGGGTCACCATGTCCCAAGTCAAAATGAACAGTCCACTGACCAAACTGTTGGCCCGCCGCAGGCACCAACACTTATCATCCTCCCCCAGAACACCACCGTCCCGCCAACCACCCACCATCCCCGCCAACCACGTCGTGCTGTCCCCCTCCCCCACAACACAGTCCCGAGAATCCGCTTCTTTGGTCAATCTACTGCAAGATGGTTTTGCAGAAAGAACAATGTCATTGCGTACCCATTTGATGAACGAGCTCAGATGTGAACTCGATGTCCTGAAAGGTGACAGGACATCACCTTTGTCCAACAGGAAAAGGGTGGTAGAAGAAGAACAAAGGGAAGAGCAACAAGAGCAAGAACAAAACCATGAACAAGAAGACCTCTTTCAAACCAGCCCACGACGACGACTGGTGCTGCAAGAAGACCATGCCAACAACACACGATCAACAGTCATTGGTGGTGATGGTAAACCACAAACGGCCGCCACTGCACATAGAACAACACCAACAAGGGCCTACCACGACCGCGACCACGACACCGAACAACTGACTGAACAAGTGCACGTCTTGCAACTGGAAAGAGATCAATGCCACATTCAAGTGGAACTCGAAACAAAACGAGCCGACGAAGCTGAAATACAAGCACGAGCATTGAAAGAACAAGTGAAACAAATGCACGACACCATCGCTCACATGCGTTTAGCTGCAGTTGACATGGATACGCACCATCGAGCAGAGACCCGTGTGAAACATGACAAGCATGTTCAAATGATTCGACAGCAATCCAACACGGCCCGGTTGAAATTGGAAAAAGAACATGCCAAACTGATCGCATCCTATCAAAAGAAAGAACAAAACTATAAAAACAGTGCGAGCAATAGTACCAACTCGTTGAACAAACGTATCACGTCCTATCAAAACGAAATCAAACAGTTGGAAAAACAACGAAATGCATTAAAGACCAACGTAGCCACTCTTTCAAAAGAAAGCAGTGACTTTAAAACAGCTGCCAATGAATCCAAGACAACGTTGAAAAAAACCAACAAAGCTTTGAACAAACGTATCACGTCCTATCAAAACGAAGTCACGCAATTGGAGAAATCCTATCAAAACGAACTCACGCAAGTGGAGAAACAACGCGATGCATTCAGAGTCAACGCTGCCACGCTTGCAATGGAGCGCAATGAATTAAAAACAGTCGCCAGTGAAGTCAAGATATACACTCAACATTTAGAAAAAAGGGAAAAACAACTCGAAACAGAGTGCACGAATAAAATACAAACTTTGCAATCAAAAGTACGCAATCTTGAAGAAAAAGAAGCAGCTGGAATCTTGCTGCATCAAGTGAACCAATTGAATGAACAACAATGCAACAAGGAATTGGTATTGCAGAATGAAAAACAAAAAAATGAAATAGCAACACTGACTGTGACATTGCACAATTATGAAACCCTGATGAAAGAACATCAAAATACTATACACAAACAGGAGGAAGAGTATTATTCGGGCAGTAAAATCTCCAGTGAAGAGATTCATGTCTTGAAAACAAAAAATTTAAAGACATTGAAAGAATTGGCAATGGTAACAAAACAACTCAATGATCGACCCAATTCGATGGCAAGTCAACAAAGTCAAGAACATCAACAAGAAATGACACGTATGCAACAGTTGTTGGCTGTTTCAAATGCTCATTTAGAATCCAGCGACAGTGAATTGATTAAAATGGACGAAGAAAACACCGTGTTGTTGGACAAACATCAACATGCCATTGAAGAACTGCGGAATCAATTGGAGAACGTAGTACAATCCAAAGAATACATGAAAAAAGAAAATGTAGCACTGCAAGAAACCATGAATACATTAATGTCAAGTTTAAGTGATGCCACAAACGAAGCGGAAGAACACCAAGACCATCTGAATCGGTTGAGAACCGAACTGTCTTTGTGCAGTGAAACGTACGCTGGGAATGATGGCAATGATGGCAATGATAGCAATGATGGCAATGATGGCCAAGGACAAAATATCAATGGAAAGACTTACGACGACAGTGACAACGACGGCAGCAACAACCAAGATTTAGTTGTGCAACTACGATCATTGGTCTATATAATGTCTACAAAAATGACAAACGGCAACCAGCAAAATTTATTGACGATGAAAACAAATCTGAAACAATCGTACGAAAAGAAAATGAGTTTGTTTAAAGAAAAAGTCCAACAAAAAATACAAGAAACTTTGTCCAACAGTAAAACAACACATGCCACGACTATGAATGCAATGACTGAAAAAGTCCAGCAACAAAGTCAAGAACTCAAAGAATTAAAAATGGAGTTGCATCTAGCAAGTGAATTGGAAACGGAATTGTCTGCCCAAGTAAGTTTTGGTAAATGTGTGATCCTGTTGACAAAAGACTCATCTTGTTTTTTTTGTTTTTTCTTTCCACCTCGTAAATAGATGGATGAAAAAGAACAGGAATTGAATGAAGCGACTGTCGTAATAGAAAAGTATGCCAACATGAGTGAACAGTATCATAAATGGGAAAAACAACACGTTGTCGGGTCAATGCTAACAGACGTCGTGTCCGCAAGTGTAAACACCGCCGAAAACAACAGCAGTGTTGGTAGTCTCACGACTGTTTTGCATGATGTTCAACATGAAAATCTGATGTTGAAACAACAATTAAAAGACAATGCGTCCAACAGTACATTGTTGGACGAGAAAAGGACCGTATTGATCGATGAAATGAAAGCGACCACCAATGCCTCCAATGCCAAGTGTGAGGCAGCCACAAATGCATTGGCCAACAATGAAAAAACCTACAAAGAACAGATGATGTCCTTCAAGAAAGAACATCTCTCTCAGATCAATTTGAATCGGATCGAGTTTGATCAACAGATCAACACACTCTTGCAAAAGAACAAAGATCTGAACCAACAAGTCGTCGAATGGAAAGAGCGGTGTGGTGGGATGGAACAAACCACAATGGAACATGACGATCGTTTCGCTGCTTTGTTGGAACAATTGACAAAAGAAAGAAAAATCGTGGAATTTATTGAACACGAAAAAGCGACGGCGGTGGAAGAAAAGGAACACATGAGTGGTTTGCTGGAAAAACTTGAAGTACAAATGGAAGAAAGGGAATTAAAGTTTATCAAAGAAAAAGAACAAATGGTACCAAGAAAGGAGATCCAAACGATTGCAAATGTGGCAAAGGAAAGGAATACAAAAGTTGTCAATGAATTGAACAATAAAATTGACACCAAACGCAAAGAATGTACAGAATTGCAAAAAGAGATTCTTAATTTGAAAAAAATTTGCACAACATTGCAAACCACCTCTGAAAAGACTCGAATCGAATGGGAAGAGAAATACGAACAGTTGGTGATCAAATGCAAGACAGATCAGAAAAAAAAGGACGCAAACCTGCAAGAATTGGACAATGCGATGAAACAACAAATGAAACTGCAAAAAAACCAACATGTTGTGGACATCAAGGAACGAAAAATGCTGCGAAAAATGCTGGTTTCCAAATATCAACATACTGTCGATGACTTGAAGCAAAGAAACATTGAATTGGAAGAAAATGTTGCAAATTTGTCAAACAACAGTTCTGCGTTGAAACAGAGCAAGGGGGAAATGAATGCGAACTATCAACAAACGATAGCCAAACTGAAACAAGTCGGAACGGCGTTGTTGCAGTGCAAAGAACAACAAGAACAACAGAAAAAAGAACATTCAATAGAATTGGAAGCACAACAAAAACAATTGAAAGCACAAGAAAAACAATTGAAATTGCAACAAGCATCTTTCAAACAGCAAGAAAACCAACATGTGCAACAAGTGCAACAACGGGAAGAAGCACATAAAAAACAACTTGATTTATTTGAAGCATCTTTCAACAAACAACAAGAAGAAGCACATGCTGTGTTGGTACAAAACGTAAAAGAAAAATACCAACAGTCGGTAGACTCTCTCACCGAACAATGCAACACTCTTACCGAACAATGCAATGCTTTACAAACCGAAAAGAATGTTTTGAATCAATTAAATGAACAACAAAAGGAAACCATCGAACAACAAAACAATCAAGTCAATGAACACCGTGCACTGGTAGAAAAGAACGAAAAAATGATATTGCAAAAAGAACAAGTGTTATTAAGTCGAGGTAAAGCTAAAGAAAATCAAACAGAACAATTGCACAAACAAACAATGGTTGGTTTACAAGAGGAACACCAAACATTGATTGAACAGTGTCAATTGAACCTCAATGCCGCGACACGTCAACATGAAGCGTACGCCAGAGAGAAAGAACATCGAGAAATCGAAATGGAACAACAAATCAGTTCGCTGATGGAAGAAAAACAAACATTCATGGTAAAAATGAAAGAGGCGACGGAACAGGGCACTCAAATCAAACAAGCATTTGACAAACATGTAGAAGAAACAACTCAATCAAAGCTGGCATCAAAGCAAGCATTGGAACAAGTATCAGAAGACATGAAGAGAAGGCATCAAACAGAAATGGAACAAGTGGGGGTTGAAATGGAAAACATGGCATTGAATTACAAGCGTAAAATGAAAGAAAGAGAGTTGGAACAGGAGGAAAAACGAAAAAATTATGAACAAATACAACAATTGAGTCAAGAGCAGCAAACAATGTTGGAACACAAACAATTGAAATTGATTGAAACGGATCAAAAAATGAATTTAGCCGTTTCCAAATACCACGAAGCAGTGGTTGAATTGGAAAAAGCCAATTTTAAACACGAACAATTGATACAGGACCTGCAAGAAACAAATATTAAAGAACAAAACGATCGAATAAACGCATTGATGAAAGAAAAAACACAAGAACAAACCAAACACGCAAGCTTGAAAAATACATGCAATCAACACAAACAAACGATCAAAGAACAACAAGAAAAACACAGTTCTTTCAAAAAGGCGGCCTCCATTGTACAAGAACAATACGCTGCAGACATTAAGAAATTGAAAGAGGAAACGATTCAAACGAACAAAGAAAGCACAGTGCTGTTGGGCCAACATCAACAGGCCATTGAAAATAAAGAAAACAGTGTGGCATTGCTTCAACAGGAATTGGATAATGTGAAAGAAAAAAATTTATTGGTGATCCAAAAATACACGGCCGAATTAAAAATAGTGGAGGACAAAGTAATGGAAATGAATCAAAACAGAAAAGAGACGATGGCCCAGACAATGGTTGAACACCAAAAACAAGAAGAAAGGATTGCAGCATTGACAGCAACGACAATTGCTTTGAAACAGACCGCAAGTACTGCAGAAAAGAAAGTCGTTGGTTTGAACAAACAAATTGAATTGTTTACGACAGAGAGAGTCAAATTAATGGACAACATTCAATCAAATACAAAGGGTGTGGATGACGTGGTGAGTGCACTTCGAAAGCAACATGCGGATGTCGTTGAAAGCATGCAAAAAGAATTGTTGGACGCTAAAAAGAAGGAAGAGGATAAATTGGAGGACATGAAATTGGCGTACGATATACAGCACGAACGAGTCGTGGGTAACTTTAAAAAGGAACAACATGTATTGGAACAAAAGTGCAGTACTGTTTTGGAAAACATGAAAAAACAAAAACAATTACATGATCAAAATCGAACCAATCAAGAAACATTGCATTTGAAAAAAGTAGAAGACATTTACCAACAGCATGAACAAGTGACCCAAGAGTTGGACAAGCATGTGGCCATGTTGAACACGAAACACACTAATGCGGAAGAACAAAGAAAGGGAGAATTGCAGAAATTCAAGGCCGTGATCGAACAAGATAAACAAAAGAACGATGCAAAATTAGAAAAACACCAAAACGTGCTACTTGAAATTAAAGCAGAACAACAGACCATGCTGGCAATGCACAAACAAGAAATCATTGCAGTCCGGGAACAAGTGGAAGAAAAAATGGAAGAACAAGTGCGGCAACGAGTGCCGGTGGAATTGAAAATACATTTACAGAGAATAATAGAAGCAAGAACAACAGCATCGGTTCCGAAAAAATATCGAATGTTACGTATCTCGTTTATGCAATGGCGGCACGATGCGATGAAGAATAAATTAAGCAAACAGAACAAGCACGGTTCTCCGAACAGAGGTCTTGGTGGAAAATCCGAATCGTTCATACGCGAAGAAGTTGACAATGGTTTCATTCTGGAACAATCCCACGAAAATGAATTGCAATTGCAACTCGATAAAGAAAGAACACAGCAACACAAAAAATTGGAACTGCGAAAAGCAAAAATGAAAAAAAAACGAAGGGAATCCCGAGTTTATAATGTGGAGGAAGATGAGGAAGATTTGGGTAATGTAGATAGTGTGGGTGAGGTGGATCGAACAATTTCTCCGTTGTCTCGTTTGAACGAAAAAGCAGAAGATTCGCCATCTCCTTCGCTTCCTGGTCCACCCAGTACACCACCGCCACCCACGGGTGTGGCAGCATTGCAAGGAATACATGTAAAAGCAATCTCAAGAGCTACGAGTAGTTCACCTGTTGTCAAATCCAGCAGTCGATCAAAAAAGTTGAAATCGGTGCCACGGAAGGACAGTGGTGGTGGTCAACCGAAATCGAAACCACGCCAACCCCAACCCAAAGGACACGCGAGAACGGGATCGACACCACCACCACCACCACCGGAGGCCATGAAAGGAGGAACTAGTCCACGAAACAAAAGTGTGAAAATGAAAAAAAGGGTCATCCGTGGATCCGTGTTTGAGATGGAAGGTGTAGCCTCGTTGAGAGCAAAATTTGCACAACAAGAAGAAGAAAGCAGTCGAAGAAAAACTTGGAGCAATTTGTCGACCAGTCCAAAAAAGAGAGACGAGTCGCCTCCGCCACCCCCGTGTAAAGCGTATCAAAGAGGTAGGTGTACTGCTGGGGATCGTTGCCGGTTTACGCATGAAAAATGAAAATAAATATACACAGAGTGCTTGAAACTTGAAATTGCATTGTGAAATTGACAACATTGACAATTGATAATTTATACATTTGTACACTGTAATTGACTCCGGGTAATTGACAAGTGACAGTGAACCAGACAGTGACAGCTCAAGATCAAGACTCAAGACTCAAGTCTCAAGAAAGTGATTTTTTTTTTTGATACACAACTTGTAGTAGTAGTAGTCTGTACTTTGTTGTGTGTACGATATCTATCTTTTTGAAAAATACCAAGGTACCTTTACTATTAATAACGGTACCTTGCCATACAATGGCAAGGCCTAGTCGTCAAAGAAAGCATCGTCGTCGCCCTCTCCAAACTCGCCAAAATCGTCTCCATCTCCAAACTCGCCAAAATCATTGCCACCACTGTCTGTGGCGGCACCACCACCACCACCACCACCACCACCACCACTGCTACTACCAAACACAAAACTCAGCAACCACCAGAGCAGACGCCATGTCCATGTAATCATAAAATACAAGAAAACCAATACAACAACGACCAGTACCGGAATTGTGGCTCGCCCAAAAATGCCTTTCAATTTGGTCCAAAGTTTTCTCACGGTTATTGCTAAAGAAAACATCGACACCAACAAATTGGGATCTGCAGTGGCCGTTTGCTGCAGCAACATTTCGATTCGTTCTGGTGTCAATTGATTGCCCATCGCTGGGCTGACGGCGGCACCCACTTCCATGACAATGTGCTTTTGTTGCTGCAGCAAAGGTTGCATGTCTTTCATTTCGGCTGCTGTGGGTATGTAGGTGCCAGTGTACAATTTGTTCCAAATGTCTTTTTGTTTTTCATTCATGCATTTCATCAATTTGTTAAACGCATTCGCCTGTTTTCGCAATGCTGGATCTGCTGCCATTTGTTCCAATTGATTGGCTTGGGCTATTATTTGTGCATCGGTGAGGTTCACACCGGTCGTGCTTCGATATTGAGCCGGGTTTTGCTTCATCATTAATGCTTGGTATTTGATCTCTTGCGACGACATTTCGTCAAGGGATTTGGATTTGACTTGTGGTGGCGCGGAGGAGGTGGTGGAGGTGCGGGTAGGGGCAGGGGTTGGGGTAGGTTTCGGGGTTGGGGTGGGTGCAGGTGCGTTCGTCAGCAGATTTTCAGCGTCATCTTTGGTTGCAATGTGTTCCATGATCAATTGGTAGAGCATTCGTTTTTCCATCGGTGTGGGTATTTCTACCTGTTTGACGACCAACAAGTGTTTCAACTGTTTAACTTTCAGAGTCTTTAACCATGATTTGTATTCTGTGGCCATTATGGTTTAGGTTGCGGAGTGAGGGGGGGGCGGTCGAGGGAGGATCAAGACTTTTAGATAATTCGTAATCGGTGTAAACAAATACAGGTACAGCAAAGAAAGGCAAAATCAAACGAATTAACTCTACATATGTGTATCTACCCGGTACTCATGTAAGAGGTTATTCTATTCTTCGCCGGCACCGCCACTATTGGTACCTCCACTATTGGAACCTCCACTATTGGTACCTCCTCTGCTGTATTGTTCGTTGCTCCTCTTTGTGATGCTGCCAGCCATTCAGTCTCACCAGTTTCTTCGTTGTAACTGTAACGACGTCCTGTTGTCTCATCAACATGTATCGAAGCATCACCGACTTCTTGTTGCGTCACCTCTTCTGGACTCTCCTCTTCTAAACTCTCCTCTTCCGATCCCTCTTCGTGCGCATGGCCATACATGTTGTTAGTATTAGTAGTTTGCGTTGTTGTTGCTGTGTCCGATATTGCTTCGCACCACTGAGATATTCCTGTGTGTTCATTGTATAAATAATACGCATCACAACTTTCATCGTAATGACGAGTCCAGCCATCGTCACTACCTTCCTCGTCGTATTGGTAATTAACGTGTAAATCATCACTGCGTCCTCTTTTATGATTCAATACGTGTTGACTCATCTCGAACGCAGGGTTCGTTTCGTCGTTGCTGCTGTCGTCCAACGCTCTTCTAAATCTTCTTTTGGCTCGTTTAATGATCTTTTGTGCTGCATTGTTACAGACACCATAATTGCTATAAAAGAATGAAAAGGGCAGCACGATGGGCAACAGCATGCAGACAATAAATAAAAAGTGTGCCACAACAAGTGATGCTGTTGTTGCATTCTTGCCATTCACTGCTAGTTCTATGGAGGAGGAGGAGGAAGAAGAGGAAGATGGTGTTGTGGAAGTAGATGGGTACGTATTTGCAACTTCAATGGAATTGTTCTGTTTCTCCGAGTCTTCGAACCATGCAATAAAATCTAACAATGCTATGAGTATGGATGCAATGACAAGCACTAAACGTGTTGGTAATTTCCATTGATCCTGTCGTTGTGTGTGCAAGAGAGGTAGTAATGTTAGTACCAACAGACTACCGCAAAAAACCAGCAGCAAAAAAGACAACAACAACCCGTCGTGGTCTTCTTCTTACCATTGCAACAAAGGGACGGCAGTAAAACAACAACAGGATGTAGGCGGTAAACACAACAACAATCGTGAAAAAACGTCCAACGCCATATGGAAAAAATTCATAGACAAACAACAATGAAAAATTAACGAGCCAATACAAATGTCGAAACCAATAATACTGAGGTTTGTAATCATCACCAATAAAATGTTCCCATCTGGCCAAACGATGCGCCGATTTTGTATCTAAACAATGTGGTTGGCAATGAAGGAAGAAAAGGAACAAGGAAAAGGAACAAGAAAAGGAAAAAAACAATTTTAAGATCCAACGGGAAAAAAAAACCACCACGAAATATAAACTTACGTGAATTTATAATTTTACGTAGATACAAAGCACTTAATAATGGATAAGCGATCATATATATGACCATCACAAGAATCGCGAGTACACCCACACCCAAATGTTTGCCGCTCCAACAAATGGTTGGTGGTGAGCGTCCATCCAGCAAAATCATTTGATTTGTGATTGGGTCATTCGTACAATGTAACAATTGCAAGACATTGCGAGTCACAAGGGGAAAAGCAAACGACATCAACACAAACAGAAATCCTTGTATGCGTGCAACATTTAAAAGAGTAGCAGCTGTACAAGCACCCACTTGGTCTTTTTTGCCTTTCTTTTTGACGTCCTGTTCTTGTTGTTCTTCTGTATCTTCTTGTTCTTCTTGTTCGGAGCTATATCGACCAGCCAAACCAGGCGTCGCTTCTGGGTCTTCTTCGTGTTCCTCTGTTGGATCCAGCTGTTCTTCTTGTAACATCATTGCTAATTTCAACACACCCAACGATATTTCTCTGGAATGCCCAGGTTGTTTCATTGCGCGTGCGATTATTGAACTGTTCCTTTTCTGTTTAATCTCTTTGTCGTATTTCACAAATTTCATAGCGATAAATGCGACTGTTTGGATAAACGTTAACATCAATATACCCGTAAATAAAATGATACTCGATGAATAATTACGTGTTCCAGCATATTCAATACATGATGTAGGAACTAATCGATCCAACCCAAAATTGAAAAACGAAATGAATGAATACACACTTGAAATCCATTCAGGTAGATTGGGGGTTGGGTTACTCGATGCCGAAGCCATGACTTGTGCACTCAAGCTGCCGTGTGTGCAAGAAGAGGTCACCTCTGTTAGTACCAGATACTACCAACGAACGACAAAAAAACACCGCAACAAAACAGCAACATAAAAACAACAACAATTCGTCGTATTTTTCTTCTTACCAGACCCAAATGCCAAATTCTTGTGTGTGTCGGACAGCAATCGAACAGGATTTTTCATGCATATCTTTTCGTTCTAAATAATACACAATTAAAAACATCAACAAGGATGAAATCAATAATATAGTCGCAAATGGCCACATTGCTTGAAACAATTGGTCGTATGTGTTTTTATTTGCTGGACATTGGTGACATGTTTCGTCGTCTTTTTGGTAATACCCAGCACGGCATTGGCTGCACAGAGTACCGTCATATTCAACACCACACATAGTTGTCAAGGACGTCACATTAAAGCCTACGCATCGTTCAGTTGCAGGTGTTTTACATTTTTCAACAATGCCTTTTTGCGAATCGATGGTAAAATACCCTGGAAAACTTCGGGCTTCGAAACCACCGGGACACATCGCACCGTTTGGACAACTACGACAGCTAGATGTTGAGGAAAGAAGACCAAAGGCACAAGTGTGTGCTGTGGATCTTTCGAAACAAATGGCACTGCCAGCGGGTGGGTAGTTGTTGCACGGTTTGATATATTTGATGGTGTACGCACCGGTGTAGGCATCACTGCCTGTACTAAGCATCGGTCGTATTTGATCACTGTTGGAAACACCATCGTAACAGGCTTGATTGCTGCCGTCGTCCAAAGGACAAGAAAACGTACCACCAAAACCAACACCGGGAACCGCTTGGTTGGTAATTTGAAGTCCCATATAACATATTCCTACCTTGTTAATGTCACCATCACAAGCGACATCAAAAGATGGCAATTTGATGGAAAGCGTGTGACGGTTCTCTTTGGTTCCTGGTGTCGTCGAAAAAACTAGTTTGGAATTGCTTTTGCTACTGTTCATTCTTTGACCATGCGTAGCAGGTGAAATAAAAATATCGCCTTGTACATTTGGATGACCACGCATGACAAGTGTTGCCGTTGTCCCATCAGTGGTGCCTGATGTTATTATTTGTACTTGCCCATTTGCGTTGATAAGGTTTTTAATCGGCAAAGCATCACCACCGCCACCACCACCACCGTCATCACTGCCCGTACTTTCCACAATGCCCGCAAATCCTATGACTGGATAAATCACATTTTCCACTTGAATTTTTAATTCAATGCCGGATATGATTGCATGGCCAATGGATGTGGTACATTTTAAATCAAACGTACGTGTAAGATCGTTGTTAAATCTATTCCGTGGTGCAGAAACTTTAATTTGCCAAGAATGAGTCAACTTGGGCCCACTCACTGTACCAATCATGCAGCCCCCACTTTCTCCGCTAGGCATGTTGTTCAGCAACACATCACTTTTTCTTTCACCACCAACCATGGTGGTGGTACTGCAATTCAATGTTGTTTCTCCCGCTTGAAGAGACGATGCTACAATGTTCATCGTGACTCCTATGTGCATACCTTCAATTAAAACAATTGGTTCATCCACGTTTGGTGATAACTGTCCAACCATAACATGCAACGATGGTTTACATTTGGTGGCATTGTTGGTTGGACAAAGTTCACCCACTTCTGCAATGCCATCGTCACAAGTACATTGTTTATCGCTGCATACTCTATCTTGAGTCGTCGTACATTGTTGACTGACGTATTGCCCACTTGGACAAGAACCAGTGCCGCATGTTTTACAAACAATCCCATCCAAATAATAGTTGGAATTGCAACTCGTACATTTAGCTTGTCCATTGGTCGGGCAAGCAGTGCCTGCTCCTCCAACTCCATGATCACACGTACATTGTTTATCGATGCATACTCTATCTTGAGTCGTCGTACATTGTTGACTGACGTATTGTCCACTTGGACAAGAACCAGTGCCGCATGTTTTACAAACAATCCCATCCAAAT
>Ga0115005_10003503_pt1 | contig 12521 bp, 9 predicted proteins | sample ArcOceMetagenome_FD_87163 | JGI IMG/M metagenome (GOLD analysis project Ga0115005, IMG submission 87163) | Marine eukaryotic phytoplankton communities from Arctic Ocean - Arctic Ocean - Greenland ARC118M Metagenome | ecosystem: Environmental > Aquatic > Marine > Oceanic | place: Arctic Ocean... | reverse complement strand
TAATGAGCAAACAGATCTTCCATTATCATGTCTAATTACAGCAATAGTTTATATTGCATGCTCGTTATCGTTCTATCACGCAAGTTTCTTCCTGAAGGCAGTCTGCGTCACAGCTTCAAAGATCGATTTCACAGACTCATATGATTGGTCAAGTTCTGCACCATCCATGTGAAGGAACTTGTTCCAAGAAAATTGCCACCGCCTGGAAGCCCAAGTCTTCCAGTCAGCTGTACTCGTATTAGCATCGTCCCACCAAATGTCATTGATATCATGTTCCATGAGACTTTGTGAATGCCTCAATTCGTCCAAACTTGGAATGAAAGATTCGTTGTTACGTACAATATTCATGTAACCTAGACCGAGATTTTTCCACAGTCCAATTGATCTTGAGCTCAATTTATCATTACGGTAGGCCATTTCAAGCCAGGCACAAGCTTCAACGAGAGCCCTTAATGTTTCGACCTTTGGATCCTCGTTCTGTGATACGGCTAAATCAAGCAAGTGCGTTGCTCTTGAAACAAAGTGATCGAAGAATTCTCTTACAATTGTTCGCTCCCAAGTTTCATCGCCATATCTCGTAATATCTGGAAGGCCAACAGCATATTCATGCATAATTTTGGTCCATACTTGTTTACTTTCGATTCGGAATGCCTCAGGAGAAGACTTTTCATTCTTCTTCACTATCTTGCTCACAATACCGTACGGAATCTCTTCGTAACCATGTACATAATTTGGATCGGGAAACGTTGGTTTGCCTCCGATGAAAAGACCATTTGATCCGGAATAATTTGCGTCTAGAAGCTCTGAGAAGGTAAAACCACCATTTTTCCGTTGGAGAGGATTACCTTGAATGTAGTGAGTACCTGGAAACTTCATTTCCGGGTACAATTGTCGTTTGTGCTGCCACCATTCATAGCTCATCATACCGAGGTGAATACTAGTAATATCTTGCCGCACAGCTTCGCACTCTTGGAGGTATCGGATGCTGGTCCATTGTTGATCGTAGTTTATGAATAGAATTGCATTTTGGGGCAAAGTTATCAAAATTGACCTCGCATAGTTCCTGAAATGGTAATTGTCGCTCTGGTCATTAGTCCTCATGCCTTGCTTGAAGGAAATAGCAATCAGGACGAGTGGAAATATGATGAGAACCAAAGGAATCATTCTGTTAGAGCATCGAACCGAGATTTGTTTCAAGATATGAGACATCCCAAGACCAGCAATGACGAAAGATATCAAATTAGGGTGCATCCAAAACCTCTGATGAACTCCAAAGTAGAGCTCATTGTTCAATGGTAGATTGGCCAGCGAATGAAACACCAAAATGTAGAATATCAATGATACAAGAATTCCGATGTCGACGTTTGGGCCATCCAAGGAAAGGTGAGACCCTCCTTCGCCCCTCGCGACTCTGCTAGCTGATTGTCTTTTGCTGCGAAATTGCATCTTTCCACTTCGTCGTCTCTGTTCCTTGGTTATAATTTGTTTGCAGCCCACTATGAAACAAGATGCCACAAAAGGGGAGCCCTGCTTCCAGATAAAATCATTTGCCCACAAGAAGACTCTTTGCCACAAACCCTCGGAATCTTTATCGTTCCCACTAAACAGCTTGAGCGTACCATAGTCTTTCCGGAGAAAGTGATTGATAAATCCCACGATTGATGTTACCTCGCCCCAAGAGCCTTGGTGAGGATACAAAGTTGCAAATATCGGCAGAGCTGAATATAGAAAAACAAAGCTAGATAGAAAAGATCCAGCTGCCAAGAGGAGCAAATTGTATGATCTTCCATTCACATTGACAATCCACCTTTTTGTATTATAAAGCTGCGTGGTATAAATCACCCACAAAATCATTGGGACTGAGAGCAAAATTGATGTATGCTGATTCGTAAGTGCCAAACCACACAGAAATGCACCCGAAAGGAAATATTTCAGAGATTGTTCTTGCGCAAAGCAAATACTTGCATACAGAATGAGAGCGACAAAGAGATTGTGAAGAGCAAAGACCTCAGACGTGATACTATATTGCCAAGCTAGAGGACTGAACGAATGAAGTAGGCCCATTGATGTTCCGGCCACGACATGGATCAGGTCATTGACACCCATCACTCGTTTTGTTGTTAATGCTGGAGCGTTGTATTTGGGAGTACTTCGTTTCGATTGAACCTTCTCAAAGCTCCTTCCTTGTTTTCCTTGCAGTAGAAGAACAATCGAAGATGCTAGAAGAGCAGAAGCAACGGACCCAAAAATACAACTTGTACTGTTTACAATCCAAGCATCGGACCTATCATTGGGAACGATTCGTCTTACATACTTCGTAACAAAGTGCACCATAATCGTATAGAGTGGATAACCAGGAGGGTGCGAAACTCCCAATTGGCACCCTTCAGCAACTAGTTCTCCGGCATCACCTCCAGCGATCGATGGGGATACTGTGTTGAAGTAGGCACACAGCGATACCCCTAAAGTGATCCAAAATGCATACCGCTCACAACAAAGTTTCATCTTGAGATTTCTTGGGGAACGGATGCAATCCAGCAAAGTATTGAGGGGGACCTCCTTGCTTTTATTTTGAAGAACTCGTTTTTGAAATTTATTTAAAATTTCAAAACCTATTATGCGCGCGTTGCGCGATCGACTTCTGTTTCAGATTTTTTTATAAAACAGAAGTCGATGACGGCATGACGACGATGCGACAGGCAGGCGACAGACGAACAACGAAAGGCTCAGCAACACATAACATACCCGGTACAAACAATATTGGAGTATCTTCGACACCAGTGCCGCAACTAGCTAGGACTAGCTTTCTTGGAACAACAAATGTTACAGATAAGACGTTGCCTTCGAAGTAGGCTGAGAGAGTCACCTAGTTTAGGGCGTTCCTTCAACAGGATACAAAATGAGAAAGTGCTGATCCAACGTGCTACATGTGTAGAGGAATATCATCATTGCACTTATTACAATCGCCAGGAGTCGCGACAAAACTACAAGTTCTTCTCTACAAATGCCTCGGGAGTAATGCATAATGTCAAACAATTTGACACACTAGATAAAACGCCGCAAAATGACACCGACAATGAAAGCACCAACGAGGAAGAAGGTTTTCTTGTTTCTAAATATCGATCAAAGGCTAATGAATCAAATGTGATGCTTGATGAACATCAAATAGACGCTCTCAAAGAACTCGATCGCCTGCGAGATGAAATTCTCGCATCTCCCACCTTCAAAAACGAGGCGAAAGTTTCCATTGACTCCATCGGTGATGGTGAAGAGAATAGCTATTCTTTCTTCTCATTCAACGTACGTGTACCCACCTTTTCCAACTTTCTTACTGTTGACTTTGTTCAAAGTTCACGAGGTGCCAGTAAAGGACTGAAGGGAGTGTATCTTCACGGCGGGGTAGGCTGTGGTAAAACATTTTGCATGGATTTATTCTTTGACTATTTGCCTATTGCAAGCAAGCAAAAAGTTCACTTTCATAAATTTATTCTTGATGTTCATAAGCAAATGCACGAAGCCAAGATGGTGAATGGCGTTGAGGGGGATGTGTTGCCATCAGTGGTTGATCGGATAATAGAAAAAGGCTTGGTTATTTGTTTCGACGAATTCCAGGTACGTGCATGTAACGCTCTTTCATGCATCCATCATATCAGCAATTATTATATAATTGATGCTAAACTTGTTGTACCCTATGAACACCAGGTGACAGATGTAGCAGATGCATTGATACTGAGACGATTGTTTACGGGGATTTTGAATAAAGGTGCCATAATTGTTGCAACAAGTAACCGTCCACCTAGTGATTTGTATTTGAATGGATTACAACGGGATTTGTTTCTTCCCTTCATAGACTTATTGGTTGAAAAAAGTAAAGTCATATCAATGTGGGAATCAGAAACAGATTATAGAGTTGTCCAAGGAGTTAACAAAGCAAGAGGTGTATATTTTATCGGGGGTGGTGCAAAAGCTGACTTTGACGAATCCTTTAAGGAGTTAACGAAAGGGTCCCCTATAACAGATTCTTCGAAGCTATCGACTCAGGGACGTAATATTGATATTCCCCGTGCATCGTTGGAATACGGTGTTGCTAGGTTCTCTTTTGACGATCTCTGCCGACGCGCTCGCGGTGCTGCGGATTATCTGATTATCGGGGAAAACTTTCACACCGTCTTTTTAGAAGACGTTCCCGCACTATCCATGAACGATATTAACCTCGTCCGACGTTTTATTGTGTTTGTAGATGCAATGTATGAATGCCACGTGAAGCTGATTTTACATGCTGCGACAAAGCCAGACGAAATATTTAAAGTTGACCTTGACAATACGCACTGCGACGAAGCTTTTGCGTTTGATCGCACAAGGAGCAGGCTCCAAGAGATGGGGAGTGACGAGTATCTCAAAAGCAGATGGAATGGGAAAATAGACAGGAAATGAGAGGAAACTTTATCAGTAGATTATTCACTGAGAGCACTGCCAGTCTCTCTAAGTATGGGGATTTTTTTATGAGCACAATGATCACAGCGGAAGAATCTAGTGCACCACAATAATTGCTATGATACCACAATACACATTCAACATGGATGGGGTTGATTTCCATTGTGAAAAAAAGAAATACATTTTGATATCGACGTTGCTTGACTCGTTGCGTGACTAGAAATGAAAATGCGTCTGTGCCAAGACTCAAATTACGAAGACATGAACTTTATAAAAAAATAGTAAAGGTACTGTACAGAGTACACGTAGGGGCTATACTGTACTGTAGGTTCAACTGAAAGTGGCACAGAGTAGTCAGAATTCCAATTCTGTCCCAAAAACGATTAGATTAGCGGCCGACTGACTACATTGAACATAATAATTCTCCCCCCCGAGTTTTTTTAGTAATAACTTGAACTACAGTACGTGTGTGCGAGTACAAATACAAATATCATCACATCTAAAAGCCCACCCTTTGTTCGCCAAAATTCACCCAAAAGTATCTCGTATGAAGATGTATAGTGATCGGCGATGTGCATCGTCACCCTTCTCTTATTCTCGTCATCTACAATTATTCTTCCTTGGAATTTTCTTAGCATTGGTAAATACTTACCAGCAATTTCGGTATGTTGTTGTTTTGACTCTTGATGACAAAAATGACGAGAATGGGATCCGGCACACCACCTTTGACGAAATATCCTTGTATAATGATCAGGACTCTCCTTTGGTTCAAGGTGCCGGAGAGAACAAATATTTGTTGTATTACAGCCACAGCGGTTTCACTAACCAGGTCATTTCAATGGAGACTGCCGCTTATCTCGCTCTCGCAACCAACCGAACTCTAGTTCTACCCCCCGTATTGCCTCATGGTACTTCCGAGGACGATCTTGTATTCTCGGCATTTGAATCTAGAACAGCTGGATCCAAATGCAGACCTTATGATTTTTATCACAAATATATCAAAACTGTTCAAGACGATGTGCAGAAAGCAAGTGATCCCGAGATATTATTCCCATCGTTAATGGAATTGTAAGATTTCAATGAATTGACCCAAAAGACTGGTCTGAACGTGGTCGATATGAGAGAGTTTGCCAAGGATTCTAAAAATACCAATTTCACCCACTGGTGCACAGGAGCACCAAATGAAATTGAAAAGAAAATGGTACCCGGTTGCGGTAAAAGTGAAAAACTTTCCTTTACTGATCTCGTTCCGCAGTTTCAACATACGTGCGGCTTAGATCAGCGAGTAGCTGTCATTGGATCTGCATTTGTCATCCCTGCTCCAGAAGGGGTAAAAAAAGGATTGTTAGGATTCAAAGACATGTTGACTCCGAGTCGTAATTTCCTTTCTCTGCTGAATCAAATACATTCGCGACTACCAGCAGATTATGCTGGAGTGCATATCAGGTTCAAGGATAACCTCGTCGTGGATACTTGTGATGATCCTGATGTGAAGGAGGCATATGAACTTGTATTCCGTGATCTCGTCAAGCAGAAGGCGGCATACAAAGGACATGTCCTCATTGGGAATTGCAATCGGGCTGCATTGAGATGTTTCCATTATCATGCTCAAGGAAGGTATACTGCATCAACGATTAACGATATTATTGATAATGATGAAGCTTTGCAACGTATGGTGGATGAGATAAAGTTAGAGAAGAGTACAATCTACCTTTTGTTGGATCAAATTTTGATTGCATTGGCCGAGAAGGTGGCACTCCGAAATGTTGCTACGACTGCTGGTACCTTTCGATCAAGAATCATGCTGTGGCATAATCGGAGAGACACGATCCTCGAGAAGATGCATATGGTCTGATATACCAATCATCGTACTCGTATTGTATCATTCAAATAAATTGGGTCAGAGTGAGTCATCAGGGAAAGAGATATGAATATATTTATTAACTAGGTTATTGACATGTACGATATAATTTGGAATGGTTGCTTCTTTGCTCAAGCTTTGTTTATGATTATTTTCGTTACGCGCACATCGCAATTATTGGAGAGAAATTCTTAGTATAGATATTTTACTCCTCATGTTTGTGCTAAATTGAATGGTCTTAGTAGTGACATTAATCCCAATTTGGTACCAGCAGAACCTCGGCTAGATACTATAGGCACTTAAATTTCTGCACACGATAAACATGATGATCAATGAACCTTGACACTCGGTAGACACATCAATGCTGCATGATCTTCGTAGTGTAGTAGCTGAGCTTCTTCTTATCTTCTGTTACGAATGTCAATTCTCGACCGCTAACTCTACTGTAGTAGACTCAAAATTCACTATGCATAATTGGAATAATGGTGCGATTAATTCTTTTCTAATACGTTTAACAGTGCAGCAATTATACAATGACATCTATGCAAATATTTATCTTTTCTCGCTGACAAAGTCACCATTACGTTTCATCTGTGCACAGATTCCATGCAAGGGCACAAGCGGGGACCTCGTTGGCAAATCACTCATTTTCTCCCAAGCGTCATACCACCCACCAGTAGTGTTCAAAGCAGGGTACCAAAAGATATTCTGACTCAAGAATAGAAACTTTATGGGTTTTGGATGAGTGTAGACAAAGACTCCAATATCTTTCGCCTCATCCTCCTTCATGCTGAGATTATCCCTGTCAGAAGCCTGAAGATAGCTCCCTACGAATGCCGCCAAGTCTGAAGAGAGGAAGTAGAAGGCACCATGAGCATAGACGATATTCGTTTTGTAATCTCCCCACGTGTCTCCACCGTAAATTCTTCTGTTGTAAGGCGCTGGTGCCAAATCCAAACTCAAGGATTTGAGCATGAGCTGGATGTCGATCAAGGTGGAGGTGGGAGCCTTGGCGACGTAATCAATTTTATACTGATCGGTGAGAGTATGGGCCCATTTGAAATAGCTGGCACTCTTTCCTTCGTTGTCATTCTCCTTAATATTGAGGTAAACAGTGTCATCAAATACATCATCGACCAGGGGTTCTTTCGCATTATCGATGACCAGGCGGGTATCATCGCCGTGATCCGTATCACGTTCTGGATCCCCGCCTACCACAAATACATACGGAATCTGGCACACCACATTGGTTCCCTCAGAGCTAACGTGCTGATTGATATATTCTGAGAGTTTGCAAACTCTGGGATCGCGGCCCACTTCTTTCAAATACGTGTCGCGAATTCTTTCTCTGGCTATACGACCATGTTCCGACGCGTTTGTGAATATTCCGAGAAGCATTGTGGTCGAGTGACCGACGCCTAATGGTACTTCGTACGGAAGGTCATCTTCTGTTAGAAGACGGTCATCGCTAACTCCTGCCAGTAAGTTCAGTGAAGTGATGGCCATCATCATCGCTGTCATTGCCAGTAGCGCTGATATGCATTTGTTAGAATTTATCATGGTGCTTTCAATGGTTCAACTTGCAACCGTGCTTTAGAATCTGTGCAATATACATAATACAAATGAAAGTCCTTACGAATTCCAGACGCAGCAATTCGTGAATAATTCGTGAATAATGAGCGACAATGACCTGATTGTAATAATTCAAAATGTCTCTATTTCTCCGAGGATGCCCTCCTACAAGCTACACACAAGCAGTATGATACATACTACCGGTACTGTACATAGGTTCTGTGTGTTGTAAGTTGTAACCAAGTAACAAAGCATCCTTCATTCACAGTTCCACCTCTCTATCATCCACACACTCTAATTCATTATCTTTATTAGAGCTAAAGGCAAAAGACCTTTTTGAGCTACTAATCAATCACAACTTCAAACTATGAAATCATCAACAAAATTACTAGCATCCCTCGGTCTACTAATCGCGACATCCTACGCCGAGTACTGCCCATGCTTCTCCAAAGAAGATCTTAGTACCATCACTCAAGACAACTACCTCGACTTATTAAGTAGCTGCCACGAATCCCATGCCACGGCTTCTGGAATCGGACTTTTCTCGACGGAAGAAGATCAGAATGGCCCAAAGGGTTATCACATCTCGCTTCGGGGGGCTATGCCTCTCTGTACCATGGGAAGTGCGGACATGCTGATGAATACAGGCAATATGGAGCAGGCGGAAGTTTGTGCGCAACTTATTAGAGATCGGTGTGCGGAGGTGAGCCATGCTCCCATTGAGGTTTGATTGAATGAGGGAGTCAAACATGTAATTTTTGGAGAATGAAGAGGGAGAGGAAGGGCGCAATTCATTAGTGAAATATAAAAATAGTGCGAAGAGGTGATGAATTTAAAGATCTTGTCATTTGATCTGAATACTGTAATGAACATGTTCATACAATTTTCTTGTAACTCTCACTACGTGTACTTACTACGCGTTGAACGTACGTGGGGTTTGAGTTTATCAAGACGTTGCAATTTTAAAAGTTTACCCTCGAAAAGAACTCATGGCAGCGTGCCTGGTAAACGATTACTCGCATCCCACCATCAATTGGGTTGCTACAGACTTGTGTTGTATCATCAGAGATGTACAAATCTAGCGAAGAAATTCCAACAGAGTAAGGCAGATTTTGAATTTACACAGTCGCATTTATAGTGATAGTGTGCGAGTAGAGCAGCAGTCCCGTCTCCAATGATTATTGATCCAGGAATCAATAGGGAATCAATCATGGTATTTATCATACTGTAACATGATCTACGTACTGTACAAGCACACTGCTGATTTTTGTGATTATGAACACAAATCCTACTGAGGTTGCGGCTATGTCGTTTTAAAACAGCAGTTTTCGTTCCTCATTTTTAAAAGAACAAGTTCAAAGAAGAGGCCCTGTAAAATTAGTATTATGGTTTCGAACGTAATGATATGTCCAGCAAGTTGAAAGTAGTTTACGGAACGAATGAGAATGGTGGGTTTGATTTGTTCAAATGCAGCTTGGTGGTGTGTGGCCTTTTCTGCGTCAAGTTTGATGTTGAAGGTGTCATTTTTTTTAAATCCGTTGGAAACCATGCAACCGAGTCGAGTCATGAGTTCATGCACAACCGAGTCATGAGTTCATGCTAACTTTCAACGTATGTCATTTCAAACTTTGCTGGTTTTTACAGGAGGGGTGTTGCAGTTGAGAAGGGTTGCAGAAGATTTTGAGCTGTAACAGAAATCTTGACACTTTTCTCGCCAACCACATCAGATCAATCAATCACTTGTTCTCATATTTCTTAAATGTTGATGAACCAAAAAGCTCTCAACGATCCCTGACATTCCATCTACATTGTTGGTTCTTGCTTTCGCCATTGAACATTGTTGAAGCCACAACAGGAAATCCATTTGGAGCCAAATAGTCTCCTTTCGATTTCTCAGAACAAAAAACGTACTTCAAAATTCTGTAAGACGCTATGAAGAAACTTGCACTACTCCCCCTCACACTGCTCTTTTCAGAACACTTAACATATGGCTTCACCTGTATCCCTACGAGCACAAGCACTGTGTTCCTATCAAGAGTCAGGAATGCTTCACATTCACCCGCGGCACAACGATCACAGTCGTCACAACTGATGGCCTTCTTCAACGATAATCAAGACGAAGAAGACGACTCAATCGACGACAACGAACCAATGCCAATACAATCAACCCCAGAAAGTCTTGAAAATGCACGCCAACAATTCGAATTAATGATGGCCATGCCAAAAGACAACACAGAAAAAAATGAAAAAGAACTAGAATTCTCATCTATGGACGAAGAAGAACGTTTCAATCATGGCACCAGAACCATCAGTAAAGCCGTACTTTCCAACCTTAATTCGCCACCCCCTCTCACTGCCATCCTCAAGGAAAGGCGCTTGAAGGAAATTGATTTGCTCAGCTCGTTGCATTCTTCGGATAATGCGATCAACGAGCTCTGGTCGCTGTGGGTCGCAGAACGCGGTCATGATGCGTCGTCTAAACTTTTACATGCGGAAGAACTTATTTCCGTCGAATCTTGGACTGAAGCAGAAATGGCTCTTTTATCTCTTGTCGAAGAGCATGGGATTCACTGGACTGAACCTGTGAATCGTCTTGCAACTCTTTATTATATGTTGGGGAGATACGAAGAGTCCAAGGCGCTCTGTGAACTTGTGTTGGACATCAAGCCGTGGCATTTCGGCGCATTATCTGGTATCGTACTTGTATGCACCGCCAAAAATGACGCGAGTGGAGCGAAATTCTGGGCTACTCAGCGTTTACCTCCCGCTGGAGGCCGCAGGGCTGCGTGGACGGAAAATGCAATCGAGAATGCTGAAAAGAGTCTTCACGAGGCATCCCTTGTCGGAAGGGACCGGGAGATTGGCGCTGAAGAGATTGAATTTCGTACGTTTAGGGCGCAGTTGGAAGAGAACCTCGACTCTTTTGCCTCGGAAAAAGAAGATCCGTTTGACGTTTGGGAGTAATGTGTACACGTAATGTAGACTGCAGCAAGCGAGACTGCACCAGAAACCCCTCATTACAGAACAGCAACATGATCACACGCGAATTTTCAAGGGTGGGGTTTTCCATCATTTTGCTTTGAAACCATGTCATCCAATGACATCATTAAAAATTGTAAAATTAATTAGAGTAAAAGACACTGAAATACTTTTTCATTAAAGACGACACGTAATAGCAAGCGAGTACACTAGAAGATAACTTTTGATAAAAGCTTGACTGAAACTATCGTACTAAAAGGACAGCGAAGGATTGCAATCCAAATCGATTCTACAATGGTATCGAACCTAAGAAATTTGGTATCTGTCGAATTAGCATCAGTTGCAGATGGTACAAACAATTTACTTAACATTCAAGGTGTGCACCGTGTGAGAATTATTAAGCACGCGTGTAGAGCACGATATTTCGCAGTATCATGCTCAAATTCGGGCGTTGAACTTGACTTATTCACGGTTTACGGAGTATAATAACTCAGTCTTTGAAGATGCCAACGATGAAGTAACATCGAGAGAAACTTTCAATTGCAATATGATGCTTCAAATTACATTCAAGTTTTGGTTTGCTCAGACTGGGTATTGTATGGAGATGGAAAAGCATATACCCGGTAAGGTAAATCAACATTATTATTACCAGATTAGATGAGCAAAAACACAGTCTCCACAGAAGGGTGTGCTTAGACCAGAAGCGATGACCGTCAACCACAATCAACCTTTCTAAGAGGCCCATCGATGTAGCATCATAGTATGAGCTTTAGAGCATGCTATACCCCTGAAGCAATTCATATTTAAATCCAACCAAGATCTTCAAGGGCTGATATAACTTTGATGAAACCTGCCTGATTAGCTCCACTTTCTAATGAACCATCTCCAGCTGCACTTACGAGCTGATCATAAATATTTGCCATGAGCTCCTGTAATTTGTTATCTACAAATTCAGGCTTCCAACTCAATTTTTGTGCATTCTGTGACATTTCAAATCCACTCACGCCCACCCCACCGGCATTTGCAGCTTTACCTGGAATGTAAATGACTTGTGGTTCTGCTTTCAACACTTCTTGCGCCAAAATGTTTGTTGGTAAATTTGCACCTTCAAAAAGTCCTTTCAATCCATCCTTGACCATTTGAGTAATACAGCTACCGTCAATTTCATTTTGAGTGGCGCAAGGAAAGGCGTAATCGTACTTTTTATCAAGCGACCATGGAGACACTCCCGCAATGTATTTACCTGTCACTTTATCCTCAATCTGTGACAGACGTAGACGCCCCACTTGTTTACCCTTTACAATAGTATCCCAGTCCTTTTGAGTCATTCCATCTTCAAAATACAATACACCATTGCTATCACTAACTGTTACGACGGTAGCTCCATATTCAAGCAGCTTTTGAGCAGCATATTGCGCCACGTTCCCAGAACCACTAATGGCGCAAATTGCTCCGGCAAAACCCTCGTCTCGCTTGTCTTCAATGGCAAGTTTAGCGATATAAACCAGTCCATATCCCGTTGCCTCTGGTCTAATGAATGATCCACCAATAATAACAGATTTCCCAGTCAAAACCCCTTCCCCATGCTGGTTCGTCAATCTCTTATACCTACCGGTCAAATATCCAATCTCCCCTCCACCCCCACCAATATCCCCTGGAATAGTCATGATCAAGT
>Ga0115005_10003501_pt1 | contig 12524 bp, 6 predicted proteins | sample ArcOceMetagenome_FD_87163 | JGI IMG/M metagenome (GOLD analysis project Ga0115005, IMG submission 87163) | Marine eukaryotic phytoplankton communities from Arctic Ocean - Arctic Ocean - Greenland ARC118M Metagenome | ecosystem: Environmental > Aquatic > Marine > Oceanic | place: Arctic Ocean... | reverse complement strand
TCGATATTCGAAACACGTTTGTTGATGAGCCTATCGACGAATTCCGAATCCGCATGGTCACCGATAACCAGAAAGAAGAGCCTATTTTCTCGGAATCAGAGGACGAAACTGAAGTGAAAACACACCACGACGCCCACTCTAAATACGTAGGAAAGCATGTTATGGCCACTAATGATATGCACGGTCAATACATGAAACCAGAATCGCCAAACTCTTCTGATGAAGCAGAAGAAAAGGCCCAGTTGAACAACGTCCTCGAAAAGTTGAAAAAACTTCATGCAAGACTAAAGGATGAGCTATGTGCAAGTCAACACCCGTCAACAACTTCTATCCCATCATCATACTCCGAAAATGAATTGAGCTTCAAGTACGACGACAAAAGACCAGAATCAGATATCGATCGAACGGACACCGAAACATCCTCCGAGTTCAGCGGCTGCGGACTACACCCAGCACCCCAGGACTCTGATGGTGACAGGGCGAACTACACGTTCACAGGAAACCACGAACTCTTGAGAAGCAAGATAGTATGGTCACGTACCTGGTCGTTAGACGTCATAGCCCAATCGACGTTTGAACGCCTCATAAAAAACGTAACACTCGACTCATTTCAAGTACCAGGCAAACTCAACATTAAAGACACCTACACCACACATTATGAAATTGAAGACGTTTTATGTGTCAACAGGATTGTCAATCTAAGAATTGATGACAAAGACCACGAATTCAGGCTGATCCCGGATTATTTATTCATGCAAATGCTGACCTTGATCGCCCTAGAAGAATTTCATGATGACGTATACCACAGATTGCAAACTAGAAACTCAATGAATGTCCCGAAACTCGAGCGAACGGCCCAAGACAAATACAGGGACAAATTGATAATCACCGGCGATCACAGATTGTGCTGTAACAGTAAACGACAGTACGCACAAATTTACAACTGTCCTAAATCACCACTTCGAATAACAAACAAACAACAATCGTTGATTGCGTATCAAGAAATCACCACAGACTTCGTGACCAGCACCGACTTCATCGGAATCTTTCGCAATCGCGACGGACAGTTACCACAAAACAGATACGTATACAAGCGTTGTAATCCGACTAAGCTTCACCTGAATCAGACGCTTGACCGTGAAACACTGAGAGTGCTGATCAGCAAATACGAAACAAAACTGATCTACGTGAATAAAACACCATATGACGTAAGGGTCGTACCACACCAACTCTACTTAGCGTTACTCACAGTTGAAGCAGCACGGCAACAGAAAATGTTTCCAAAAGGGCCGCGGCAAAAATTTGACCACCACCTGTTGCGATCGGAAATCCCGAACAAGGAAGACTACGAATTCTATGCCAACACCAAACTCTTGGCGGCACCCTTCGGACATCTCAGGAAAATTGAAGCGGGCCAAGAGGTAGCGAACGCAAAGAAATCATCGTTGAACCCAAAGGAATCGATAAGAAAGGGCGCGACACCAGTAGTCAACGCAGTCCATCCAACAACAACCACGGTGAGAAATGCTCTAAAAACGACTCGAAAATACGAAAAAAACGGGAAACACACTTCAACCGAATCCAGTACAAAATGACATGAAACAACGAATGAGAACAGAATTCGCAGAGTTAATGATGAAGACTCAAACTCATTCGTCAAAGGATCATTTTTACATATTAATCATGAACTTCTAGTAGTACCTGACACTGGAAACACCTCAATAGATGTAGTTGATTTTTACACATACGACAAATTGCTAAAAAACGCAGTCGAATTAATCCCGGACAATAAAATTATAAAAGGTATAAATTCCGACCAGGCAGCAATAGGCAAGTTCAGAGCAAGACTTTGCCTAGAAAACATTGCGTTAGCTCCAACATGGTATTACGTGATCCCAATGGAGACTCCAGGAGACGCAAGTAGCTGCAGTGTCATCCTATCGAATCGTACGATGAAAGAAAACTTCAAAAAAGTAGCATTTAATTACGAGAAAAATCGACTTGACTTATACACATCGGAAAATCATGTAACCTGTGACGGCCCACCAAAACTAAACAAAACTCCCAAAACGGTCATGTATTCAATAAAGATTCTGACGGAACGCGAAAGGGGAGCAATACGGAACAAACTTCGAATTTCGGCACCAATTGAGTCCGCCGTCTACAGAATCGTTGAAACCGAAAGTGCAGTAGCAAGCAAAGGAAAATTACTAAAAAAAGGAAAAATCACCAAAATACCGATTTACCAAAAAACAGCTTCACAGGGCGACAAAATCATCGCGGCAGTGACTCGCTCAACAAATACGCCACAGTTAAACGACTACTACAGCGACGGAAATAGCTTGATCTCAGATGAAATAGCAACAGCCAAAGTCGGCGGCAGCATTGTCAGAATAATCCAAGCAATTTACAAACCAGGCGAAGTTGAAATAGCCGTCGAAAACAACACCGAAGAAGACATTTTAGTCAGTAAAGGAACCACGCTCGGAGTTGTCGAATACGTACGTCGGGCCGCACTGATGGAAGTTGAAGAATTCAACAACGAAGAGAACGAACTGGCTTCCCAAAGTGACGACTTAGTCAGACGCCTTATTCATCACAACAAAGAAAAACGAGAACCTGACGACATCAAAGACCTCTGGGAAACCCAAATGAAATTTTACTGGGCTCAAGAGGACAAATACCAAAAACCAAAAGCTTTCAGCGTCGCAAAAGACGCACTGAAAAGGCTGAGAGTCGAAATAACAGACGACTTTGGGGGAAGCTGTGAGATAGGCAAGGGCGTGTCTCTCCAGCAAGAGACCAAACTGAAAGAAATTGTCACGAACAACGCAGCTTTGTTTGACGTGAGAAAAATTGGACGGGTCAAAGCAGATCCAGTCAACTTGGACCTCATCGAAGGAAAGACTCTAGCCGACGTTCCACACATCAAGAACCCAGTCTACAGTTACATAAGTGCGAAGGCATTCTTGGACAACTTACAACCATACTTAGAAAGTGGAGTGGTCAGGGACTGCACCCACGAACATGGAATAAGGCCAACCTACAGATGCTACTTCCTTCCAAAATGTATCAAATACGACTCAAACAAAATGCCATCAAACCGCTATCGAATGATATCGGACTTACGAGCAGTTAACACAGTGTCACAAACTAACGTGCTTCCGACACCAACCTATATGACAATCAGCACAAGCCTTGCGAGAGCAAGCGTGGTATCAAGTTGTGATATTGCAAGTGCCTACAATTTAATCAGACTCTCAGAATCTAGCAGCAAACGCCTATGCTTCGCAGGACCAAACTTGAAAAGGTACAGAATGGTGTCTCTACCCCAAGGACACTGCGGGTCGGCGGGAACACTAATGGGACTCTTAGTAAAAACAACCGAACGATGCATAATGAAACACGGTTCAATCGTTCAGATATTCGCGGACGATGTCCTCGTGATTTCAATGGACGGAACGACTGTAGATCAACACCTGGAAGACCTTCAAATATTCTTCGAAGGATTCAAAAAAGACGGCTGGCAGATCAACATCGAAAAAACTCAGTTATTACTGAGTCGCGAAAAAGAAGCCTCAATCGAGTTTCTGGGAAGAACATACAGACTTTCAAATGAAAAAATGGGCACAACTTCAGGTGCACCCGATAAGCACATTCGGGCATTGAAAAACCTGCTACCACCAAAAACGACTAACGAAGCTCAAAGCTTCCTAGCATCAACAAACTTCCAAAGCGGATTTGTGCACAGATACGCGGACCATACCGCCAGCTATAGGGAGGAAATAAAAAAATGCAAGGCCGATCCGGACAAGAAATGGAACCTGAGTGGAAGAATGATTAAAGACTTTAACTACATCATAAACGCCATAACGGAAACGAGAACTTTCACGTTACCTGATCTGGAGCCTTCCGAATACACCCTTAAAGTATGGAGCGACGCAAGCGTCAAAGCTAGTGCAGCGATCTTGTTCATGGCCCTGAAAAGCGAACCAACAAAACATTACCTGTTAAGTTGCACCAGTAAAGCATTTAACCCGGTCAAATCAAGGTCAGCAACGATCCATCACCTAGAACTACTGGCAGTCATAAGTGCATTTCGAGAATTCTACGCTTACTTTAAAACTGGAGCGGACGTCGAATTTTACCTCGATAATATGGCGCTAATTAACGTTTCAAAGACGAAAAATTACAATTCTATCGAAAGCACAACGATTTCATTGAAGTTGGATTACTACACAAACGTTATAACAACTGGAAAAATCGCGTTTAAATATTGTAAAAGTGAAAAAATGGTTGCAGATTTTCTAACCAGAGGCAGCTACAGAGACCCAGAATGGATCGAAGAAAAAATCACTTACTATACGGACAATCAAATCGAAAACGAAAATTTTGATAAAATAAAACGAAATACCTCACACAGCATCCCGACCTCAAGAACGGACATTTTGAATGCAGAAAAGAAACACAAGGATGCGGAAGAGCAAACACTAAAAGTGAACGCCAAAAACACGCCAATCGCAACCGTAGCCGGCAAAGATACTGACGCCAAAACTAGGGCTATTGGAACCAGAAGCGGACAGAAATACGAAGGTTCTTCAACTGATAAACCAAAGAAAAAGATGATGAGCGACGAGGAATTGATGAAACTTCACATATTTTTAAACCACGGCACACCGAATGCAATGAGGCAATACATCTCAAAAGATTTTGCAGTCAGAGACATTCAAGCCAGAAAACAAGATATCGACAAAGTCCTAGAACGTTGCCTAACCTGCGCAACAATTCCGACAAAACTTGGAAAGCTTGGCGCAAAAAGCCCATTCTCTCAGCCTATAAGTACCTTCCCGATGCACATAATTAGCATGGACGTAGGACACGTAGGACTGAAAGCCGACGTCAACAAAAATGAAATGTTTGCCGTTTTGATCGACAACTACAGCGGATTTTGCAAAGCCTACGCGATGAAGAACGAAGGACAAATCGAAGTCGTTAAGGTATTAGAAAAATTCACTGGGCACTATGGATACCCACGAATTTTATACATGGATAACGCGAAATCATTTAAATCGAAACTTGTTAAACGATATCTCAGCGACAGGAACATCAAACCACAGTACTGCTCAGTTCAGCAACATCAGAGCAACAAAGCTGAAACAAAAATGCTTGAAATCAGGACAGCATTGAAGAAAAAGTTACTAGACTTGACAGCCATCAACACCGAACACTTAACAACACTGATGAACCCATATCTAGGCGACGAAACTAGAGAAAAACGAGTAGCTTGGTCAGACTTTACTGACACTATAACAAACTACAGCAATCACATACCAAGAAAGTTCACAGTTGAAGGGATCCAAAAATGTTGGAGTCCAAGCCAGATATTCTTCAATAGTAGCTACAAACCCTTCATAGCAAGCCCGATAGCGATGAAAGAAGCACATGGATTCAGAACCGAGCCAATCGACCAGAACCATTTACTTGCAGCAAAATTATCAACGCTAGCGGACAAGCCAGACAAGCTACCCGAAAAATATAATTTTGCCCCTGGCGACATCGTAATAATACAAACATTGAACACGACGAAAAACACAAAGACATTCAGAAGCCACGAACTCTTCCAAGTGTGCGAAGTCTTCGGAGCAGTCGCATTTATTCGAAATTACAACAGACCGCTTGACGATCAACCACAATTTTCAGTACATATAAACTTACTGATGAGAGTTGACCCAGCGCAAATGATACTACACTCAGACCAAGTTCAAGAAATTGAACCAGTAAAGAAATTCAGAGATAAACAGACGGTACCAACGGCAACAACCGAGACGAATGCAGTCTACTCTTAAAACTGACTGTTAACCACCAACTAAGGATCGAAAAGCTTATTATAACATAGTGAAACAACCAAAAATTTCGATGAATAACGCAAGACGATGATAAAACTAACGATTGATCAACCCCAGGCATTATTTTATCTCGAAGGGGGATGTAGGTTAACATTCAAGTTCATTCGACTAGCCTTAACAAACGCCGTACGCTGGTCACAAACCAAGCGCACCGCGCGTACGTCTCTCTACTAACCCTACAGCAGCACCATACAGACAAACCATAGGCGCGCATAGAGCACGGCAGTAGCATATAAATACGAGGACTAGCCTACGCGATGAAGACAGTTGAGCAGAGTACAGTTGGCCATCTACACACACCGATCTATCATAACCATTCTATATCATTGTTCTATATTCTACCTGTACTGAACCTTAATAAACAATAACAATACGTATCATGAGAACATTATTATCCCCCCTTGGGTGCTAACCTACATGGTAACATTCTACGGGATATGAACATAAAGCGCCTAACAGCGAATGAGGACAACTGAACCAGAAAATTTTGACCACTCGACAAAATTGAAAAAAAAAGATTTTTTTTCGTAAAAAGTGATTGATTTTAGAAACTTTTGAAGTTTCAAGCACAAATAACAAAAACAAAAACAACAAATCATTGTTAAATCGAGCAGAAAGTGGCACAGTTTAAACGTTTAAACAAAAAAACGCGCCAACCCCGTTTTTTCAACCCCGTTTTTTCAACCCCGTTTTTTCTCAAAATGGCCAAAACCCAAAATAAAACTCCCGCATACAGTAGAAAAATGTGGTGTATTTTGACAATATGGTTGATAAATTCGAAGGTTTTTGGATACGAATGGGTAAAAACATGTAAAAACAGCGAAAAATTAGATGTGGACAAACTGTACAGTGACAAAGTGCTGAAAACATATTGTAAAATGTTGCAAGTTCACAGAAAACACACGCTAGGGCTACCACTATCAAAACTGTGTACAATTTATAAACTGGTCAATCACCGAAATATAAATTGCTATTTCGGGGAAAAAGTCGAAAATATTTTGGGAACACAACAAGAAAAAACTCAAAAAACCCCAGACGGCTTCCTTGACAAAATTTATTCGATTTTAACAGTGATTTTGTTGTTGTTTCTAATTTACAAGGTCATGCCTGTAATTGAGAAACTGGTGACATCTATAACCGTTAATTATAATGAAAGAAGAAGTATAGTTAGATCACGTGTAGATGGTACAAAACTCAGCGAACACTCTAGTAATTCAGGAATAAAAAACGATCAAGGCTCGAACATTGGCGTCAAACACGCAAACTCAGCCTCGGCAGCATGCATCGAAGCAACAAGCGCGTTGATCGTGGAGTCAGCGTCGTCGAAACCAGGCAACTCGGGAAAAACTGAGTCTGGAATAGTGTCAGTCATGGCGGAAGCACCGCCGAAAAACGGATCAGCGTTGAAATCCAGTCCAATTGCAGGCTGAAATAGGAGCGGGTCAACGATAGATTGAGGAAACTGCGCGTCAACGACTGGTTGAAGTGGCGGCTCAACGACAGGCTGAAACAGGTACGGCGGTGGAATTGGCGCAGCGTAAGGCTCGCGAGTAGCACTGGGACCAGCAAGGGCACCAGAACCAACATTGCGCTGTGATCGCGACTCAGAATTACCACTGCCACAAAGGGGATGTCGCGGCGAACCAAGGTGCAACAGCCTAGCGTTGAATACCGTCTCAGATTTAAGGTCGCAAAAAACTGAAGTAACACTTTCAAACTCGTCAAGCCCAATTGAATAATCAACGATCACCGGAGTGTAACCGGCAAGTTGCTCCTGCACATATTGAACCCACCCGTAAGAACGGAAAAAGGCGACAGCGCTCATCACAACTCGTTTATAACCTGTTCCTTCATGACAACAGGCCAAAAAATCAGCAAATCTGGAGTAATAAGGAACAGATGATCGGCAACTCAACAAATACGATGTCGAAACAGTACCACAACGGGTAACCAGATTTGCGAAATCGAGAACGATCGTACAAAAAGCTGCGATGTCGGCATCCGGCCCGGCGTGGTACCAATGGGCATAGTGAGGATCTGGATGGAAATCGTTAAGCGATTTCAACTCGTAAGCGTGACTGAAATCGGATATCTTCACAGTAACCCTCGAATCGTCAACTACCAAAAACACGGAATCTGAAGTCAACGATCCGATTACGATCCCAGCCACATGTATGAAATTTATCCCGCTCAAAAGCTGGGAAGCGACCGCTGCAACCGTTCTCTTGGCAGGCATAAATCGGACTCGGTGGCGGATTTCATTCTGCAAAGTGCCTGATGCATGCTCGAAAACCAGTGCCTCGAACTTGGAACCTGGTGAATCAAAATCCCACAAACCTAAAAACTCCAGTATATGAGGTGAACTCTTAACCGATCGAAGAATCTTCGCTTCGTCGCGAAGGCTTTCTTTGGGCCTATCGCTTCGTTTGAGCATGGCTCTAAGACAGACTCCCGACGGGCGCGTACGACTTAGGTAACACGGAGTGAAAGTACCAAGGGCCGCGGGCATGTTCTTGAGCCGTTGAGGGCCAAGTTGAGCAGGAACTTGAGCGTTAGGCGAAAACTTACGGTGGTTGTAAAAACTAAACTGTACTATGGGATTGAGTGTCATGACAATGAAGGCAATGGACTTGAACAAAGATTTGCAACCAGGAACGTGGCCTGATTAGATAAACGTGGTAATTACGGAAATCAAAAAAGTGAGAACGGCCAATAAAAAATAAACAAATGGACTCCTTGAATTCGATAACAGAAAAGGCTCACATTTATTGAACCAAGAAAAAACAACGAAATAAGCTATAAATGAGAAAAAGCTTTTGAAAAACCAAAAGCTTTTGAAAAGCCAAAAGCAATTCGAAAAAAAAACCGAAACCGACTCATTAGCTCACCAGTCAAAAAAAAAGGAGAAACCTTTTGGAAAACCAAACCCACGCTGAGGTGGAAAGGTTTCAAAAAACGAAAACCTCCTGATCATGAGAAAAAGCGTTTGAAAATCGGAAAGCTTTTGGGACATGGAAAACTAGGAAGAAAAAAACAAGCGGTGAACTGAAAATTAATTTGGCACGTATGAATGGAAAGTAAAACGAGAACAAGTTCTCCAGCCTAAATTCAAAAAATCATTAAGTGAATTAATCCGCATCGTCACTATCGGAGGAAGTCACTGACTCGCCAAGAGGGATAACGGCATTGATACGGGCACCGGAACTCCGAGCGGCAACCGGCAACAACCCGCGAAGCCGATTCGCATCGAAGAGCTCGTGAAGAGTCTGAGGCGCGGCGGCGGCGGTAGCGGCGTCGACCCCGGCGGCTTCGACGATTGCGTCACTTAAGGATTGAGCTGTGTTGACCATGGCTGGAGAAGCTGGCAAGCCAGAACTCATCGGACTCGCAGCAAGATATCTAGGTGTAAAAAACTTCGATAGACTCTCGGGAACGAACATCGAACTGTCGGCCGGAAATGAAACAAATCGTAGTAAAACTAGGAGATCTCGAAAATCCCGTTTTTTCAACTCCGTTTTTTTCAACCCCGTTTTTTCAAAACCCCTACTGTTTGGACCACGATTTGTAAAAGTTCGCCATTCGTGAAAACCTCAGGCTCATTTTCGCCAGCACCTGTGAAAACCATGTTGATTCGATGCAATCGAGCCACACTAACGTTACACAATTGGCAACAGATATCACTTCGCACTGGACCGGAACGACGCGGAGATCGCGAAGCATTCTCAAGAGTTTTCACCTTGAACCATTCCATGATGCACGGTTGACAAAAAACATGTCCACAGGGGCCGTAACTGAGGATCAAAGCTGGCGTTAAAATAGTATCGCAACAAGGCATAGCACAACGCGGGACACAGCTATTGGACTCAACAAGATTTTCAGAAAGGTTTTCCAGCTGCTTGGACGTCGCATCCGATAAATCCAAGTTAACGGTACCAACCAACGATCGGGCCATGATCAACTCGTTATCTGACTTCTCCAAGCTTTTAGTCAACCCAATGACCCTCTTGTCGGAAGACAAAGCATGTTCAGAGACTTCGTCATTGACGACCCGCAATGACATCAATTCCCCATCCTTTTCGTCGAGTTCAGCGTTTTTTCGCGCAAGCTCGTTCTCACAATGACCGAGATCTTTCTTGAGATCAACTATATCTTGGTCCTTCTCCCGCAACTGGGAAGTCATCTTCCGGCATTTCCGCGAGACTGAAACGTTCTCCTTTTCAACACAGATGACGCGCTTATGAACATGGCTGAGCTCCTTGCTGTGGGCATGGCAGGCGTCGTTACAGAAGGTGATTGTCGAAACTGACAGCTTGTGATCTTCAATGCTCTGCAAAAACGAGGAACTGTCAGCCCGATTGTAGTTTTGTCGGTCCGGGCTAATCATCGCCTCCTCAAACGTTTTCGGATCGCGGATTTTTAGAAAAACCGTCTCCGAGAGCTTAACTAATCGAGCGCAGTAATCTCCCGAACTAAGATGATTCTCATCTGGTGCAAATTTCTCCATAAGCGGCGTCGGATCATCTTCGAAAGATGACCACTTGGTTCCAGCGACGATACGGCTGATTCGGTCGGTGATCATAAGCGGCCATCGAACCGAAAAATGGGCAAAACGGGCGGCCTGAGGACTGATTGAACTACTTGGGCAGTATTCGTCACCGGATGGAACTTCGAGAACGGTGACCTTACCCTGTTGAGCCTGCAAGGTTTCAAAAAATGACCGTCGAGCGGCATCAATAAGCATCGTAACCGACAACTGATTTATCCCGGGAGAATTCAACTTGTCCAGCGAGATGAAAAGGGTAGGCATTGGCCAAAACAAGGCTTCATCAATCATACAAGTCGTGAGGTCCGGATGTGTTAAAAGTCCCGCCAAGCACACACCGACTTTATCGAGCGCTTCGCGGAGGCCCCAGCAGTTGTGCGAAAGGGTGTTCAATTCGAAGCTGAATTCATGATGAATCAGAGCAGCCGATAGGTCACTTTGCTGGTCTTGGCAGTGAATCTTAGCGAAGCAACTAGAACTGTCATCGGAATCTGATCTACCGCCGTTAAAGTATATGATGAGCTCGAGCAAACGGATAGCGGCTAGGTTCACCTGGTTCTGCTGGCTCACAACGTCACCGGGTGGAGTTTTCAACACGGCGCACAGAAATTGAGACAATTGTAGGAGTACAGAAAAAAACTGCTTCGGCGTTAAATATCGAAGTAAATCCTTAACGATTTCTCGGCGATGTAAACTCTCCGAAACAGAAGCCGTTTGCTTCACACAGTCGGCAAGCTCGGTCTCGCTCACAAAAACGAATTCGAGGTGCGAGAGGCCTGATTCCAGAACCCACGGTAGCTCGTTTTTCTGACAGTATGAAAAGTAGGCATTACCGATATACGAGTCGAAAGCGACCGGACCGATGAGACTGACTAACAATCCGAAACTGCTCACATTGGTCGAGCTGGAAAAACTGGTATACGATTTCGGGTTAACGCGGTAAATGAAACCGACGTCTTCCTCCTTTGAAACATGAACGATAGCAGACTCGCGGCGACGCTGCTGTACGTCAGTCAGCGTGTAAATCGGAAAAGTAGCGGAATGAATAGGGGAATCATTCGGTTCATAAGCCATAATTTCAAGCGTTGTTAGGTTTTGATTGGTGTCAGCGGTGAATCCGGTGGGCTCCAGGACAACCTTGATCTTCATCGTACCAAAGTTAGGCATAATAACTTCGCGCGAAGCCTTTTCGAGTGTTGGGTTGCACGCGAACCTAGGCTGATAGTCACTAACCGTTTCGGTGGTGGAAAATTGATGAGTATTGTAAGGATTATGCTTCTCTTCCCTCATGATCAGAAAACCGGAAAGAAAACGTGTGATTGTAAGTTATAACTTCGAGAGATATGTGTAACCGGTATCGAGTGAATTTGGTAAAAGGCCAACGTGAAAAAAAAAGCAAACGTAGGTTAACAAACCCGGGCTACTGAAACAAATATAGCAAAACTGCAAACTTATTTATTGTGATAAGAGTATTTGGCCAGCGAAGGAGTAGCATGAAAACCGGGTGAACACATCACCAATTATTTTGAAAAAGGCCACTTAGACCGAAGAACATGGCACAAGAAAACAACTAAAATACAAGAAAAACACCCGGAAACGAAGCCATAAATGAAGTAATGAAGCTCGTAGGCTGAAACGCTCTCGGCGATCTCGTGAACTTCGTCCGGGGTCAAACAATTAGCGGCAGCAGGCGGCATCGGCGTGGCGAAAATGAAGCTATAAAATATCTGAAATGTGAAACGCGAGCGAAATGAAAATTGAGGGTATAAAAACGCGTATGAACTAGAAACGATGATTATAAAAGTAATGGTGAAGGTGAAAGACAGCGGTTACTCGATTGCTGGCGGCGAAATAAAAAACTGCATCTTAAAAATAATACTGAAAGCACGGGTTCAAGAAAAAAATAAACGCTGAAAGAGCACGATAAGAAGCAGGCACGACGAATAAAATGAGTGATTCACAACCAGCAATGCATTGAACACCGAACGCTGAGAAAAATCAGTGAAACCCCGAAAAAAACTCCAAAAACCCCGTTTTTTTTCCAACCCCGTTTTTTCAACCCCGTTTTTTCACGC
>Ga0115005_10003500_pt1 | contig 12527 bp, 9 predicted proteins | sample ArcOceMetagenome_FD_87163 | JGI IMG/M metagenome (GOLD analysis project Ga0115005, IMG submission 87163) | Marine eukaryotic phytoplankton communities from Arctic Ocean - Arctic Ocean - Greenland ARC118M Metagenome | ecosystem: Environmental > Aquatic > Marine > Oceanic | place: Arctic Ocean... | reverse complement strand
ATACGATTCATTCCTTTTTTTGCAGGGGCTTTTATTTTTCTGACTACATTACCATTAGCATCTTTAACGGTTAGCCACATAGTTGGTTTGCTTTGACGACGTTCTGCTTCCAGCGCCTCCCATCCTTGAAATGGAATTTCTTTGCCTGCCTTAGTCAACTCCTTTTCTTTTTCTTTACGTTCTGCTTTTTTCGTTTTGTAATCTTTTGATAGATGATAAGTAAACACCGCACCAAAATCTGGGTTGTCCGCAGCATAACCATCAGCTCCTGCTTGCGCCGCAATATTCTTCGGAACGTACCGCCATGCTTTACGAGTAGAAAAAAGTGTTGCTTCCGCTTCCAAGTTTTCCTTAGTGACTTCCCGCATCGCACTATAATCATCCAGTACATAAAATCCTCGACCAAATGAAGCTCCTACTAAATCGTTCTCTCTTCTTTGAATCGCTAAATCACGGAAGGAAATGGTTGGCGCACCTTTTAGTTTTTCCCATTGTTGACCGCCGTTAAGGGTTACATATATACCATGTTCGGTAGCTGCAAATAACAAGTCTTTTTTAACGTGATCTTGAACAATTCTCCAAGTCAATATTCTATCAGGAATACCTCCTGCTTTCGGATCGCCTTTGATTGATGCCCACGTTTTCCCTTTATCATTACTTTTGTAAAGGTATGGTTGAAAGTCACCACTCTTATGATTATCGAGGGCAATGTAAACGGTATTCACATCATGAAGATCTGCTTTAATATCATTAACGAAGGCTCTTGCTGGTACTCCAGGTAATTGCTCCACCATAATCTTTTGCCAGTTCTTACCTCCATCTTCGGTCACCTGTATAATACCATCATCGGTACCCGCATAGATCAATCCTTCTTGCAAAGGTGATTGAGAAAGTGAGGTGATGGAATTAAAAACAGACATCGCAGCAATGTCCCAAGGGTTGTCCCAACTTTGTTGTTTGCCCATGATAGGTAATGCGAGGCGTTCTTCATTTCTAGTCAGATCCGCAGAAATGGCCGTCCAACTATCTCCTCTATTATCAGAACGCCACACTCTGTGTGAAGCAAAATAAAGGGTCGTAGGATTGTGTGGACTCACTACGATTGGTGCATCCCAGTTAAATCTTTCTTGCGCTTCTCCATCGCCAGGTTGTGGTTGAATAAAAACCTGTTCCCCTGTTTTAAGGTCAACTCGATGCATACCTCCCTGTTGGGTTTCCGCATAAATAATATCTGGATTCCCTGGCTCCGTAGCAGACTGATGACCATCAGAACCAAGGGTCTTGTACCAATCTTGATTTCGAATGCCATGTCGATTGTCTGTTCGAGAAGGGCCGCCATGTGAACCATTGTCTTGTGTTCCACCGTAAATATGATAGAACGGTTCGCGATCGTCCACCGCTACTTTATAATATTGAGTCAAGGGAAGATTAGGGATAAATCGCCAATTTGCCGCAAGGTCAAAACTTTCATAGATACCAGCATCCGTACCGACCAACAAATAATTCGGATCATCTTTTCGGAAAACGATGGCATGATTGTCTGAGTGTTTTTTCTCTTCGGTTAAGGTTCTGAAATTTGCTCCACCATTATCTGACACTAAAATCCTCACATTCATCAAATACAATCGATCGAACTGATGAGGACTCGCATACAACTCTTGGTAATAGTGTGGACCAGTTGCACCTGAAACGGCATCCGACATTTTTTTCCAAGAAGACCCTTGATTGCTAGAACGATAAACGCCTCCTTTTTTTCTATCTAACTCTATCGCTGCATATATTACATCAGGTTGTTGAGGGGAAATGGCGATACCGATTTTCCCTAAGTTAGATTTGGGCAATCCCGTTTTTAATTTAGTCCAAGTCTCCCCACCGTCTCTGGAACGATGAAGACCACTCCCTGGACCACCGCCCATAAATGCTGCAATCGTTCGATGTCTATCCCATGTAGCAGCGTACATCACATCCGTATTCCTTGGGTCAATGGCAATATCCGTTACTCCGGTCCATTCACTATTGCCTAATACCTTTTTCCAAGTCACACCACCATCAATGGTTTTATATAATCCACGCTCGTCACCACTTTTCCAAAGCGGGCCTTGTGCAGCTACCCATACGATATTAGAATTTTCAGGATGAACAATGATTTCTGAAATATGCTCTGACTTTTGGAGCCCCATATTTTTCCAACTTTGACCTCCATCGGTACTCTTGTAAACTCCATCACCATAAGCGACGTGTCTTCCACCTACGTTCTCTCCAGTCCCCAACCAAACGGTAGATGGGTTAGATGGATCGAGGGTGATACATCCTGTAGAGTATGAAGGTTTATTATCAAAAATAGAGGTCCATGTATGTCCCGAATTCTTCGTTTTCCAAACTCCGCCAGAACCTGTTGCGACATACCATACATTATCATTGTGGGGATGAACGGCGATGTCAGCAATCCGCCCTGAAGCCAAAGCTGGCCCGATGCTTCGTAATTTAATTCCAGAAAATACGGATTCAATTTTTTCTTCTTCTATTGGTAAGTTCTTTTTTTTCTTTTGGGCAAAAAGTAGGATGCTGCCCAGGATCGTAAGGAATAGAATGGTTAGGATTGGTTTTTTCATAATAGGAAGGTTTGGTTTTGAAAAATTGTTTGTGTGAAAATAAGAAATTTCTGTTAATCGAAGGTATGCATTGCGGAAAGATGTGATAAAGGTTTTGTGGGGTGAAGGGAGGAGGAATTTGGAGACTAGGATTATAACAATATAGCCCCGAAGTTAAAATTGAGGATACTGGAGGAAAATATTGGAAATTTCCTTCTACCTTGCCTACTCTTTTATCGCACACATCTCAATCGCTACAAATCATGAAACAATACATTCACATTTTTTATTTTGCTATAGCATTTCTTACTTTTTTTTCGTGTAGTAAAAAAAACAAACTTAGGAACACTTCTTTTTCTTCGAGTCAAACACAACTGATTCTTGCTGCTGACACCTCGGAAGTGATGCGATTATTTTTAATCAATAATACTTCGGATTCTCTTCTCTTAAGAAAAAAATCCATCGCTGTCAAATATAATCCGAAGGATAAAACACTCCAACATTTTACCAAAAGACTTCTGCTTACCATGACCAAAGCGGAAGGTGTCGGCATCGCTGCACCACAAGTTGGTATTTTAAAAAACATCATTTGGGTACAACGATTTGATAAGGCCGATTTTCCTTTTGAAGTATTTTTAAATCCTAAAATAGTAGCGTATAGTGAAAAGAAACAACCATGTGGGGAAGGTTGTCTATCAATTCCTGATCAAAAAGGGACTACTCAAAACCGAGCAGCTTCGATCAAAATAGATTATGAAAAAATGGATGGTACTAGTCATCAAGAAACGGTAGAAGGATTTACCGCAGTAATTTTCCAACATGAAATAGACCACTTGAATGGAATATTATTTATTGACCATCTGGAAAAAGAGTATCAATAGAAGAAGTGATTTTACTCAGCGCAATCGACATAAAAGCTTCCCGCTTGTACGTAATATATAAAAACCTTTGACCTGCGTGGATTTACAGAAACCAGCTCGCGCCCAATGCCCTTAATCCGTTTTGAATATCGATATTCTTATTCTTAACTTAATGGCATCGACGTCATCAGATTATTCAATTTTATTACCATCCTCCCACTCCTCCGCCACCGCCGCCGCCTGAGAACCCGCCACCGCCTGATCCGCCGCCGCTTTGAGCTGGTTTAGTTGCCGAGCCGACCAAATTACTAGAAAAACCTTGAGAGAAGTGATCAGAAAAATAAACAGGACTAGAACTATTATTCCATTGCGGACGATATTGAGCGGCTTCCAATATATTTTTAAATTTCTCTGACCATTGATGCTCCACCCCAAGTGCAAATGCAAATGGTAAGACTTGCTCAAAATGCTCAGGAGTGAATTCGGGGGGATTCAATAAATTAAGCCGATCTTTTTCCGCCATTTCCAAGTACATTTTAAACCCCTTGATTCTCGATTGTAATTCAAGTTTTTCGACCGTCGGTTTTTTTATCAAAAAATAATAAAGTAGTAATCCAATTATTGCAATCGGCACAAAAATCACCATCGTTTTAATATTTAAACCCTCCGCGTATGGGTTAATTACAAGAAGAAAAAACGATAATCCTCCGATCAGAAAACTTATCAAAAGTGGAATCCATATAAATTTCAGGTTGTTTCCCTTTCGAATAAATGACCGATGTTGATCACTTAAACTTGCCTGATGTGAGTTGTATGCACTTTCAATATAAGTATCATAAACTCCATCAATACTTACTATTTTTTTGCCGGAAAAAATGCGAATAAACAATTTCCTTTCTTCCTCAGGAAGGGAATCATCCGCATCCTTTATTTTAATCAATTCAAAAGTCGTGGATTTCAAAAAGAAGTTATCCTCGTTCTTTTCTTCAATTTTCAAAAACCCTTTAATTGCTAAATCGATGATCGAGGCGGTAAAGCTTTTTCGTTGATATCCTTCCTTCAAAATATAATTGATGGAACTTGCTGAAAGTTCATCAGGCGCATCCCAAATTGGATAAGATGCGGGCATGGGTGGATCTTGACCGTAAGTCCACCAAGTATAAAAATAATAAGGCAGCAAAAAAATCAATCCTAATATGATCACCATCAGCGTCCCATAGCTTTCCAAGAAACTAGGTTGACTCACTATTCCTTTTGGAAAACCTACCGCCACCGTTAAACCTTCTCTTGGATTCAACTTGCGATTGACTTGATAGTCCAATCTTCGGCCATCTTCGTTCACCGTATATTCTTTACTCGTCTGACCTAAGTACCCGGTGTAAGCAGTTTCTTGAATGACGGAAGCGCCTGTGGGTAAGGTGACTTTGCAAGTTGCTTTTTCTATCTCAAACTCTACATCTGTCCCAATGGCATTCCAGTAAATTTCATCGTAATTTTCAAAAAACCCAACCTGATTGGGCACCCTATATTTTATCATATAAGTGTAGTACCCAGGTGGTAAGGAAACTTCTTTTTGACCAACGAAAATTTTGTAACCAAATCCCGAAGACTCTGTAAAATAGGGTTCAGGCTTTCCATCTTTTTGAACCTCCTCGATTTGGTATTTCATGTTTATGCTGCGCCCATTCATGCTTCGGCCAGAAGGGAAGTTCCGAGTGATTCCTCGTTTTATCTTATTGCTATTGGCATATACGGAGATCAATTCGGTGACTGAAACGGAACGGTCTTGATTGACCACGAGCTGCACCTCAAAATTGATAATCCTTTCTTTTTGAGCGAAAGAAGCACTAGCTAGAAATAGCCAACAAATAAGGAAAAGTAAGTTTTTTGATTTCATGGAAAATTAAAATTGAACTTTTGGAAGCGTACGTTGACCTGCATCTTCAACCTCGAAAAAATCTCCCATATCAAAATTAAACGTATTCGCTACGACATTGCTAGGAAAAGATTCTACCATAATATTGTTTTCTCGAACTGTCGCATTATAATAACGACGAGATTTTTCAACATCACTTTCTATTGCAGATAGCTCAGTTTGAAGTTGTAGAAAATTAGTATTGGCTTTGAGTTCTGGGTAAGCTTCGCTTAGTGCGAAAACATTTGCAAGTGCAGAGTTGAGTTGATTTTCTGCTTGCGTTTGAGCTTTGGCACCATCGGCTTTCAATGCCACATTTCTTGCTTCGATTACTTTACTTAAAGTTTCTTGTTCATGCTTGGCGTAACCTTTTACCGTTTCCACCAAGTTGGGAATCAAGTTGTACCGCTTCTTGAGTTGGATATCAATGCCACTCCAACCTTCTTCCATCATCGAACGCTTCCGAACGAAATTGTTGTAAACGCCTACAAAATAAAAAAAGACAAGGGTAGCAACAATACCAAGAATTAAAAGCATTAGCATAGTATATTGATTTTTTGTAAAAAATAAAAACGAGCTTGAATCAAGTTGTAAATTACAATTTTTGGAGGATTTTTTTATTGAAAAAAATATTATCTCTTTATTAGGATATTTTGTTAAAAGAAAACCAAGGTAAGTCTAGGGCATTGTAAATTCACTAAAGGTGACTAAGGTCAAATGAATTGGGGATAATTAGCCTCTTTAAAATTAAGAAAAAATAAAAAGTTTTAAAATAACAAACCATTTAAAATTTATTGTAAGTACATTGTTATAAAACATCCAAACGTCTTTTCATTTTCCCTACTGGCTCCACCTATCCCCTCCCACAAGTAATTATCATCAAAGCCCATGTTCCTCCTAAATGTCGAAATCAAAAAAATAGAAACCCCATTTGTTTTGATGCGTTTGCCCTAAAGATTAGATGATTTCAAATAACTCCACCTCAAAATCAAAGTAGCATAATATCCAATTGCACCACCTGCCCCTCGGCCACCACAGGCACTAGCGACAATATTATATTTCATTTTACAGCAGCAACGGAGTAGTTCCTAAATGCACGCAAAAATAACCTTAGTATATTTGATTTATTGATAAATTATACTATCTTTAAACTGTGTAAGTTGCACAAGCCTGATGTCAAAAGCAACAGGAGATTTGTTCACTAAAAAAAAGGAGGTATTATGAAATTATCTATGTCAAAGGTTAAATTTCTTACAGAAAGCAAAGCAAACAATTCATCTCAAAAAAACGAGACGTCTTAATACATGTGGTGTAGGGGATATCGCCTACACTTTCATAAGTTTAATTTGCTTAGTGAGCAATTAACTGAACAAGAATCCCTTGTAATTCTAAAATTGCAAGGGATTTTTGCTTGTAGGAATGGGAAATAATTAGATTAGATTTATAACATTTGCTGGCTATGGTTAGTTTTGTAGCATCAGGTATTTAGATTGCTTGATGTAAATGCCTTGGAGGGGTTGCTATATTGTACGGGAAGCTAAGGCTCTGCACTAGCGACGATTTATTTTTGTCCTCGCGGAGATGGCGCCAGGGGAACCGACGATTTTAAAGTTATACAAGGTTGGTTAATTCTAACGAGATTGGGTGCATTTCTAATCGCTCACCAATCCCCAACAAGAAGGCCTGAACCTTTCGGTTCAAGCCTTACAAAGTATGTATTATTATTCTGAGAAGGCGAAAGATTACTGATCAATAGAGCTTAAGACTCTATCCATAAATATCTTTAATGCTTCTTTTTGAGTCTTCCCTTCTTTGATCATAGTATTAACTTCGATAGCTCCGTATCCATTAGATATCAGTTCTCCGATTACGTCAAGCTCTTCATCTTTGAGCGAAGGGGCCTCTGTCAAAGCCTCTAATGTTTCTAAGGTCTCTAAAAGAAAATCTTCGTCATTCTTTTTGATGAATTCTACTAAATGCTTAATTATTGGCAACTTCATTTACTAGTTCTTTAAGGACATCAAACTTATTTGTCTGAGTCTGATTTACAAAATCACCTGCATTGAATGTTGCAAATGTTGGCAGGTTATCGACCTTAGCCATCTTTCTTGATCCAGGATTTTTCTCTGCATCTACTATCACGAATACGATGTCTACATTTTCCGCAGCCAACTTCTTGAACTTCGGCTTCATGATTCGGCAGTTACCACACCATCCCGCAGAATACTGAACGACGACCTTGTTATTTGTTTTTACGATCTCCTCTAAATTATCGTTTACTAATTCTTGTACCATTTGATTAAACCTTTTATGATTCTTAGATTTTATTAATTAGTTATTAGAAAGGTATTCTTTCACACCAACTGCATTTGCAGTCATTGCTTCTTTCCCTTCTTCCCAGTTCGCTGGACAAACTTCCCCTTTTATCTGTACATGTGTGAATGCATCAATCAATCTCAAGTACTCATTCACATTTCTTCCTAGTGGCATATGGTTGATTCCCTCGTGGAATACATTCCCTTCTTCATCCAGTAAGTAAGTCGCTCGGTAAGTAACGTTGTCACCGTCCACTACGAATGTTCCAGTTTCTTCATCTAATCTTCCGTTAGTGATATCAAGGATACCCAAGGCATTTGCAAGGTTCCTGTTACTGTCAGCGATAAGATTATACGTTACTCCTTCGATGCCACCGTTGTCTTTAGACGTTGTCAGCCATGCGAAGTGTACTTCTGGGGTATCACAGGATGCGCCGATGCTAATTGTATTTCTCTTTTCGAATTCTCCAATGGCTGCTTGGAATGCATGTAGCTCAGTCGGACATACGAAAGTGAAGTCTTTCGGATACCAAAATAATAATACTTTCTTGCCGCTTTTTTTTGCTTCCTCCAACACGTTGATACGGACAGTTTCACCCATCTCGTTCATCGCATTTACTTCAATATTTGGAAATTGTTTACCTACTAATGTCATATCTATTCTATTTTATTATTTAATCATACGCTGAAATTCCCCAACGTAATTTGCCTTTATAAACCATCATAACTAGCATTTAGTTTTGAAAAAAGAACTATTTAGAACGTCGAAATTGAGGAGTGAAATCTGGTCAATTAATTAAAATACGTTTTGCCATAAAAATTAGAAATTATCTACTGATGTAAGAGATCAGATTACTATAATAGACAGTCATTAGTATGGTCTGATGAAATATAATTAATTATAGATTTTGCCAATAACTTTGACAAGCTAGAATGCTACTAATCAAATACTCATAAATGAATTTATAATCACACCAGCAGTTTTTTAGCTCTATATTTTAAAAGTGTACTTAGCAGACTGTGATCACGCGCTACAATATTCTTTTATAAAAATTTGCACTAATCATTTAAAACTAATTCTTATTTTTTTGGTTTAAAAACAATCTCAAGAATTGTCTAACTACTTAAATTTGTCTTTGAATAACTTCTTTTTCACCTTAATCAATTTCATAAAATATTTATGTTTTTAATAGACCAACCATTTGTATCTGATTTTTTAATCAAAACCATCAAAGACCATAATTATAAAATTGTGGCAACTAAAGAAGCTCAATCCTTAATTAATGATGACTCTCTAAATTGGGTTTCCGAAGAAAGTGCAATCGCTATTTTTAAAAAAACACCTACTACACCTTTGTACACTAACTCCGAAAACTCCATCGCATGGATTAATCAAAATTTGCCAGACACTCCCCTTTCCAAGCAAATTGAAACTTTTAAAAACAAGGTGGCATTTAGAAAATTAGTCCAAGATACCTTTCCTTCTTTTTTCTTTAAATCTGTAAAACTGGAAGACCTGCAAAGTATGGATTTGAAGGAAATCAAGTTCCCTTTTGTACTCAAGCCTTCGGTTGGTTTTTTTAGTTTGGGAGTTTATATCATTCATAATATAAAGGATTGGTTACAGGCACAGCAGGAATTAAAGATGGATAATTTAGAAAATTCATTTCCAAAAGAAGTGATTAATACTTCTAATTTTATCATTGAAGAGTATATCGAAGGGGAAGAATATGCTATTGATAGTTATTTTGACAAAAACGGCGAAGTTGTCATCCTCAATATTTTACATCATAAATTTTCATCGGCAGCAGACACGAGTGACCGAGTTTATTCTACCTCTCAAAAGATTATCGAAACTCACCTCCACAGTATTTCTAGTTTTTTACAACCCATTGGCGATAAACTTGGCTTAAAGAATTTCCCCTTGCATGTAGAAATTAGAATTACTCCAGCAGGGCAAATTTTCCCCATAGAAGTTAATCCATTGAGATTTGGAGGATGGTGTACCACGGGTGATTTATCATGGCATGCTTATCAAATTAATTCTTATGAATACTTTACTGATGCAAAAAAACCTAACTGGGTAGCAATCTTCCAAAACAAAATTCCTAAGAAATATAGTATTGTCATCTTGAATAATAATTCAGGAATTAAACCTGATGACATTAACGAATTCAACTATGACCTGCTTGAAAATGATTTTGAAAAAGTAATGGAATCAAGAAGGCTTGAGATAAAAAAGTATCCTGTTTTCGGATTTTTATTTACGGAAACAAGTTTTAAAAATGAAAAAGAACTGGAGATCATTTTAAATTCTAACTTACGGAAGTATATTGTTAGGAAATAAATAGATACCTGATACCTCGCCGATCACAAACCACCGCTACAGATTTCAGAGCATGAATTATATTTCGTAACAATACATTCACAACTATTATCCAAAAAAATAGTTTTAATCATATGAAAATTCAACCTGCTAAAATATGGACAGATTTAAGTCAAGTCATCTTGGATGTGCGCACTCCCGCCGAGTTTGCGAAGGGACATATTCCGAATGCTTTAAACTTTCCCTTGTTCTCCGATGAGGAACGCAAAGTAGTCGGCACCATTTATAAACAAAAAAGCGCCGAGGAAGCACTTGTTAAAGGGTTAGAATTTGTGGGTCCAAAAATGAGTGGTTTCGTTACTGATGTGGAGCAATTAACTTTAGGAAAAAAAATGTTAATCCATTGTTGGAGAGGTGGTAAGCGGAGCGAGAGTTTGAGTTGGTTACTAAAATTAGCAGGTAATAAAGTTTCGACTTTGAGCGGTGGATATAAGGCCTACCGAAATTTTGCGGCACAAGATTTTTTGGAAAAACAATTGAAGATGAAGATTCTAAGTGGAAAGACGGGTTGTGGAAAAACCGAAATTTTACATGCGTTGCGAGAGCAGGGAGAACAAGTCATCGACTTGGAAGGTTTGGCCAATCACAAAGGTTCCGCCTTCGGTGCATTAGGCGAACAGGAACAACCGACCACCGAACAATTTGAAAATAATCTCTATGAAGCCTTTCGACAAATCGATCCGGAACGCACGGTTTGGGTCGAAAATGAAAATCGGCTCGTAGGAAAAGTTTTTATCCCGGAAGGATTTTGGAAGCAAATGAAGGCTGCCCCTTTAATCAATTTGGAACGTCCCATTTCAGAAAGAGTGGACATCATCATGCGGCATTACGGTGACTTTTCTATCGAAGGACTGAAGGCTGCTTTTGGTAAGATTAAAAAAAGATTAGGTGGACAAAATTATCAAGCTGCCATTTTAGCACTAAATGAAAATGACTTGAAAACGGCGATAAAAATTGCGCTGTATTATTATGACAAAGCCTACCAATATTATTTAGATAAAAATGAATCTCCTAATCAAGAAAAACTCGCCGTGGAAAATATCACGAACCAAGTAATTGCGGAACAAGTCGTAGCGTGGAGTTCACAGCATTAAATTTCAAAAAATAAACACTTAAAAGAATCATGGAATATAAGTTGACAAAGTACAGCCATGGAGCAGGCTGTGGTTGTAAAATTTCCCCCAAAGTACTCGATCAAATTTTGGAACAAGCTTCGGAAAAAATAAAATTCCCGGGCTTACTCGTAGGGAATGAAGAGCGGGACGATGCCGCAGTTTTCGATCTTGGCGATGGAAATGCGATCATCAGCACTACCGATTTTTTTATGCCCATCGTAGACGACCCCACTGCTTTTGGTCGCATTGCCTCGGTGAATGCCATCAGCGATATTTATGCTATGGGCGGCACCCCACTCGTGGCGATTGCCATCCTCGGCTGGCCGATCGACAAGATTCCCGCTGCTGTTGCTAACCAAGTGATTGAAGGAAGTCGGCAAGCTTGCTTGGATGCGGGGATTCCTTTGGCGGGTGGACATAGCATCGATAGTCCCGAACCTATTTTTGGATTGGCGGTGACCGGCAGAGTTGCCATCAAGCATCTAAAAAAGAATGGAGGCGCAAAAACTGGCTGCCAACTTTATTTGACCAAACCCATCGGCGTGGGCATTCTCGCTACGGCGCAAAAAAAAGGAAAACTAAAACCAGCTCACGAATTTCTGGCACAAGACAGTATGAGTATCTTAAATAAAGCAGGCGTTCGATTTGGAACTTTGCCTTACGTGAAAGCGATGACGGACGTGACCGGTTTTGGCTTGATGGGACACCTCAGCGAGATGTGCGAAGCAAGCAATACAACGGCTCAAGTTGACTTCGAAAAGGTACCTTTTTTGCATCGTGAAATATTGGACGATTACCTTGCCGAAAAATGTATCCCCGGTGGAACCATTCGTAACTTTGATAGCTACGGGCATAAGTTGAGTAGCTTGACCGATGAACAAAAACATTTGCTTTGCGACCCACAGACGAGTGGTGGATTATTGGTGGCGGTGGAGGCTGCGCATACGGCGGAGTTTGAAGTAGCTGCGAAGGAGGAAGGTTTAGAGTTGCGACCGTTTGGGGAGATGGTGGAACGGCAAGAAGTTTTGGTAAAAATGGTTCCTCGTGTTGAATCATAAGTACCGGGGCACCATGAGGCATGAAGCATGAAGCATGAAGCATGAAGGTCTATTTTTAAATTCAATTAGTTCGACCTTATATTATTTTATGAAATAAAAGTTTGTCTTCAAACCCTTACTCGCTCATCCCACTTCCAAGTTACCTCAACCATATACACAAACACTAGACACATCTCCCGTTAGTGGAGCGATAGGAAATGAAAAAATCTAATTTTTTGTTTTGTAAATATATTGTTATAACAAAAACAAGCCAACTACAAATAAATGTAATTGGCTTGTTTTATTTT
>Ga0115005_10003497_pt1 | contig 12531 bp, 7 predicted proteins | sample ArcOceMetagenome_FD_87163 | JGI IMG/M metagenome (GOLD analysis project Ga0115005, IMG submission 87163) | Marine eukaryotic phytoplankton communities from Arctic Ocean - Arctic Ocean - Greenland ARC118M Metagenome | ecosystem: Environmental > Aquatic > Marine > Oceanic | place: Arctic Ocean... | reverse complement strand
GTGCCAGCTTTGTAGTGTTTGGTAAAACCGATGGCACAGCGGTGCAATTATCCGCGATAGAATTGAGCAATAACGCCGGCGGTTTTGTCATCAATGGCGCCAGTACCTATGACTTCAGCGGCAGAAGCGTCAGCAGTGCCGGTGATGTTAATGGCGATGGTTTGGCGGACTTGATTGTCGGTGCGCGCGGTGACGATCCCAATGACAGTAATAGTGGTGCCAGCTTTGTGGTGTTTGGTAAAACCGATGGTACAGCGGTGCAATTATCCGCGATTGAAGCGGGCGCTGGCGGTTTTGTCATCAATGGTGTCAGTGAAGATGACAACAGCAGCTACAGCGTCAGCAGTGCCGGTGATGTTAATGGCGATGGTTTTGCGGACTTAATTGTCGGTGCACCCTATGACGATCCCAATGGAAATTATAGCGGTGCCAGCTTTGTGGTGTTTGGTAAAACCGATGGCACAGCGGTGGAATTATCCACGATAGAATCTGGCACCGGCGGTTTTGTCATTAATGGCGCCAGTGAACGTGACTACAGTGGCATGAGAGTCAGCAGTGCCGGTGATGTTAATGGCGATGGTTTTGCGGACTTGATTGTCGGTGCATACGATGACGATCCCAATGGCGATGCTAGCGGTGCCAGCTTTGTGGTGTTTGGCGGTCAAGGCAGTAATGCCACTATCGGCACCACGGGTGCGGACACCTTAGAGGGTGATACCGCCGCCGACCAACTGGTCGCAGGGCAAGGTGATGACACCCTAATCGGCAATGGCGGTGCGGATGTCTTGCGCGGCGGTGCAGGTGATGATGTGCTCGCTATTAGCGATACGTCCTTTGCTAGCCTAGATGGCGGGCTTGGCACGGATACCTTGCGCCTTGATGCCAATATCACGCTCAATCTTGCGGCAATTGCTAACAGCCGCTTGAGCGGTTTGGAAGTCATCGATCTTAACAATACCGGTTCAACCGTCACCCTCAACACCGACGATATCTTAAGTATTGTCGGTGATGAAGCGGCCAATGATCTGCGGGTCAATGGTACCGCGGCTGACACCCTGAATTTAAACAGCAACGGTTTTGTTGCCACAGGCAGTACCGAGGACATCAACGCCGTGACCTATGACATTTACAGCAATGCTGCGCTAGATACATCCGTACGATTGTTAGTGGAGCAGGGTATAGAAGTAACAGACGGTGCTGTCAAAACGTCCATCGTAGTGTTCGACTTAGTCAATGGCGTATCATCGGATCATAGCAATCGGACGTTTGATGAGGACGAGAGCTACACTATTTATGTGGTCGTGGACGCGACATCTAGTGAATTAAGTACCGGTCAGACTACGGCGAATGGAACGTGGGGGCAGTGGAGCGCTGGATTTAATTTGGGTGCGAACGATACGGTAATGTTAGTGTCGGGTGATGGTGCAGATGTATTGGGAGCAAATGGATTTATGGTTGATAGTTGGAAAATAGATAGTGGGTTAGTATGGGAGAGCGCATCAGGAGAGGCAGCTCGAGCATTTCAAGGACAGATGGGTACTGCGAATATCGAAAGGTTGGCTGATGATGGTGCTAGCGTTGTGATCATGTGGGATGGGGCGTTTGGTACGCCCCAAGTTGGGTACGGCCCAGTGCTCCCAGGTATTGAATTAACCTCTCAGGGACTAGTATAGGACAGCTTTGGAGGCCTAAGCGCTATAACACGTCACAACCCTGCTAAAGACCAACAGTGCCAAGGTTGGTCATAAACCGCCACTTGCTGGTGTGCATCAACTGTTGTTGTGCCACACTGGCAAGCTTGCTCATAAAGCCGGCGGCGTTTTTCATTGTGATTGTTGCTGTGTTCGTGGTGATACTGACGCTATGCCTGTTTTGCAAAATTGATAACCCAACCAATCAAAGCCGTGTACTACTCTGCCAATATAAGTCTTGTCTGGGTGTTGCTCTAGTGCTGCCATTTCAAACCATTGTTTCATGGTGGTAATGGCTCTGCGCAGTTGCCAGTGGGTTTTGCTGATAATCAGTAAATCGTCCATAAAGCGACAATAACGAACTCCCAGGAGAAAAATCGTTGGATTATAAAAATATATTACACCGTTTAGTGGATTGCCAGCAATTTACTGAGCTTAAAGCAAATGCACAGCGTTATTTAGATGAAACAGCAGATAAGCAAGCCTTACCTTTATTGGCATTGGCTTATGCCCATTTAGGTGAACGGGCTGAGGCGGTTGAAGCCACTCAGCAGGCAGCGGCACAAATGGATGCGCTTGATCTGGATGCTCGGGTGGATTTAGCCGCGGTGTATTGTTTAATGCAACGGCTTGATGATGCAGTTGCATTACTTGAAGTGGCCTTAGTGACTGAGCCAGAGCATCCGTTGGCTTTAGCGCGTCTTGCTTGGTGTCGCATGGCGGAAGATAAGCTAAGTGAAGCACGCAGCCTTTATGAACAGGCGGCCACGCAGTCGCCAGAACGCTTGCCGGTGTGGAGTGCACTAACTCGACTCTGTTTGGATGAGGGTGATTATACTGCCGCGCAAGAAGCGTTAGAGACGGCTATTTTCCAATTGGGTGAGCTGCATACGGACTTACCCGAATTAGCAGTAGAGCAATTTACTGCTCAATTTCGTGGTTTGCAATTAGCGCTGTGGATAGCAACTGATAAGCTGGCACAAGCTGAGCAATGGCTGGAAGAGCGCCGTGAAAGCTTGAGTGAAAAGGCTTGGGTTGGCTTAGTTGGGGGTTACGCAACGTTATTAGCGGGGCAAGATAATCATGCGGCTGCAGATGAAGCATTACGTGAGGCGTTAAAGCATTATTCAAGTAATCTGGCTTTACTCTCACAATTCGCTGAATTAGCACAAATGCAAGGGCGCACTCAGCAAGTGATTCATTTGCTACGCCGTGCGATTACTTTATCGAAAGAGCAAGACAAATTAGACGTTGGCTTGTGGGTGCGTTTATCCAGTGCGTGCTTGCATACCATGGAAACACAAGCCCGCACCGCCGCAGAAAAAGCCGTGGCGTTAGCGGACGAACTGGACACTAGTGATGACACGCCCGAATTGATGATTCGTCAATATCGCCTACAAGCTAAAAATGCACTGGCACAGGTAGAGAGTCAGGCGCTAAATTTTGCTACGGCTGAAAGCTTATTTAATGAAGTGCTAGCAGATAATCCTTATTTTTTACCTGCTTTGCAAGGTTTAGGGCAGCAACAAATGCAATGCGGAAAAATAGATGACGCCATTGCTTTGTTTGAGCGCGTTAAGGACATTGACCCTACTAAGGGTTATTCATCATTGATTAATGTACGACAGTTTCCTGATGATGAGATAACACTCACGCGTATGGAAAAAGTCGCTCGTCAACGCAGTATGGAAGGCAGTGTGCGTGCGAGCTTGTTATTGCAGCTCGCCACCGCATGGGAAAAACGCAAAGACTATGATAAAGCCTTTTCGCTGGCGAGCGAGGCCAATGAGTCGAGCAAACAATTATTACATTATGATCCCCAAGCGCATCGTAATAGCTGTGCGCGTACCCGCCATGCGTTTAGCAAGACACTGTATGAACATCGCAAAGACTGTGGTTATCGGGGTGAGGATGAGTCCATGCCTGTTTATGTGCTGGGTATGCCGCGTTCAGGCACGACCTTAGTCGAACAAATACTTGCTGGGCATAGCCAAATTTTTGGTGCAGGTGAGTTGGGTGTGATCCCACAGCGTATTCAAGGCTTAAACCGCTGGGAGCGTCATACCGGTTCGGGGCGAACGTATCCCGATTGTATTGATGATTTAGGGGCGTATGTTACCGAAGGGATCGCCAAAGGTATTTTGGATGAGCTGCGTGAATTAGCGGCAACCGATAAACCCGATGCTCAATTTGTGGTGGATAAGCTACCGCACAACTTTGAGAATATCGGCTTTATTAAGTTTTTATTTCCCAAGGCTAAAATCATTTCTGTGCGTCGTGATCCGCGTGATATTGCCCTCTCCAATTACTTTACCGATTACCAAGCTAAACACGGCGGTATGGGCTTTGCCTATGACTTAAGCCAGATTGGTGAGCAGTTGGCTGATCATAACCAATTGTTACATCACTGGGATCAGGTGTTTCCTGGTGAGATATTAGAAATGCGTTATGAAGATGTGGTGGAAGATTTAGCAGGCTCCGCGCGCAAAATGCTGGATTATATCGGTGTGGATTGGGAACCAGAGGTATTAGCGTTTAACGCATTAGATCGCCCCGTTAAAACCGCCAGTGTTTGGCAAGTGCGCCAGCCGATTTATAAAACCTCCACTGCCAAGTGGATGCGTTATCAAGATCATCTTGCGCCCTTGATCCAAGGTACAAATAAAAAGCTGGAGTGGGATGCCATTGAGATGATTACCCTACCTGAGCCGGGTTGGCTGAATGAAGGTGTGGGTTTATACAAAGAAGATAAGCTCGATGAAGCGGAATACTGTTTTAACAAAATACTGCATCACCTTCCCGAGCATGCGGCGGCTAATTTTATGCTGGGTATTATCTATGCGCGTAAAAACCATCTGCCAGACGCGATTAAATTAATGGAAAAGGCGCATAAAAAATGCCCGTGGAGTCCTGAATGGCGTAAGGATTTAATTCAAGCTTATCAGATGAATGGTGAGCCTGAAAAAGCAGAAGCGTTGCAACAAAACAAACGCGCGCACACAGAAAAAGTGACGGCTTCTGACGATGGATTATGGTCTGCCGGATTGACTTCAATGAGTTCTGAAGCAGAGCTTAACTAAACATGCACCACAATATGCACCACATAGGACGATGAAAATGAATAAAAAATCTCTATTAAAACGGGGCTTAATGTTTGGTTTAACGATTTTTTTAACGATAATAAGCGCTGTAAATGCACAATCAGCCAGTTTATATAAAGAGGATAGTGGTGTTGAAGCGGCACTTCGTTCTACTTTAAGTTACCATCCTATCCTGCGGGGTAAGCGTGCTTTAGTTGAAGCTAAAGGCTTTGCAAGCGATATGGCACGAGCTCAAAGGCTGCCATCCCTGAGCGGTGAGGTTGCTAGTCATGATAATAATTCAAACGATATTCTTGTTCGTGTTCGTCAGCCATTATGGACGTTTGGTCGTATTGATAGCGGGATTGCTTATGCTGATCTCGATACATTAACAGAGCAAGCAGATTTACTACGTATTCAACGACAATTAATGGATCAAACTGTCTCTGCCTATTCAAAAGTACAAGGCAGTCAACACCGATTAGGTGTTGCTGAAGACAATATTGCTGGTTTGGATAGTTTGTATCAACATATTCAACGCCGAGAACAAGGTCGTCTTGCTTCTATGGCGGATGTCCGCCTAGCACGGGCACGTTTAGTTCAAGCACGCTCACAAAAAGCACGTTTTGAAGGTGATGTGTCCGTTGCTAAAGCAGAGTTGCTTGCTTTAACGCAGGCGCCCATTAATACCGAACAGGTCGTTGCAAATAGCTTGACTCAATTACCAGATGTTGATGAGTTGGAGTGGTTAGCACAAGCAGCGAGTGCTGATGTGTTACTGAAAAAACAGCAGATTTCCTTGGCTCAAGAGGATGTAAATCGTGAAAAAACAGCGCAACTGCCAACGGTTTATTTGCAAGCTGATCATACTTACTCGAGTAATGCTAATAATTTTAATCAATCGGTTTCAAACAGTGATACGCGCTTATCTATTGTCCTAGAAGCAAGACTCGATGCGATGGGGTTCAGTACTAAGGGGCGAAATAATGCTGCGGGGGCACGATTGAATGCAGATATGGAAGATCTCAATACCACTCGTAACGACATAAGTAGGCAAGTGAGCAGCTTAAGTTCTTTTCGTATGCAGCAATATAATCTGATTGATACTCAAAAACAATCTGTACATGAGTTGACTGAAATTTTAGCCTCATACCAACGCCAATATAAAGCGGGTAAAAAAGCCTGGTTAGAAGTGCTTAATATGCAACGTGAACTCACGGAGCAGCGCTTGCAGTATGTACAAGCTAAAAGTGATTGGTTGACCTATACACTGAAATTAGCAAGTCTAACGGGCTTATTGGATACGGTTGCTTTAACTGTTTCCTCTGTCAGCGATGAGTATGAGAACTAATGACCAATAAACGAGACACTACTGAAACATCCTCGAGTGATGAGGCTGTTCAAGTAAATAAAGATAATGAAATGACACCGCCTGTTTCTGTTCCCCCTCCAGCCCTACTTATTCATTCTTTACTGGCTCAATTAGACACTAAGTCAGACTTAATAGAATTACAGATAGCGTGTGATAAAGCGAAACAGACATTGCCTAATGCACAGTCGATTGAGCAAACACGTTATATATTGCAGCAAACACAGCTTAAAACTGTACAACCTATTCAATTGGTGTGGCGTCGTTTTGATTTACGTCGCCTGCCGGCATTAGTATTACATGATGGGCAGTGGTACCAAGCAACCCGTGCGGAGCTTGATAAGATCACCCTGACCAATGCAGAAGGTGTTCAGAGTGTTATTGAGGAATTTGAATTACAAAATTCCTTAGTGATTTGGTTGCGTACGCCAGCGCAGCGCTCAAAATCAAACACCTTACATGCACAAGGTAATCGCGCCGCTCGTATGGTGTTTCGTGAGTTATTTCGTGAGCCAGGCTGGATAATGAAGGTGTTGCTTGCCACTTTGATGGTGAACACTATGGCCATTGCCACGTCACTCTTTGCCATGCAGGTTTATGATCGCGTTGTGCCAACATTGGCGTATGCGACGCTGACTACCTTGGTTGCAGGTATGGCCTTGATCATTTTTCTTGATTGGTCTTTAAAAACGATACGAGCAAGGATAGTTGATAGCGTGTCGGTCTCGGTGGATAAGCGCATTTCACAGCAGGTGTTTGATCATTTATTACATGTGCGGCTTGATATTCAACCTAAGAGTTTAGGCACGTTGGCAGCACAAGTGGGTGGGCTGGATTCTGTACGTCAGTTTTTCTCAGCAGGTATTGTATTTAGTAATATAGATTTGCCATTTGCTTTGATGTTTATTGCTGTTATTGGGATCATTGGTGGCAAGGTGGGTCTGGTGTATTTAGGCTTGCTGCCTATTGCTCTGTTATTAGGTTTAACCACGCAGTTCCGTTTGCGTAATTTACTCAAAAAACAAATGCAACGTAGCAATGAGCGACAAGGTGTATTGGTTGATGCTATTCGTGGCGCCGAATCTATTCGCGCGAGTAATGCTAATTGGCGTTTTTCACAAGAATGGCAAGCTATTACCGCTTCGATTGATGGCTACAATGTGCAACAAAAAGCCATTAATAGCTTCTCAACAGTCACCACGAGCAGTTTGTCATCTATCGCTTATGTGGCTGCAGTCGTTGTCGGTGTGTGGCAAATTGAAGCGGGCTTACTCACAATGGGTGGCATGATTGCCTGTAGTATTTTGGGTGGCCGTGTTATCGCACCCGTGTCACAAGTGGTGCAATATCTCACGCAATGGCAAAATGTCAGTCAATCATTACAGATGGTTAATGAAGTACTTAATCTTGATTTGGAACGTCGTCCCGATCAAGAACTATTGATGCCTGAACACCCGCCTGAAACAATTGAATTAGACAAGGTACGTTTTTCTTATCCAGAATCACCAGTACAACAAATCAATATTTCTAAGCTCAGTTTTAGATCTGGCGAACGTGTGTTGTTGGTGGGACCTGTTGGCTGTGGAAAATCGACATTGCTTAAAGTTATGGCGGGGTTGTATCGCCCCAATGAAGGTCGTGTCCGCTTAGGTGATGCTGATTTATGGGAAATGGATCCACAAGGTGTTGCCAATCAACTTGGCTATCTGCCACAAAATGTCCATTTGTTTAAAGGTACCTTACGAAGTAATCTTGCCCTATCTGGCACGGCAGGTGATTCACGCTTACTCAAAATAACGCGAGACTTAGGTATTGATAATATCGCGGCCAGCAGTCCCTTAGGGATGGATCTTGTTATTAGTGAAGGCGGTGAAGGTTTATCTGGTGGTCAAAAACAATTAGTTTCTTTAGCGCGAGTAGTGATTAATCAGCCGCGAATTTGGTTGCTTGATGAGCCGACAGCATCACTGGATGCCGATAGCGAAGCTAACGTGTGGAAGATCTTACACGAAAATGTCCGTCCAGAAGATATCTTGATTGTCTCGACGCATCGCCCCATGCAGGCAATGAAACTTGCCACCCGTGTGATCGCCATGCAGTTAGGTGAAATTGTACAAGATGGCAAGCCAGAAAATGTTATGCCACAACTTGTGGCTCGAAGCGGCACAAACAACACAGTGTCTTCACGACGCCCATTAGGAGGAGCGCTTGATGTTATTTAATCAAACTAATCATGATGATAGTGCGGCAATGCGAGCAAGAGTTGAACGATTAGAAAATTTCCATCGTCGTGGGAACGGCATTATGCTGACCCTGTTATTTATGGCTTTTTCAGCCTTTATTGCTTGGGCAATGACGTTTCGAATTGATGAGGTAGCCAGTGCAACCGGTGAGGTTATTGCCAGTAGCCACGTCCAAATTATTCAGTCAGTGGATGGCGGTGTCTTATCGCAGTTAGCCGTTAAGGCGGGTGACAAAGTTAAGCCCGGGCAGATATTAGCTAAGCTTGATCAAACCCGAGTGTCTGCTACGGTTGGCGAAGTGGATGCCAGATTGTTTGCCCTTAAAGCCAAGGTGATTCGTCTGCGCGCCGAAGTAACAGGCGCAGGTTCATTACGCTTTCCGAAAGATACCCGTCGCGCCTTTTTAGACCAAGCAGAAGTTGAACGTGCACTATTTAAACAGCGCCGTATTGGACTGAATGAAGAAATTCGTACACTACAAGTGGCAGTAGATTTAGCCAAAAAAGAACTTGATTTAATGGAGCAGTTATTAAAGTCTGACGATATTAGTGGCTCAGAGTTAATTCAGGCGCAGCGTGCTGTAAATGAAGCGGATGCCAGACTGATTAATCGCAAAAATAAGTTTTTGGAAGAGGTACGCATTGATTTAGCTAAAGCGGAAGACGAAATATCACAAACCGAACAAATACTAACCAGACGTCTACAAGAGCGTCAGGACAGCGTGTTCACGTCACAAGTAACCGGTATCGTCAAAAGCATTAAGGTAACCACTGTTGGCGGTGTATTGCGTGCGGGTGAAGAAATCATGCAAATTGTGCCCATTGATGACGATTTGATTATTGAAGCTAAAATACGACCTGCCGATATAGCCCGTATCCGAACAGGATTAGAGGCTAATATTCGTTTCGATCCTTTTGATTACACTATTTTTGGTGGGGTGACTGGGTCGGTGATTTATGTGAGTGCTGATACGCTTAAAGAAGAGACCCAGCGTGGTCAGGAGATTTATTACCGAGTGCATGTATCATCACTCAGTAATCCTGTCACCACGACGACCGGAAAAACGCTTGAAATATTACCAGGTATGACAGCGCAAGTAGATATTAGAACGGGTGATAGAACTGTGATGAACTTTTTACTCAAGCCTATCCGAAAAACGCTCTCGGAATCATTTGGGGAGAAGTAGTGACTCCTTCAACATCTTAAGAACAAGGAGCTAGCCAATACGATTAGAGGTCATTGGGGCATAGAGAACTCATCTCACTGGGTATTAGACGTAACGTACAAAGAAGATGACTTACGTATACGGCGAAGTGACGGCCTAGAGAATATGACTACATTTAGAAGATTTTTGATGAATATGGCACGTTTAAGCTCCGTAAAAGACAGTATGCGAGGAAAGTTAAAACAAGCAGCTTGGAGTGATGCACTTTTTGGTTTAAGCGAGAAAGTATAGTATTCGCTGTACTCCTAAAACCAAGATGTTATCGAGTTAAAGTGGACGGTTTAAAACCGGTTAAATTAAGGATTTTTAAAAAGTATTTATATGTCTAAACAACAAAAAGCAGCAGCTACTGCAAAACAGCCTGAATTTGAAATCAATACTTCACGGCAGTTTATGCCCTGGTTGATTGAACAAAATATGAGCTTAGGCTTTAGCACTTATCAATCTGGAAAAGTGTTTTTAATTGGTCATAATCCAGAGGGTGATTTATCTGTATTTGAACGTACATTTGAACGCCCAATGGGTATGTGGACTGATGGTGAAGTGCTTTGGCTGAGTACGATTTATCAACTTTACCGTTTTAAAAACAGTTTACCTGCTGGGCAATTAAGTGATGGTTATGACCGCTTATTTGTGCCACAAAAAAGTTATGTGACGGCAGATATTGATGTGCATGATGTGGCACCTAAAAATGCTCAGTCATCACCTGTTTTTGTGAATACACTCTTTAGTTGCTTGGCGACGGTGAGTGATGATCATAGTTTTAAACCTATTTGGCAGCCGTCATTTATTACCGAGCTTGCCCCTGAAGATAGATGTCACCTTAATGGATTGGCATTACGCGAGGGTAAGCCTGCTTATGTTACCGCTATTTCTACCACCAATGTAGCCGACGGCTGGCGTGACCACCGACCGAGTGGCGGCGTGGTAATAGATGTTGAAACTAATGAGATTATTACACACGGGTTTTCTATGCCGCATTCACCACGCTGGGCGAATGGAAAGTTATGGGTGGCTAACTCAGGGGCAGGCGAGTTTGGTTATATTGATATGGCGACAGGAAAGTTTGAAGTGATTGCCTTTTGCCCTGGCTATATCCGAGGGGTTAGTATTCAGGGTGATTATGCCGTTGTTGGGCTATCTAAGCCGAGACATAAAACCTTTCAAGGCTTGCCCTTAGATGAACGTTTAGCCAAAGAAAAGATAGCCGCACGGTGTGGTTTATATGTTATTGATTTAAAAAATGGTGGCACACCGCATTGGCTGACACTTGAGGGTGTGGTGACTGAGCTTTATGATGTTGTTACATTCCCCAATGTAAAACGACCAAGTATGATTGGCTTTAGAAACGATCAGATCCGACGCGTTATCACCATTGACAATTAAAAAGCAGATTAAAACTGGCAAGCTTGCGCGGCTATTTGAGCAAGCCATTGAAGCGCATCAAGAGCAGCACTGGAATGAGGCAGGAAACGCTACCAACAGGTGTTGCTTAACGATAAGCGTCATCTTGCCGCCTATATTAATCTAGGTGCCGTTTATCGGCAAAACCAGAAATTAGAACAGGTTAAAACCTGCTATCAACAGGCGGTTACCTATGAGCCTGACCGCCTAGAAGCCTGGTTTAAACTCGGCAATGTTTATTTTGCAGACAAAAACTGGGCGCAAGCGATAGATTCATCTCTTCGTGTCTAACAGATAACACCGCAACATAGCGGCGCTTTTATGCAACTTGCAGCTGTCGCAAGTGCTAGGGGTGACTGGGCGCAGGTTTTTTGTGAGCTTAAACAACTACTCAGCTTTTCAGAAAGGGGACACAACACTTAATTAGACAGCAGAAAGGGAGCAGAAAGGGAGCAGAAAGGGGACACAACACTTAATTAGACAGCAGGACAAGGACAGAAAGGGGACACAACACTTCAGCAGAAAGGGCAGCAGAAAGGGGACACAACACTTAATCAGCAGAAAGGGGACACAACACTTAATTAAAAAACCTACTATAATCAAGCCATGGCAAGATTAGCAAGAGTAGTGCTCCCTGGTTATCCTCATCATATTACCCAGCGTGGTAATAGGCGTCAGGATGTATTTTTTCAAGCATCTGATTATCAATTCTACCTTAAGCAGTTAAAGCTTAATTGTGATAAGCAAGGTGTTGATATTTGGGCGTATTGTCTAATGACTAATCATGTGCATTTGATTGTTAACCCCAAAGAGAAATTATTATTAGCTAAAGCTATTGGTGAGACTCACAAGCACTATACCAAAATGATTAATATGCGTGAGCGCTGGAGTGGTTATCTTTGGCAGGGGCGTTTTGCTTCGTTCCCCATGGATGAGTCTTATTTGCTTAGGGCGGCGGCCTATGTAGAACTTAATCCTGTGGTTGCAGGTATGGTGAAAAATCCATGGGATTATCCGTATAGTAGTGTGCATGCACACCTTAGTGGTAAAGATAATTTGGGTATTATTAATCCAGATCACTTACTGGATTTGGTAGATGATTGGAAACTTTACTTGAGTCAGTCACAAAATGACAAGGTAATAGATTTTCAAAAGCATAATCGGACTGGTAGACCCCTTGGCGATTCTAACTTTATACAGATTGCTGAATCGATGCTTTCTAGGGTGTTGACCAAGGGTAAGCCAGGACCAAAAAGAAAGATCGAATAATTAAGTGTTGTGTCCCTTTTAAATTTATTGTGTCCCTTTTAAATTAAATTTATTAAGTGTTGTGTCCCTTTTAAATTTACCTTTTAAATTCTAAGCTTATGGTAGACATTCTAGTAGACGTTTTTAGTCCTTTGACAGCGAACTAAGGGTGTGAGAGAGTCACTGGATACGGTATGTCTAACAACTACTGAGTCCTTACTAAGTCACCACTAGCGTGTCTTGAGGGTGAGACTGAACTGTGAGCGAAGCG
>Ga0115005_10003495_pt1 | contig 12533 bp, 10 predicted proteins | sample ArcOceMetagenome_FD_87163 | JGI IMG/M metagenome (GOLD analysis project Ga0115005, IMG submission 87163) | Marine eukaryotic phytoplankton communities from Arctic Ocean - Arctic Ocean - Greenland ARC118M Metagenome | ecosystem: Environmental > Aquatic > Marine > Oceanic | place: Arctic Ocean... | reverse complement strand
TCCCTGCACACGTAGCTATTATGATGAAGTAGTCATCTTCAATGATAATCGGTTGCCTGTTTGAGCTTCGCACCAATGCTGAAATCTATGCTGACAAGTCTGCCCCCTACGAACTTATTGATACTGCAACCAAGCTCATCAAATGCGTAGAAATGTACACGGTTGCGATTAGACTCTACGTCGCCCTTCTTCAACAATTGATGAATGTGCACATGTAAGTCATCTGCAGAAGGTTGGATCGTGTCCAACACGATCCTCCCATCGTCTTTGCGCCATCTTTTGAGCAGTTCAGAGATTTTCATGTTGTGTTGGCTTCTACACCTACCCTCTGAATCATTATCATCAAGTTGCTCAATTAACCACATAGTCATCATTTTGCGAATTTCTTCCCATTGCTCTTTGACCTTTTGTCTCTTGGCCAATATCAATAATTTCGTCAGTGCTTTGTTCTCTCTTATCCTCTCCAACTTGATGCCACCAGATCGTGCAGTACCCGTAGCATTCCGAATGGATCGATGCCATTTCACCATTTTTCGGAATTGATCTGAATGTTCTGGACATTTGGACACTATTGGACCAATATCGTGATCGAATACATTGAATCCAACAATCACCCTCTTTCCTCGTTCCACATCCATAACTGTCCCGCTGAGATGCGGAAGAGATCCAGTATGCATGATACCTTGATTGAATCTATATGGAATAGAAACCCAACCATCATCTTTGACTTGAACTTGTTCCACATCATTATCACTCCATTCCGCCATTTTATCCTGATTGTTTTTCTTTTTCAATGCACATTTATACCCAAAGTTTTGATAATGCTGCAAACCTCCTAAATTAACTGCAAACGTCCCCCCCTTGACGGAATGTGGCGTACACTGCACAGTCCCCGCATACAATGGGGTTACAATCACATTATGAGTGTAGCGAATGTATTCTGCATAGTCTATATGGTAGGGAACGGACGAACCTGTCTTGGCAGGCAGTGCCCAAATTTGTACCCCGTGCACCTTGGAATCGAGATTTGGAGAGAGGCGATGGCCTGCTATTTGCTGTATATTTCGATTGGATTTATCTTCATCGTGGTGGTTGAATATGAAATGGCGGACAGCACATGTGGCTAATTTTTGGATCATGTCATTGTCATTGGTGCTTTCTCTTTTACCCTCTGGAAATTTGGAGGGGGAGGTTTCATCTACGTGTACGACGTGGTGTTCTAGTGGAGGACACTGTACGTGTACTGCCATTGCTTCTTCCTTTGTAACATAGGTTCCCCACGGTATCTCTCTCTCCACGGTATGATGGTATATTTGACGACTTAAAGAAGGCGGTAGTGCCTCTTTGCAAACCTGCACCGAAGGAGTAGAAGCGTGCTGGGCAGCAGTTCGTTCGGTTTCATCGTGATTGTGTTTGGATTGATAGAGTTTGGTGGGGGATTCCACCCCTTCTGGGATATGGCCATCGTCAAAGTCTTTTAGGATTCCAAACTTTTCAAATTCTATAGTGTCAGCGTTCATGTTACAAGTAAGTATGTGATGGATTGGAATTGGTATTTGGTACCCCCGGTATTGGTAATTGTGAATGCCTCCCTCACTTTTTGAATACTGATGTATTCTTTGTGAACTTTTTGCGACTTCGATTCAGGGAATGGGGGGATCAAGTCATTTTATAGTAAGTTGCACCCCCTCCGCGCCATTTTCTCGAAATTTCAAATGGTTGGACCAAAAAAGCATTTGCCGCCATTTCAATTATTACGTATTCAAGCTTCAAGCATCTAATCATTCATCATTCATCACATGATGATCCCAGTCGACACCGCATCACACCGGTCGACCCGTACAGTACTCACTCCTCGCATCTAACAAACTACAAGTACAGGTAGTACGTGTACTGAACCAAACAATAATAATATCAGCAGTTGACAATGTCAAAATCATACGCATGCCTCTACACAAAACACAAGACTCAAAAACGCAAGAAATGGAACGATGGAAAACTGATAGTCAACCCATCTGGCCTCATCCATCTATTCCCATGCGCCCACGATAATACCTCCATAATACAATCTAGTGCGAATGCTACACTGGACACTTTAGTCGTGTCTTTAGATCAAGTGAATCAGCTTGCCAGCGGTGTTGTGACAGATTTGGAGATGGACAAGTTTCTGATTGAGATTGAATCCGAATGGAAACCTCAACCGATCATGACCAATAGCACTAACAGTCGTAGTTCAAACGCAAAGACTACAGGGTCCAATACAAACACCTTGATTGGAAAGAAAAGATCCAACGGAATGCAAAAACTGCTCATTAACAAATTTCGTAAACCAGCCAAATACATTCCCAAACCGAACCAACAACAGCACCATCCCGGCTCGACGACGACGACGAGGAAACGTCCGCTTCAACCAGGACAATATTTGCGGCAATTTCATGGTACTAATGGCAATACAAATGGTTATAATGGAAATGTGAATGCAAATGGATATAATCAGAATGGAAATGGAAATGTGAATGGCATGAACGCGAATCGAAACTACAGTCACGCCAATCATCATCATAGCATTCCCGGGCATTCTCATCATCATGCATCGAATAACTCTACACGAACAAATAATGGGAATGTATCGCAACATAATCAGAATAATGGATATGGACCGCAGCATGGGTTCGGCGCGACTACTACTGCGGCATCTCCGCAACATGCAATGCAAGTCCAGCAGCAGCAACCTCAGAATCCATATCAATATGTACCAACTAATACTAGGCCCGTGGCCGTCCGGCCGCAAGGTGTAGAGAAAACTAGAAATCAATTCACCTCCAATGATTTTGATCCAAACTCATTCTATGATGAAGACGACAACGAGGAGGAATGTCACGAGCAAGGTGACCACAATACTGTACTTGAAAATCATGGCGAGAATACGAATGCATTGAATTGGAATGATTGTTTAGAGCAGCAGCAGCAGCAGCAGCAGCATGAGGAGCAATCATTGCAGCCACCGGAACGGAATGTCATGGAGACGAACACGGACACTGGTACGTACAGGCAACATGAACAGGAACAGAATGATGCAACCATGACGAATTCAGATTTACTGCAATTATTTTGCGGTGGTGGAAATGATGGTATGGATACTACCGATACGGGAAAGATCGAGAATCATGATGTGATGGACATGAACGACAATGGCAAAACACGCGTGGATGATGCTGGTGAATCAGACGAGTTGGATGATGCGGACGATCGCGACGCTGACGATGACGATGCCAACGAGGAAGACAAAGACGGCACGGAGGATGAATATCCTCCATCGTCTGATGCGAATAATCCTTTCTTGGAGGGGCTTTTGCGTTCCGAGGCTGAACTGGATCAGAATGCGAATGCAAATGCAAATGTAAATATGAATGCGAATATGGCCGGCGATTTTGAGGAAGATACTATTCGCAGCGGCAATGAAGAAGATGATGGCGACGATTCGTGGAATGGTGTAGGGGATGATCACGATCATGACAAAGGGCAAGTCAAAGATCCGAATCCGATGAAAGACAACGATCAGGGTGATTGCCAAAGTGATAGCAGCGAGGATGATGGAGACCCTATTAGTTTTGATATCAATATACCAGACAATGATTCTGACTCTTCCGTTGATTGATTTCTTCATTCGAATTGAACACACTCGTTGTTCTCCAGGGCAGAGTACTGTACTAAAGCTATTCAGGAGAGCTTATTTATTCAACACATAATAAAAATAGGAAATTTAGCTACACGTACGTGTAGTTTTGGCATCGTACTATTACTCGTATATTTGACCTTTATACACATTCTTTGGATTGATTGTACGTATCCTAACATTTTACGTTCATAGCTCCAAGCTATGCCGCGTGTCGCACAAGCCCTTGTAAATTCCTAGTACGATCATTGATTCATTGAGGCATCTCATTAATCAATAACGATAGCATCATCATTGGGAGCTTCAACTACCACCTGTGGAGCAACATTAACGATAACATCATCATTGGGAGCTTCAACTTCCACCTGTGGAGCAACATCATTCTGCCCCGTCTTCTTCTCCTCGTCCGCTTTAGCTTGCTGAGATTTCCGCCGCCGCCTCTTCCCCACAGCACCCGTGCTCATCCTAGCTTGAACCAACCCCCTCATCTCTTCCTCTTTACCCCTCACCACACTCTCCATCTTACCCACCAGCTTCTTCAGTTTATCGTGACTATCGACAAAATCTTGAGATCGTGCCTTGAGCTCGGCTTGGACTTTGGGGTTGGTGACGTCTGCTTTGCACACGCTGCCTACTTGGATGATTTTGGAGATGAACAGTTGCCAGTCGTAGCGGAGTGCTGAGACTGTTTGGTCTTCTCGTTTGCGCTTGTTCGTCGGTTTTGACATTTTCAGATTTTTGGTTGGATGAACAGGCTTTGGCTACTTTGATGTGTACGGTCGCAGGCACGCAATGAAACTATTACTGGTGCGTACAGTCAGGCAGATGTGTTAGTACAGATTGTATTGTATAAGATTGTATATTATTGTATGTTTGATTGTTTTTGTTGTTTGTTGTGCGTTTGGAATCCCATCCCTTCAAAGATAAGAACTCATTGTATCGACGAATCTGATTGATGATTGATGATTTGAGATTGATGATTGAAATTATTAACAATTTCAAACCCATCAACCATCAACCCAAACAATCATCCATCCAAAACACAAACAATAAACATCTTAAATTCTTCTCGTTATGCTGTTCACATTATCCTCCGTCCTTGCATCCCTCAAGAAATTTCGCGAGGAAGCATTTGAATGTGCCGTCTGCTTGGAACCCTGCACCGACACGCTCGTTAACCCAATGCAATCACCGCTTCTGTGGTAAATGCATTAAGGAGAGCTTACGCAAGTGCAATCATGAATGCCCAACCTGCAGGGCTCATATTCCAACATATTGAACATGTCGCAGGGATCCGCAATTTGATCACATTGTAAGTACAGTACTGAGACGAAATTATATTCAACATGTGGTGGTGTGCGAGATCTCTTCTCTAGCCGCAAGACTTCAAATGGAAATTTTAGAAAGAGAGAAGAGGAACGAGGCCAGGGCATTAGCTGAAGCAAGTTCATTACATGCCACAGAAGAATCGAGGCTAGCTGCAGAGGCAGAACTCGTACACGTGCGTAACACACAAATTTAATTATTCATGAAAACGTTTTTCAACAAAATTGACGCATGATACCATCTGCATCCTTTCAAAAATTCTTAGGTCCTCGTATTGAAGTTCATAGCATGGAAAGTTGCATTAGATTCCGGTTGGATTTCAGGTGACCATGAGGTAATCTGCGATCAAAGCCAGCGCAGAGTGGTAACTTATAACTAGAAATTCGAACCCTTCGAAAGTGTAGTATCGACGACGTTGTACCGACAGTGCATCTGACTGGTTCCCAGATACAGTTTATCCAAACACTGGAGCCACCTCCGCTCCACCGAGCCGTCCGTGTAGTCCAATGCCTCAAGTTTTAGCAATTTACAGGAAGAACACATTTTACAGGAGTATCTGTAAAAGGTTTCTTCGTCTGTTACAATGAAAATATTCAAAAAAAATACTGTTGTTATAAGATGATACTCAGAAATTCCACTTTTCAGGCGGAAGTCAGAATAGGAACAGAATCACCAATGGCGACCTTCAAACCAATTCTGCAAGATCCTGCTCACAAGGAGGAGAGCAGGCGCAAGTCCACACGAAACAAAATTCCCATTAAATTGTTACTAGACGCTGTGTTGGTCGTCAGCTTTGCTCTCTTCTTGTCGGCTAATGGTGTACAACAACTGTATTCAGGTCCTATAAAAACCCTTGTTGAATCCTTCAAAAGAATACTAGATGACAAAAAAATGGACGGCTACAGTTTCTATCGAGAACTGGACACTGATGTCACCTATTATAATAGGCAATGCAGTTCAGAAGACATCTCTACAACAGACAGCAATGATTTGATTATTCCACAAAATTCCACAATTGCACAGGCTGTAGATACAATGACGACTCATGGTGCCGTTGTCGTGAAGGATATACTTAGTTCTGATACAGCAGCAGAACTTCGAGACTATTTGGAAACTCGACACATGATTCAAGATCAGTTACCATACATGGAAGTATTCTTTGAAGAAATTGGTCGATTGAGTCTGGGCTTAGGGACGTCAGATCATCCTATTATTGGAAGAGCCCTTGAGGAGGTTGGCAACCACGATGTCTTGAAATCTACTATTGAAGGAATTCTTGGACCAGATCCAGCAATCGTCGAAATTTCGACGTTGACTACTTTATTCGGTGCTGAATCTCAGGGTAAGTTACAGTTGCAATTGAGCCTCTGGGATCATGGTAACATTTTCTGCAAAATCGACATTGTTCCTTACTACTGTCTTCATCATTGCTCCAGGACTTCATACTGATTCTGATTACGACGGCAGTTCGCTACTATATTCTCGCACCTTCCTAGATTCATACACATTGTTCATTGCTCTTCAAGATACATCAAGTAGAATGGGCGCGACAACGGTCTGCCCTGGGACTCACCTTTGTGCAAATGAAGATATGGAAGACGTTTGCTTGATGAATGGTGCATTCGAGGTCAGTAGCAATGGTCACACTGGGAAAGATTATGGTGTTTTACAGAGAGGTGACGGGATGATGTTTAATCAAAATATCTGGCATAGAGGACCTGGCAACTACGATCTTGAATCCCCAATCAACAGAGTGAATTTGATTTTAACTTTTGTAAGGCGAGTTGATCATGAAAAGGGTGATGTTCGGCAGCAAGGAATGGGTACATACTATTATCAACGCTGGAATATGTGGGGACATACCTATCAAGACCTGAAAGATGCAAGTACAACCATGGTGCAACCGTGGGCTGCCTTGAAAGTAAGTAGACAGATTCATCCATTCTTTTCGTGAAAAAATATCTTGGTTATGTAGCGTTTTTATTCAACCAACATTCTGCAACTTTCTTAGGCGTTGGGTCTATACAAATCAAGAAATAGTAACTGGGGCATAACCTGGACAGAACACTTTGCAAGGCAATTGGCAAATGAGATGGATTTCTATGATGAGATTGAACTCCCTTTGTTCGACAAGTGGTTAAGAGGCCACGCATTACAGAGATTTCTCCCCCTTACTACCAATGACATAGGATGGGAACAATATATTGAACATGCCCTTGAAAATGTGAAGATATTTATGAAAAGAATGCACTACTTGATCGCAGCAATTTATCTTGATATGTGTCTTGTTGGCGGGGTGCTATTCTCACGGAAGAAAAGACCAAGCCTACGTTCTATTCTTCTTCGAGTCATTGTCCTGCATACTTTGGTATACGTTATCGGGCTCACAGTCTGGCAGTTGATCGGGCGATCAGATTTGGTTCAAAGAATCGAAACAGGCACATTCCAGAGACTCCCATTCCCTCATCAACGTCCTACCGAATTACATAACACCACTCTCCCCCAATCCGTGGACATTTTGATTGGGAGTCGTTTCGATGCACCATTCTTGGGTGTTAATAATGTACTTCGCCACCATAACAAGAGATTTCACTTAATGGTTGGTAAATTTTCTGGGTTACGAATAGAGATTGCTGTTGCTGGTGTTTACGATCAGGTGATGCAAATGGTGAATAGAGTATCACCACGATTCTTGATACAAGACCATACCAGTGGGCATTGGACCATTTTGGACGAAGTACAAGGAAAGGAGATCGTTCGGCGTGCCATACTGATGGAGGCATATCCTGTGAAAGGTGTTTTATCTAGTGAACTCAAAGCAGCCTTATCAGATTGCCGTTTTGGGCCATTCCGAGATACCGTCATGGCTAAACAAATGTCACCTTTATTCATCACATCTTTGGAAGAACTACTTTTCAGAATGCAAGATCAGCAACTGGAAAACACGCCTTGGTCTGAAAACAATAAAGTGACTGTTGCTAAAGGGACAGCCAAACACAGCAGAGATAGCATTCTTGCAAAATATCCATTGAAAACTTTCAGAGGTGTGCAACGGACATTTCACAGAGAGTCTACACATAAAAGTGCCACAAATAACAATGTTCTTGCTCTACAAGATCGTGTTCTCGCAAAGTATAAAGAAAGTGGCAAAATCATGGAGGCTGTCATCAAATATATTCACGATGAAAATTGGTATGATGTCGAGTTCGTCGCCACTGGAGAAGTTCAAACTATCCGTGTCGTATTCATCGAAAGGTTTTCCCCGATTAGTCAAGGTGACTCTGTTGAGGTTGAATTCGACGATGATGAAAATTGGCTTCCTGCAAAAGTGGTGTCGGTCCATCCTCTTGCAAGATACGATGTTCGTTACGAAAATGGCGTAGAAGAAAAATACATATCTCGTGGAGAGTTGCGATTCTTGAGTATGAAGGAAACTATCAGCAGCTATTCCCTCGAGAAAGATGAATCTGATGCAATAATCTAAATACTCGTAGGGTGTTGACTTATGACAAAGCATCTGTAAAAATAAATGTACAATTATAATTGTATACTGAGTTCTTGTAATTTGATCTCCTCTTACGACTTTATAAGCCTACCCTAGTAGTTCTATACTACACGTCCCTAGTACATGTATATTATGAATGAAACTATCTATATTATTGATATTTATTGTTTGTTTGTGTTCTTGCGTTTTCGAATGTGTTTGTTTCTCGCTGTTATGTTTCATGTTTCTCCTGCTGGTGTGTTTGGGTTTGTGACCCAGATGAGACCAAGGACATTGAACATTCCAGTAATAACCGTATCATGTAGGTGCATGCTTTTCCTCCATTCATCCACATTTTCAACATTTTCGAAATTTCAAGAGAAGAAGCAAACTATTGTTTTCCCACCAAGATACACATTCAGTTGAACTTGTCGTGGAGAAAAACCCCACTAATCATTTTCACTGCTAAGTACCGACCAAGATGAAGTTAGATGCGTCAGTAATGCGTACCATGAGTCGGCATGACTATCGTGTCCTCGAAGCTGTTGAAAAAGGAATGGAAAATCGTACGTTAGTCCCTGTCACCATCATTGCTACAATTTCAAACCTCAGACATGGAGGAACAGCCAAAATCATTTCATCTCTCCATAGAGACAATCTCCTCTCCCACGACCAGTCATGTGGATACGATGGTTATAGGTTGACAAATAGCGGTTATGACATCCTTGCACTGTGGAACTTGAAACAAAGGGGGATCATTAGTGCTCTTGGAGATCAAATTGGTGTGGGCAAAGAGTCTGATGTATATATAGCTGCAAATCCAGAGGGAAAACAATTAGTGCTTAAGCTCCATAGATTGGGTAGAACAAGCTTCAGAGATGTCAAGAAGAAACGCGATTATTTCATGGTAAATAGTGTCAAGACTGGAAAGAGTGGAAAATATGGGACATCTTATTCGCACAAAGATCAGCCCAATTCGTGGTTATTCCTCAGCAGGATCTCTGCCTTGAAGGAATATACTTTCATGAAGGCATTGTACGATGTCGGCTATCCAACTCCAAGGCCTATCACACATAGTAGGCATGTCGTAGCAATGGGATTGATTCGTGGAATACCTCTGTATCAGTTACACCGCAATCGTATCTCCGCTGACCAGGCAGAGTCTATCTTTGAGCAGGCAATGGACATCTGCAAGCAGCTAGCAAGGAACGGTCTTGTACATTGTGATTTGAATGAATTCAATCTTCTGGTTGATTTGAGTGGTGGTGTACAAAGCAACGCTGAAGACGGTGATGATGAGGATGCTGGAGAATTTTATGTCAGACATAGTGGGGATGCTTCAATTGCTAAAAAAGGAATGTTGACTGTTCCTTTTGGCGAACAACACATTGGAAAGCAAATGGATGGAACTGGTGAAATTATTACCGAAGAGCCTAAGAAGCCAAAGTTACTGCTTGAAAATGGTGTAGATGCTAGACCTGCTGTGACCTTGATTGACTTCCCTCAGATGGTTTCTGTCAGGCATCCGAATGCGAAAGAATTGTGGGAGAGAGATATCAATTGTTTAAAGAGATTTTTTGTGACGAAGATGAAATGTGACATGAACGAAGAAGACTGGGAACGCGTTATCCCACTTTGGGAAGACTTGATTGCCGCCGTTGATGAAGACGAGGTGTATATAGGAGATGAAGAAGACGACGAGCAAGACGGCGAAAAGAGTGTTTTATCTATTTCTTCAAATTCTTGCCTTGCGTCGAAAAAACAACTTCGATTGGACCATGCGCTTCAAGCCTCTGGTTTTTCACAGGAAGATGCAGCTAGAAAGAGTGAGCTGGCATACTTTGAACCCATAGCAAAGACTTGCAATGTAGTCCAAGAAGAAGAGAACGACGCCGATGATGACAGCGGCAATAAGCAAAATGATGGCGACGATAATCTGAATCAAGAAGAAGATGAGTACGATGGAGAAATTTCTGATAAAGAGGATGACGAACCAGAAGAAGAGGTACAAGTCTATCGTCAAGATGACGATGAACGATCAACCTCAAACTTTTCAACAATATCGAGAGCTGAGAGTTATGCAATCGCAAAAGCGAAGGCAGGCGAGAGAGTCCGTCGCCAACTGGCGGATATGAAAAAGGCTAAAAAAAAGAAGGGTGCATTTAAGAAGAAGAATACCAACAAGACATTTGTGAAGGGCGTACGAGGTTTCAAAGATGATTTCATGTCTTGATGTAAATTTATAAATCCAATTCTTGATACCATCGCTTTGGATGAGCGAATGCCTCCAATGTGAGAAGTTTGAACCCCCAGTGTGTTCATGAAATTATCCGTTCATTCTTCCTTTACAGAATATTTGTTGAGTTTCATAAACATCTTGCGGATAGACTATATTGAATATTGTTAAAGGTAACATCTTTTTATGAATTATGATTTTGTGAGGAAGGATAAGCCACACGTTGGAAGACAACAAATTCTTTTGGCCCAAATGGAATCCCAGTGCCCTTTTCCGACGACCCAAGATATCGCCAACCAAAACATTCCGCGGTTGCTTTAAAACTAGGCCAACAAGTATTGTTTGAATCTGTGCAAATCATTATAGTCCCAATTCTCGATCTTTCCATTATATCGCGAGCTGCTCCCTGAATAAGAGGATCATTTTCATCTTTTGATAGAATAATGGAAGCATTTTCATGAATCACAAAAGAGAAGCAAATTATATCAGTTTGCTCAAGTGAATCACTGAGCTCTTTATTCACTGGGCTATCCAACCCTTCTCTAATGTCACAAAGCTTCGTTCGAGCACCGTTTCCTTCGAAAAGATTAGTTTTCACCTCTGAGCGATCTGTTTCAGAGATTATTCTCAATGTATTTGTCATAGATTGATTCATCGCTTTTACAATGTCCTCCCATTCGCCATATAAATCATACACATCGGTTGTCAATGTAATACTTCCAGAATCAATAAATCCGTCATTCATGTTGTAAATGAATAGGAAAACAATCCAAATAGCGATATGATCGTAGCCAGGGCCTCCTCCTACTGAAGCGACATGAATGTTCCTACGTCGTTTTCCGCAACCGTCATCATCGGACGCTTTCAGGCGATCCAACAACAAATTCCTCACCTCTCTACAGATATTATTATCATCCATAATCAAAAGATTCAGATACCTCGTACGTGTTGCTAATTTCTGGATCGTGTAATATCTATTCTTTTCATGATCCGAGAAGTCAGCAGGATTGCCTTCTTTCACTGCCTCATTCAGAACGTACACCCACGGATTGTTCTCATTTTTATGTCGATAATTTCTGACTATATCTTTGAAATCTACCGAATCATCCGTTTGTTCAAAGATTGCAATGAGTTCTTGCAAGAATATATCCATAATGTAATTGAAGAATTCAAGCACCGCCCTTTGAGTTCTATTGGGAGAACACGATTCCTTGGGGTTCATTTTTATTAATTCTATTGGATCCATGAATTCACATTTATCCACATTCTCTGGGTTTGTGGTGAGGGGTTGGAGGTATTCTCTTATTGCGAGATAATTGTGAATTTTTGATTTGGGCTTCTTGCATTTGCCATGTTCTTTGCGCCACTTCTATTAAAATATACGATACGTCGGTGTTTTTGGATCATATGAATGTGGTGGTAGATTTTATAATGGGTTAGAAACGCACTATACACATATATATTGAAGATAGATGCTTCACACAGGGAACACACATGTTTGAATGTCATGAACGCACTTTTCTCGCGTCATAGAATGCTTGTTGTGCATCTTTCCCAGATTGAGACTGCTCTTCGCCTCGTAGCAACGATGGGCATGTCAAAATTTCATGGTCGTTTAACCCACAGTGAAAACATGGCATTTTCAATTTTGAGAGTTGAAGGGCTGGCTGCTGAATCGAATCAATCAATCAGTCGCATCTCACATCATTCGGTTACTTAAGCCCCTTCAATTTAGCAACAATAACTGCTTTCATGGGCGGGTAAAAAACCTTTTGCGCGCATTTTTTATGTGGACGTTTTTTGCGGTTTAG
>Ga0115005_10003494_pt1 | contig 12534 bp, 15 predicted proteins | sample ArcOceMetagenome_FD_87163 | JGI IMG/M metagenome (GOLD analysis project Ga0115005, IMG submission 87163) | Marine eukaryotic phytoplankton communities from Arctic Ocean - Arctic Ocean - Greenland ARC118M Metagenome | ecosystem: Environmental > Aquatic > Marine > Oceanic | place: Arctic Ocean... | reverse complement strand
TCTTAAAATGCTAAAATCTTATAAATTAAACAGTTATTAAAAATGTATAAATTTTGATTGTTTATAACTGTTGATACCCGTTAGTTTCTGTATTTTTGTAGGGTACAAATCAATTAAAATCAATCTATTATGACAATTGCTATTGGTAATGATCACGCAGGAACAATATATAAGTTCGAAATTATAAAACATTTAGAAAAGAAGGGATATACAATTCTAAATTTTGGAACAGATACAAACGACTCTATGGATTATCCTGATGCGATACATCCAACTGCAACGGCGGTAGAAAGTGGCAAAGCAACTTTTGGTATTATTTTATGTGGAAGTGGAAATGGCGCACAAATGACAGCAAACAAACATCAAGGTGTTAGAGCTGCACTTTGTTGGAATAATGAGTTGGTCGTATTAACAAGACAACACAACAATGCAAATATTATTACAATTCCTGCACGCTTTGTTTCTTTACAACAAGCCCTTGGTTTTGTAGATCTTTTTCTGAATACAGCTTTTGAAGGTGGAAGACACGGAACAAGAGTAGATAAAATTTCTTGTTAAAATTTTATGTTTTTTAAATATATAGGGTAAAAATTTAATGTATTTATATGAATTTTATAATAAAACATTTTTCAGAGTTCACTTTAATAGAGTTGTACGAAATTTTACAGATACGTTCTAAAATTTTTGTGGTAGAACAAGATTGCGTGTATCAAGATGTGGACGGTAAAGATCAAAAATCTTTACACGTTTATGGTAAAAAAAATGACAAAATAGTTGCGTACACACGTATTTTTAAACCTGGAGATTATTTTGAAAACGCAAGTATTGGTAGAGTCCTTGTGGCTCAAGAAGAGCGTAAATTTGGTTTTGGTCACGATTTAATGAAAGCTTCTATAAAGACGGTAAAAACGCATTTTAAGTCTGATAAAATTACAATTTCTGCCCAAAAGTATTTAAAGAATTTTTATGAGTCTCATAATTTTGTTCAGGTGGGTGAAGCGTATCTAGAAGATGGTATTCCACATATAGAAATGTTGTACGACGTTAAAATAAGAACGGAACACTAAAAAAACTAAATTACATTAGAAATAGAACAAAGAGAAGAATTTTATCTTAGTATCCATGTTTAATATTATATTGGTAGATACTTTGTTGTTTTCTAGCAATTTTATTTTGGCAATAAGCATATAAACTTATAGATAAAGATTTATATCACTTAAGGTTTAGACTATTTATATATTCTTTTAAGTAAAATTAATCACTTCTTTTACTCCACCAACAGCTAAAGGGTCTAGTTTTATTTCACCAATTCGTACCCTAATTAAACGCAAAGTTGGGAAGCCAACAGCAGCAGTCATTTTACGCACCTGCCGAAACTTTCCTTCTCTAATAATGATAGCAATCCAACTTGTTGGCCCATGTCTGTCATCTCTAATTTTCATGCTTCTTAATGGAAATTTAGGATCTTCAATTATAAAAGCCTTGCCAGGTTTTGTGATGTATTTTTTACCGTTAAAGCCAATTTCTACACCTGTTTTTAACTTTTCTATGGCTTCAGTTGTAATCATTCCATCAACTTGTACATAGTATTCTTTTTCATATTTATTACTTCTAATTTCTGCAGAAACTTTTCCATCTGTTGTGAGTAGAAGCAACCCTTCAGAAGGGACGTCTAAACGCCCAATTGCCATGGTACCGTTCGGAAATTCGTGTAAATCTCCTAATAAACTTTTCTTTCTTTTTGCAGGATTTACAAATTGAGAAATCATTCCCCAAGGTTTATGAATTATAAAATGACGGTGTTTTTTTATCAAATTATAAAACTTTAATTTCAAAAGAAAAATGGTTCTCTCCTTCGGATAATCGCATGTTTTTCTCTGAGAATTTTTCGTCTGTATAAGAGGTGTATTGGGTAATTGGCTCTATACAAAGCATATTATTTACAGGAGACCAAATCATAAAATTATGAAAGCCTGTTGTTGTTATTTCTAAGTGTTTTCTGCCAATATTTTCCAATGTAATTTGATTACAATCTAAGAAAGGAAAAGCATTATCTCCTACTTTTTGAATTTCAGATAAGCTGGCTTTTTTATTAGGAGACGTTAAAACCTCTTTGCCTGTATCGGATAACAAAAAAGCAGGGTGATACCCTAACATAAAAGGCATTCCTTCTTCAGAAGTAAGTATAAAATCAATTTTTAAAACGTTATTTTCTAAATGAAACTGTTTTTCAAACGTAAAATTATAAGGCCAAGAGAGCTGCTCTTCAGAAGACTTTTTAGGAAATTTACTATTGATTATGGGTGTGTTTTCTTGATATTTTTTACTAAATTTTGCGGTGTTTTCATCCGAAGAAACCAAAGTATAATTCAATTCACGCAGCAACCCGTGCTGATCTTGTATCGCATCTCCTTTTTGGGTATGCACTCTGAAATTATTTTTAGAGATGGGTCCAATTATAGGAAACATTTCAATGTCAGAGTTTCGCCAACCTTTGCTGCCTTTTTGATGAATATATTCTAGATTGCCTTTTTGAAAACTAATTAATTCTCCTTCTTCAATGGCAACTTTACACGCTTTATTTTTTAAATATACAATTGAACTCATGGATTTTATTTTTTTACAAAAATACTGCAAATTTCAATGTTATTTTTTAGGAAATTAATTTTAGATTTTCGTAACTTGTAACCATTATTTTAAAAACACATAAAGCACGATTAATGGCGACAGATAAAGAAAAACAAGCAAAATTAAAAGCACTTCAACTTACCTTAGACAAACTAGATAAGACGTATGGTAAAGGTGCAGTAATGAAATTAGGTGATGTAGTTACAGAAGAAATCGATGCAATTTCATCTGGTTCTTTAGGTTTAGATTTAGCTTTAGGCGTTGGTGGGTATCCAAGAGGAAGGGTTATTGAAATTTATGGACCAGAATCTTCGGGTAAAACAACCTTAACATTACATGCAATTGCGGAAGCTCAAAAGGCGGGTGGAATTGCAGCATTTATTGACGCAGAGCATGCGTTTGATAAATTTTATGCAGAAAATTTAGGAGTAGATATTGATAATTTAATTATTTCTCAACCAGATCACGGTGAGCAAGCATTAGAAATTGCAGAAAACTTAATTCGTTCTGGTGCAATAGATATTGTTGTAATAGATTCTGTTGCCGCATTAACTCCAAAAGCAGAAATTGAAGGAGAAATGGGAGATTCTAAAATGGGGCTTCACGCACGTTTAATGTCTCAAGCATTGCGTAAATTAACAGGTACTATTTCTAAAACAAAATGTACTGTTATTTTCATTAACCAGTTGAGAGAGAAAATTGGTGTAATGTTCGGAAATCCAGAAACAACAACTGGTGGAAATGCATTAAAATTTTATGCCTCTGTTCGTTTAGACATTAGAAGAAGAACACAAATTAAAGATGGTGATAAGGTTATTGGAAACAGTACCAAGGTTAAAGTTGTAAAAAACAAAGTAGCGCCACCGTTTCAAATTGCAGAATTTGATATTATGTACGGTTTAGGAATTTCTAAAGTTGGTGAAATTTTAGACATTGGTGTAGAATTAGGTATTGTTAAGAAAAGTGGTTCTTGGTTTAGTTACGGAGAGACTAAATTAGGTCAAGGTAGAGATGCTGTTAAGGGCTTAATTAAAGACAATCCTGAATTAGCAGACGAATTGGAAGGAAAAATTAAAGATGCGATTGAAAATCAAGAATAATTTTTAAAAGCTTACATTATTATAAACTGCTGTGGAAGTAATTATCTATAGCAGTTTTTTATTTTTATAGGATGATTAAAATAACAGAAGACATACAGTTAAGAGCTGTTTTAAGTTCAGATACAGCGACTCTTTTTGCAGTAATGAAAGAAATATATGCCTCTGCTTACAGTCATTTTTGGACTGATAAAGGAGATTGGTATGTGAACACACAATATTCTAAAGAGCCTATTTTAAAGGAATTATCAGAAGAAAATTCAGAAAATTATTTTATCCTTTTTAAGGGTGAAATAATTGGTAATTTTAGAATTATTTGGGACGAAAAATTAGCGGGGTTGTCTGAAGAAAAACAAGTAAAATTACATCGAATTTATTTGTACCAAAAAACACAAGGGAATGGTATTGGAAAAAAACTACTTGCTTGGTTAGACGAAAAGGCTCTAAAAAAAGACTATAAAATTATTTGGTTAGACGCCATGAATGAACAGCAACAGTCTTTTCAATTTTATGAAAAATTGGGGTACACCTATCATTCTCATGTTTTTTTAACTTTTGATTTTTTGCACGAATCCGTGCGTAAAATGAGCCAGCTATATAAAAGACTTTAGTTTTTTTGATTCAAAAAATTAAACACCTGTACTTCCAAAACCACCAGCACCACGTTCCGTTTCGCTTAAAACCTCAACCTCTTTCCACTGCACACGTTCATGTTTTGCAATAATTAATTGGGCGATTCGTTCCCCATCATTTATCACAAATGCAGCATTAGAAAGATTCACCAGAATTACGCCAATTTCGCCCCTATAATCTGCATCTACAGTTCCTGGAGAATTTAAAACAGTAATTCCTTTTTTAGCAGCCAAACCACTTCTTGGTCTTACTTGTGCTTCAAAACCAACGGGTAAAGCGATAAATAAACCTGTTTTTACAATGGCTCTCTCTAAGGGTTTCAATATAATTGCTTCTTCTATATTGGCTCTTAAATCCATTCCTGCAGCACCTTCAGTTTCATAATTAGGAGTTGCGTGTTTAGATTTGTTTATGATTTGGACCTTCATTTTGTATCTGATGTTTTGCTACAAATATAATAATTCATACAAGCATTCACCATTAGATACTAATTTACTTACTTTTGAGACTTAAAAATGAAGGAATGATGAGTGATCAGAAAAAAATTGCAGTTATAGGTGGTGGAAGTTGGGCAACTGCGATTGTAAAAATACTATCAGAGAATATAGAAACTGTGGGTTGGTATATGCGGAATAGGGCTGCCATAGAGCATATAAAGAAAAACAATCACAACCCTAATTACCTGAGAGCTGCAGACGTATATGCGAGTCAACTAGATTTATCTAGTGATATTAATAGAATTGTTGCAAATTATGATGTGCTTATTTTTGCAATCCCTTCCGCTTTTTTAATGAGCGAACTTGAAAAGTTAAAAAAACCACTAAAAAATAAAATTATTTTTTCTGCAATTAAAGGAATAGTTCCAGAAACAGGTTTAATAGTGGGCGAACACTTTCACAAAGAATACGGAATTCCTTTCGATAATATTGGTGTAATAACAGGTCCTTGTCACGCCGAGGAGGTTGCTATGGAGCGTTTATCCTATTTAACAATTGCTTGTCAGAATGAAGACAATGCAAAGCTAATGAGTAGTTCTTTGAAAAGTTGGTACATAAAAACAAAAATATCTGATGATATTATTGGAACAGAGTACGCAGCAATGTTAAAGAATATTTATGCTGTAGCTGCCGGTATAGCACATGGTTTGGGGTACGGTGATAATTTTCAGGCAGTATTAATGAGCAATGCAATTCGAGAGATGAAACGATTTATCAAGAAAGTACACCAAATGAAAAGGAACATTAATAATTCTGCTTATTTAGGCGATCTGTTAGTAACAGGTTATTCTACTTTTAGTCGAAATAGACAATTTGGTAGCATGGTAGGTAAAGGATACACCGTAAAATCTGCTCAAATGGAAATGAGTATGATTGCAGAGGGCTACTATGCTACAAAGAGTGCTTTTAAAATGAAAGAAAAAAATGGCGCAAATACGCCGATAATTAATGCTGTTTTTAATGTTTTGTATAATAATAAGGATGCAAAAAAAGAATTTAAAAAGTTGACCAATAAACTAGATTAATTGTTTAATTTTGAACATTAATGTGTTTTATTAAACAAGTAACATGAAAACAATACAAGAAGTTGTAGAGAGTACAATCCGAAAAACGCCATTTATAGAGGAAGCTTTAAATGAAAAGCTAATAAATGTATCTTCTTTAGCAAGAGTAATTCTCTCAGAGGTTTCAATAGCTTTAAAGAAAGATGTTAAGGTGGGGGCGGTAATGATGGCAATTAACAGATTGTCTCCCGCAAGTGAACTTCGCATAAGAAAGAACATAAAAAAGTTAGCTCTAGATTTAGGAGATGTAATTGTTCGGTCAGATTTGTGTGATTTTACATTTAAAAATACACCGTCACTTTTAAAAGAAATTGCAAAGATTTTAACCAAAACATCAGAAAATTCTGATTATTTTTTAACCGTTTCTCAAGGTATTTTTGAAACAAATATTGTTACAAGTAAAAACTTGCAACCTTTTGTAAATGAAATTTTTGAAAAAGAAACTTTAATTTCTAATGTATTAGAATTAGCTTCTATCACTATAAAACTTCCGAAAGAAAACTTAGAGCAATCGGGTATCTACTATTTTATTTTAAAGCAGTTGGCTTGGGCAGATATTTCTTTACAAGAAATTATTTCTACTACAAATGAAATGACAATTGTTGTAAAAGAGAAAGACATTAACCAAACTTTTGCGCTGTTAATGGATATGAAATTGACTTAATATATGGGCAAACAAGATCCTTATGCCGCACTAAGAATAAAAGAGTTTAACATTTTCTTATTTGTTAGATTTCTATTGGTCTTTGGCTGGTCTATGCAATTTATTGTCATAGAGTGGCAGGTATACTCAATTACAAAAGATCCTCTTTCGCTGGGAATTATTGGTTTAATGGAAATTATTCCGGCATTTTCAATGGCTCTATTTGCAGGTCATATTGTTGATCAAAAGGAAAAAAGAAATTTGTTAGCGATTTGTACTGCTGCTTTTTCGTTGATTAGTTTAGGCCTGTTTTTATTAACAACAGAAAGTATTATCGAAAGTTGGTCTATAAATTCGGTTTTATATTCAATTTATGGATTGGTCTTTTTTGGCGGATTTCTACGCTCATTTTTTGGTCCAACAATTTTTTCTTTAGTCGCTTTATTAGTACCTAAAAAAATATATCACAATGCTGCAACTTGGAGCACAAGTACTTGGAAGACGGCCTCTGTTTCTGGTGCGCTGGCAGCTGGATTTTTAATTAGTTGGATTGGGGTAGACAAAACCTTATGCCTTGTTTTTGTTTTGGTGTTATTATCTTTAAGCGGTACTTTTTTAATCAAAAAGAAACCAATTTTAAATAAAAAAATTGGTGAACCCATGAAAGAAAGTTTAAAGGCTGGTGTTCGTTTTGTTTTTCAGAATAAGGCAATTTTAGGCGTACTTACATTAGACATGATTGCTGTTTTATTTGGAGGAACTGTTGCTATTTTATCCGTTTTCGCACAAGACGTTTTAAATGTAGGACCCGAGGGTTTTGGTCTTTTAAATGCTTCTATTTCTATGGGAAGTATCGTTACGATGTTTTTAACAACCTACATTCCTATCAATAAGAATACAGGGAAAAAAATGTTAATTTCTGTGTTTATTTTTGGTTTGAGCATTATTGCTTTTGGATTGTCTTCCATTTTTTGGGTTAGTCTACTTGCTTTATTTGTGAGTGGAGCAGCGGACGGAATTTCTATGGTTATTAGACAAACTATTTTACAGTTAAAAACACCAGATGAGATGCGAGGTAGAGTTTCTTCTGTAAACTCTATGTTCGTAGGTTCTTCTAACGAGTTAGGGGCCTTTGAAAGTGGTTTAGCAGCAAAATTAATTGGACCAGTAGCTGCGGTTGTTTTTGGCGGGACAATGACTTTAATAACGGTGGTTGCTACAGGAATAGCAAATCCAATTTTACTTGATCTAGATTTAACGGACGATATAGAAGCAAATGAAAAGGAAGCATAGTATTTCATTTTTAAGGCATAATTTTTGACAAATAAGAGAAAAAGTATCTTATGAAAAAGCTTTATGTATTTTGTTTTTTATTGTATTCAATTGGTTTTTTTTCTCAAAAAATGACTTTAAAAGTTTTAGACTTTGATACGAATATACCTATTGAGAAAGCCCATATTTTTTTTATAAATAAAACAACATATTCTAATGAAAAGGGGCATTTTTCTTTTCTATTAAAGAAGAATGAAAGTATTTCCTTTTCTGTTACGCATCTGAAGTATGAAACAAAGCAAGTAGTGTTTCAAAGAGGTGTAACTCCTGCTGTAATATATCTTAAAGAAAGACAAGAGATGTTAAAAGGGATAGAAATTTATGCCAAAAGAAATCTGAAAGCGGCTATCGATTTTAAAAAGTTACTAGATTTACCAAAGTCAGTGTATTCTTTTGCGTCGGTTATCAGTGATCATAAAATTCACATCTTTGGTGGTGATACTTCAAGTGAGTACGAAAAAAATAAAGAAGGATTAAGTCAGCTACAGTTTAGCAGTGCAGCAGAGATTCTGAAGTTTCTACAAAAACCGAAACCCATCGGTTTTAATAACTTTTTAGGAGACATTCAATCGTATGATTTTTCTGATAAAAAATGGAGTATTCAAAAAGAGAAGCTTCTAAAAAGAGCTTATCATAACGCAATTTTTTACCGTGATACTGTTCTTTTAATTGGTGGAAAGGCGCTGTCAAAAACAAAAACAAGAGAATTATTATCGTCTCAAATAGAATTGGTCTCATTAAAAGACTGGTCTTTAAAGGTAGATGAAACAAACCCACACCAAGCCGTAGATTTTGGCAGTGTTTTATATAAGGGTAAAGTATTGGTTTTTGGTGGTTCTATAAAAAAGTATAAAAACGGCAGCATAAAATATTCTAATGAAATTCATTTTTTTGATTTAAAAACGGGATACTGGTATTTACTCACCAAAATGACGAAAGGAAAAGAGGTAACAGGTATTGTTTTTGAAGACAAATTGTACTTATTTGGTGGTTACAACAAAAAAAATCTTACAGAAATTGAGTCTTTTGACTTAAAAACAGCCAAGTGGAAAAAAGAAGGAACTCTTTTTAGAGGGATGAGAAAGCCAGCAATAACAAAGGACAAAGAATTTATTTATTTGCAAGAGGATGGCAAAATAATAACATTTAAACCAAAAACAAAAACCTTAAAAGAATATAAAATTGATTTAAATTTAAAAGGTTCTGAAATGCATTTCAGTAATGAAACGCTATATATTGTTGGAGGCTTTCATGTAGAAGAGTTTAGAAAGGCGCCTTCCAATGGTTTTTATAGCGTAAAGGTTTCAGAGTTTTTTAAAACGAATCCAATTAAAACTAAAATATTTTAATGGTATTAATGAAACGTTGAAAATCAGGTTTAAAAAAGCAACTATTTGCGAACACTTTTTTTTATTTCTTTAATAACCAAGAATTGCTATTGATTTAATCCGCTTCGTAGGTTCGTTTAATTTGTTTATCCGCCCAAGTGCACAACAAAATTCTTGTTAGTTTCTATACGATGAAAGGAATCCTTTTGTGGGGCCGCTATAAAAGTGGAATTTACACGCAATTTATTTTAGTAAAACACAAAATTAAATAGGGTTTATCTGACTTTTCTGAATACTTCTGTGTAATTTTTTTCTTTTTTTAATAGCACTTATACTTCATTTTATCTATTTTTATAAAAAAAACAAAATGGCAATATCAGATTTATATACCAGCGGACAGCATAAACAAGAAATTGGTCACTTCGCCAATATTGTTAAAATTGCAAAAGCAGACGGAGAAGTTTCCGAAGCTGAAAAAGAATTGTTAATTAGAGCAGGAAAAAATTTAAATATAACTTTAGAGGAGTCTATTCTTATTTTAACGCACCCAGAAAAATATCCAACAAACCCACCAGCGAGTTATGAAGATAGAATAGAGCGTTTGTATCTTTTAACTAAAATGATTTTGGTAGATGGAGAAGCGAAGCTAGTTGAGGTTCAATTGATGCGAAAAATAGCCATTGGTTTAAATTTTTCTATTGAGAATGCTGAAAAAGTCTGTGATGAGGCGATTTTTTTAGTTATAAATAACAATGATTTAAACGATTTTACTGCTGCCATTAAAAAGGTAGATGTTGTTTAAAGCACGGACTCTGTTGAGGTGAAAAGACGGTTGGAAAACTACGAATACTTCTTGTTTTTCTTTTTTAAATGCAACACAGCATCAGAACTTTTAGTTTTACTACTCGATATCTCTTCTAATTAATGCTTAATTATGCACTTGTACTATGCAGTACTTATAGAACGTATTGCGTTGTCTCGTATCTTGATATTTCAAAGGGCGACTTTAAAAGCATGTTTTAATTACTACCTTTAACGAAAAATAAATTTCTTTTATGGAATACGGATTTCTTTCAGTCATACCACCAATAGTTGCGATCATTTTAGCCTTAAAAACAAAACAAGTATATATTGCCTTGTTATTTGGAATTTGGTTTTCTTGGTTAATTATTAAAGGATGGAATCCTTTAGACGGAACTTTAGCGATGATAGAAGCTATGGTAAATGTTTTTCAATCTAAAGGAAACACAAGAACAATTATGTTTAGCGCTTTGGTGGGCGCTTTGTTAATTTTTATTCAATATTCGAAAGGCGTAGAAGGGTTTATAAATATTATCAACAGGAAATTAGTAAAACTTGAAGATAAAAAATCGGGTTATAGCAGACTAATGGTTCAGGTTTTAGCCACGGTTACAGGATTGTTGTTGTTCGTAGAAACAAGTATAAGCTCTTTAACAGTAGGTACTTTATACCGCCCAATTTTTGATAAATTAGGTATTCCGCGTGAAAAACTAGCGTACATAGCAGATTCTAGTTCTGCACCTTCCTCTATTTTAATTCCTTTTAATGCTTGGGGAGCTTTTATTATGGGTCTTTTGTTAACCCAAGGAATAGACAACCCTTTTTCTGTAATGATTGCATCTATTAAATATAACTTCTATCCTTTATTAGCCATTGCAACTGTGTTCATTGTTATTTTGACAAAGAAAGATTTTGGCCCAATGAAGAAAGCCGAAAAAAGAACCAAAGAAACTGGCGCATTAATGAATCCAAATTCGAAGCCAATGGTTTCTGATGAAATTACTTCATTTCCGCCAAAAGAAGGAATTGAAGCGAAAGCATATAATATGATTGTACCGCTTTTAGTAATGGTTTTTATGATGCCAATTAATTTAATGTATACAGGTTGGGGTTCCGTTGAAAATGCAACATCATTTTTAAATCATGCTTCTGAAGCAATTGGAAAAGGTTCTGGTTCATCATCTGTATTGTATGCTGTAATTACTGCGTTATTGGTGGCTATGATAATGTATTTTATACAAGGAATTATGAAACCAAAAGAAGCTGTAAATTTAACTTTAAAAGGAATAAGTGAGTTAATGCCATTGGCTTTGTTAATGTTATTGGCATTTGCAATTGGAGATGCTTGTAAAGCCTTAGAAACCGGAATTTACGTAGCCAATATTACGAAAGATTGGTTATCACCAGAATTATTGCCAGCAATTGTCTTTATTATTAGTTCTTTTATTGCATTTTCTACTGGAACATCTTGGGGAACATTTGCAATTATGTTAGCAATTTCAATACCAATGTCTACGATTCACGGAGCAGACGTAACCATTGTAGTGGCTGCAACTTTAGGAGGGGGAATTTTTGGAGACCATTGTTCGCCAATTTCAGATACGTCTATAATTTCTTCTATGGCGTCTGCGAGTGATCATATAGACCATGTGAAAACACAGCTTCCTTACGCTTTAGTTGGCGGCACAATCACGGTTGTGATGTATTTGATTATTGGTTTTATGGGATGATAAAAATTAAAAAATAAGTGTTAAATAGAATTGCTATTCCGCTAAAACACCACGTTTTTTAATTTCTGTAATGGTGCGTAAGGCATCTTCTTTAACAGTGTTTTCTTTGAAGAGAAATGTTTTTTCAAACAACTTATTACCTTCGAAAAAACTAACTTGAAAACGGTTGTTTAATTTGAATAGTTCAGGTTGCATAAATTCAATCTTAGCAAAAGAGTTTGCTGGTAAAGTTTCTAATTTTTTACGCAATAAAGAGGTTGTTTTTGTGTCAGAGAAACCCTGAGAAACAATTACGATCATTTCTAAATCAATTTTTTTATTATTGATCAGGTATACATTCCAGTCATCTGTTTTATAAATATCGTTGTACTCATAAACTACGGCCATCTCTACGCCGCTAACTGCTGGTATTTGTATGTCTTTTTTCATGTATGTTGCACTTGTTTTAGCATCTAGTTAGTTACCAAAGCGTATAAAACTCATCTTTAGTAATAACATCACCATCACAGTCATCAATAGTTAATGCGCCTTCACACAAACCACCAAACTCGTCTTCATGCTTGTCTGCGTGATATTTTGCAACTTTTCCGTTTTTGTAAACTGTAATTTGTTTTAAAACTTCATCTGCGTCATTTGTTTCAAAATACCAAATAGAGGTTCCCCAACTTGCATATTCATCTTCTCTTTCTTCGTCCCAAATCTGTGTAAAGTAATTCATTATATAACCGATTTAAATTGTTCCAAGAACCGTTTGTCATTTTCGTAAAACATTCTAATATCT
>Ga0115005_10003493_pt1 | contig 12534 bp, 9 predicted proteins | sample ArcOceMetagenome_FD_87163 | JGI IMG/M metagenome (GOLD analysis project Ga0115005, IMG submission 87163) | Marine eukaryotic phytoplankton communities from Arctic Ocean - Arctic Ocean - Greenland ARC118M Metagenome | ecosystem: Environmental > Aquatic > Marine > Oceanic | place: Arctic Ocean... | reverse complement strand
GTACACGCTATTTGGAGCTCAGATGGATTCCTTTCTGCTTTCAATCCGGACCCTGTACGCGGAGTTGGTATGATTGATTTCGCTGGATCTGGAGTTGTGCACATGACTGGAGGAGCCACTGCTCTTGTTGCTGCAATCGTTCTTGGACCCCGTATTGGACGTTTCTACGATGAGGAAGGAAATCTTCTAGACAAACCCCATACTTTCCCTGCGCACTCTGTTGCTCTTCAAGTCCTTGGAACCTTCATCCTTTGGTTCGGATGGTACGGATTCAACCCTGGTTCCACTCTTGCTATCTCCCCCGCAGGGTATGGGGATGTTGCTGCTCTTTGTGCAGTAACCACTACTCTTTCTGCCGCAGCTGGAGCAGTTTCCGCAATGTTTACTGATACTCTTCTTGGGTTCATTGCCGAGGGAGAGGCAGAATATGATCTTACCATGTGCATGAACGGATGTCTTGGTGGACTCGTAGGAATTACTGCTGGATGCTCTGTTGTTGAGCCTTGGGCCTCTGTTATCATCGGACTCATATCTGGAATTGTATATGTTGGCGCTTCCAAGCTTCTTGTGTTGCTCAAGATTGACGATGCTGTTGATGCTATCCCTGTTCACTTTGCCAATGGAATGTGGGGATGCATTGCTGCCGGACTCTTTGCTGCTCCCAGACACACTGCTCTTGCATATGGAACAGCCGAATACGGTCTCTTCTACGGTAAATGGGCCCTTATTGTTAACCAAATTCTTGGAGTCGGATTTATTTGTCTTTGGGTTGCTGGAGTCATGACTCCTTTCTTCATCGGACTTAATTTTCTTGGTATGTTCCGTGTCGACCCTCTTGAGGAGAAGGTCGGTCTCGATATCTCTCACCACAAGGGTGCTGCATACAATCTTGATGTTGCAGATGCGGATGATGTCAACGAACTTCACATGTCCAAGCACGGAAAGGGAGAAACTTTTAACGATGCTTAAGGATGTGTGCTTGCACTCTTCAAAGAAACTAGTGAGCCGCTGATATAAAAACAAGGCAGTACAAAGAACCCTACTCTTATTTCTTATTTATGTTAATCCTGATGCTGATGCTATAATAACGCAATGGATTTATGCTGAAAACCTGCTTTCCTTTCTTAGAAAATATGGCTAAAAGTTGAAATGCTAATTTCCAAAAGGTGATACATAGTTGAGTGAAATTATAAGAAGAGAATTTTTACACGGTTGTTCTTGAGCGGAAATAATTTTACCTGCTGTGATCGTTCTTTCAAGACAAGAATACTGGTACCTTGCAGACTGCATACGCAAATATGGGTTTTCTCTATCAACTGTCTGATGACACTGTTCCTGCCTTGCGGAGGATTACCCCGTGGAGAGGAGTGACTCCAGTTATTTCATCTCTTAGCAACAACTGCCTTGAGTGATAGTGGTTCAATGCCAAATCAAGGGACACAGGAGGCAAACATTTTTTGAACACGACGTCAGCATGCATAATTCTGATATTTTGTTCTGATGTTCGTTGGCAATTTTTCATCTTCAGTGCCGATGCTCTCCAATCTCTGAAGGGACTTTTCAACTTAATTCCAGACACTAGCGTCGACATCTTCGCGATTCATGTCTTCAGCAAACGAAATGGATTCCCAGCCGCTTTAGTGTAAGTAGTATTCAAGGCTGGCGTTATGCATTCTCTTCCCACTTGGAACATTCAACCTTTCACTTCTATTTATTAATGAAACAAGAAACACTGATAATGGCATACCGTTGGGCTCGATATGTTAAACTTATTTATTATCTCGTGCACTGTAGGGTTCGTAGATGAAACGGCTTTCGCAAGGAAGTTTAGAGCATCAACATTAACAAGAGAATCCCATGGTCAAAAGGTGCCATTTCAAACCTTCCAGCATCTCATCACTAGGTGGGCAATAAGCGACGACAAGAATCTGAGTTATCAACTCAGCTATGGCTAGGTCCCAACTCTTCGACTCCCGAGCAATTTCAAGAATCTTTGAGCAATCATCAGTAAGTCCTGGAATTTCCTGGCACAGTTCAAACAAATCCTCGCTCGCATTTTTTCTCTGGTGGAATGTTAGAGGCACTGTAGGATATTTGAACTTCCCCATACGGCAGGTGGTTCGCATGGAAACTTGTCTACATTGCTCTGGTTTGATCTCCATTGGTTTATGGAGCAACCTCTCATCACCTTTATACTTTTCACTGTTTCCTGTCATGATCCTTCTTCTCTTTCTTCGTCTTCCAACGCAGTCCTCACTCGCAACTTGAAAATATGGAAGAGATTCTAATGCGCGTTTGGACGAGCTTTCAATATCAGCAACTACTTTGTTGCCATCCTCGTCCTCATCTTCATCTTCTAAGTCCACAAAGTTATTCATGTCAGACAGAGAAGGAGCCAACTTCCCCGATTCCTTGGCCTGGAAGGCATTGACAGCCACGTAAGACATTGTGCCAATACTTCTTTCAAGCGCCTGCTGGTAGGAACAAACATGATTCTGCTTTGGCTGTCCACAAAGCTTGCATCGATACCTCATTTTTGGCGTCTCTCCAGACTCAGACTTTGCTTCGTCCAAACCTTCATCAGCCTCTGTACCAGGAACTTGCTCTTCTTTTTCATCTGCCGCTTTCTTATTTCTATCTTCCGATGTCTTGGATTGATCACTTCCAACATGCCTCAACGGACCGGAGACTGCTAATGCTACAGGTGGGTTTTCTTCTACATCCCATGACAGACGACCGCAATTCTCGTAATATCTTAATGATATATTCTGGTCATAAAGGTCGTTATTCCTTTCTCTTGTTCCGAAATCTTCTCCGTTCGACCTAAAGACAGATGATGAATTGTTCTGCTGCATGTGTAAAGAACGATCAAACATGTTCCCGCCGTATGCCTGTACTGCGGAGACTAAACGGCGCCTTGCGACCACGTCCTCATAGGTCATACTCCCATTGTCCCATTGCTAACAAAAAGAGTTAGCAACGAAAAAGAGATCGTTTTACAAAAGAGATTCAATCGACTTCAAATAACTTACACGCTTCTTCGAAGATGCATAGTTAATGACACACATTTTCAAGTCTGGGAGAAGAAAAGTGAAATCTGTGAAAATCTTGGCTCTTGATCGTAGGGTCATGTGGTAATTCACAATCTTTGGGCTCTGATCTCTCATCGGAGTTACAAGCGCAGAAGGTACAAACTTTCCTCTCTTGTTCGCACTACCAATAGGACTACTATTCCTACTATGCTTCCTATCCTGAAACTCGCGATCATAGCTATCGCCCCCCTCGCTTCGTTTCTGTTCAGCCTTATTTTGACGCTTCTCTGGAAATGTATGTTCCGACGACTTCTCACTTTTTCTCCTGCTCGCCATGGAATCAGAAAAGGCGAGGTCCCTCATGTAAGCTTTGTCACCAAACGATTCAGAAGATAGCAGATTTGACATTGTTCTACTGTCAGTTACACTGACCTGGCGTGAGGTTTTGTATGCTGGCTACGACACACAGATTTATGTTAGGTTCTGGCATCAATTAAAATGAGATTGATCCTGTCATGCTGCCGACGAACTTACCTTCTGAGTTTGAGGAGAGAATTGCATTCTTTCTGATTGATGATTCACTCCACTAGGGCCGTGGGCATGGTGATGGGGGCTATAAGATGGCTTCCGTGTTGTATGGTCCCTTTGAAAATGCTCATCCTTCTCAATTGGTTTAGGGCGGAAAATTGATGAGAGATTACCTTTTTCATGAGATTGTTGCTCTACAAAGGAATCCTCAATCGAATTAGAAGATAATCGCGATGCGGTGAATTGATTGTGATCACTAGGAATTTGTTCTGATTCCTTAGAATTCACACCCATGCCTGGATGAAAGTTACTGTCATCAGAAAACTTTGGCATGATTATACTTGCATCTCTACTTTGTTGTTCTTTGTAATCAATTGAATCAAATGTTTTTAATGCTGAAAAGTCGAGAGGTTCGGCTTGCCCACAGGATATAGCTCCGACGTAGTCTAGCTCGTTTCTCAGAGTCTCGTTGAATTGATCAATCATTTCCTATGGATAGATATTGGATTCATCAAGATAGAAATGCGTTAGATGACGACTAGGTGCTCCTTTACTACACATGTGAATCAGTCGCGTACCTTAATTCTTTACACAATCTTTGCACTATACTTTTCTCTGACTATTACACAGTGGTGCAATGGCTTCAAATAATTCTTGAATGCGATTATATGGTAAACCTATGAACGAATAACTATTGAACTCGTAGATGAATGAGGTAAATAATTGAGAAGGTCTCCTGTATAAACAAACATCTATGTTGGGAGGAAGTTAGTTTTATTCAACGCTTGAAAGACATAATAGAGTCGATGGTTTACTTAACCCCTTATGCGATGCTGTTCCGTTAGATCAGCTTAGATCCAATCACATTGACTAAATAAGCCTATCAAATTGACTAAATAAGTCAAAAATTAGTATTTTTCGCTAGTCCGAAATTGACCTCATGTTTTTTAATAGGACCCCATGATGTGGACCTCGATCAAACGCTTCCGTTTTCGGGTTATTACTTTTGACTCCGAGCTGCTCCGAGGCAGTTGGAGATGAACTTTGGGCCCAGCGATAGTTTTAGAATGGAAAAGTCACCACGAAAGCAAGTACAACAAATGACAAACAGACGCGAGACGAACCTCAATTCAATTGCCTTCTCGATCTATCATACCAAGAAATAATTGATATACTAAGAATTATAAAAATCTGAACAAAACATCAATCTTCAGTGAGACCAGAAACGTTTGCAAGATTTTCCTCCAAGCGGAAGATCTTTCCTTGCATTCACACCATCTTGCTTGCAAATGATGAATGTGCCATCCTTGGCCTTTTCCATTGAGGGAGGCACGACCATAGCAAGCTACTAGCTCGCTAGCTATGAGAGCGCAACGCGAGAACAATTTGGGATTTGGGATTTGGGATATCAAAATGCTGATTTGGGGGTACACGACCGGGGTCCTTGTTTAATGCTACTACTGAGGGGTAAAGCAAAGCACTGTGATTTGATCATGGCACTTCTGCAAATGTAGATAGCGAGATGAGAAAGATTGAGGCTGGTAGAAGGAGGTTGCATGCACTGAAGGCTGGTTTGAGAATTGAGAACTACTCAGACAAGGGCTAAGAAACTCGTGATAGATGCAGAACATAGTGCAAATCGTGTGTCCAAAATCTCAAAAAACTGTTGTGGAGCTTGAGTGCAGGTTGGACATGTCATTGAGGGCACTGGAACAGGAGAGAGATAATCTTGACTCGAATCTTTCAGAACTAGCACATCTGAATGCTTCAAAACAGGCAATGTTGAATCACTTCTACGAAATCAATTGAGCCGCCTCGAATCAAATCTTTCTACACCCATGGCTCGTGCTAATGGTGTTGAACTGGGTGAATCTATGCACACTCTAACTCCAATGAGTGATTTCAATATCAGACGCTGTGCAGAAACTGATGGCAGCTTCAAGACTGCAGCCGAAGCTCATCCGTCCACGGCTGACAGGTCAAGAATCCAAGAAGTCTGCTGCCAAGAAAGTAACCCAGGACAGCGATTATGAAGAATTTGACGAAACACCAGCAGCTAAAAAGCAATCCAAGAAGTCTCCTGCCAAGAAAGTAAGCCAGGACAGCGATTATGAAGAATTTGACGAAAAACCAGCAGTTAAAAAGCAATCCAAGAAGCCTGCTGCCAACGATTATGAAGAATTCGATGAGAAACCAGAAAAGCAAAGACGAAGACATTGAAACGTGGGCCGATTGAAAGGGCGTTGTCTAAGCTTATCCCTAAGCAAAATCGTTGAGACTGGGTGTCATATATCTAAGCAATCACCTATTTCAGAGTCAGCGATGATTGGAATGTTAAATTAATTATCATATGTCCCGGGAATTTCGACAAACAGTCAACCAAATTTGGGGGCGAGGGTCTAAATGATGTTATTAATCACCTTGCGAATTTAACTGTCGATAATTCAAGCAGCAGCTTTGATGCCATGCTTGAGCAGATTCCTCACAACCTCCTCCTGTTACTACCTATCAGACGGCGAAAGGCTGAATGAGACTTGCATTTTATGCATATATAAAAAAAGGGATGATTTTTAGAATTATGGGATTTTGAGCTGTTCTGCTATTCAAATCTGATCTTTTTATTTTGAGGCTGAGGGAGTTCAATACTTGTAGAGTCTCGCTTTTCGATCTCTGCTGCCCACTCTATAACCAAGTGACGCCCGTATAGATGTGTCGACGCCAGTGCTTTCATGGCATTGAGGGCTTCCTTCGCTCCAGTGAATTCAACGAATGCAAAACCACGATGTCCACCATCGTACTTTTTGGGCAGCCTAACAGTCTTGAGTTGACCGAAACTTCCAAATAATTGCAGGATTTCTGTTCTGGATGCTTGGAAAGGAACATTTCGCACAATAATTTTTGTGCTTGGTTTTTCTTTCTTTCCTGCTGCTTTGGACGATGCATTCTCAGTAACCTTTGATATCTTCAATTCAATTTGGTGCCCATCAACAACTTTTCCCTGGAGTGATAATATTGCTTTCTTCGCAGCTGCTTGAGAACTAAATTCCACAAATCCAAATCCCATAGACTGCCTCACAGGGGCATCGATAGATTTTACACCACGAGTTGCTTTGGCAGCAGCAACTTTTGTCGGGATACGAACTGATCTAACGTTGCGCACTTCTTGCTCGAAAACGCGCTTCAATTCATCCTCTGTTGTCCGGAAATTGAGATTTTTAATATATACAGAGGTAGAGTCACCCTCCTCCAATGCCTCCTGATCTTCCTCATTTTCTTGTAGATCGGTACTGTCAGTTTCATTTGAATCAGATAGTTTCTTTGTGAACGGTTTTGTCAGGGACGCCCATTCTAGATACAATGGTACATGTTTGAATCTTTTGTAGGCCAACTTGCGGAAAGCACGTTTGGCATCGTTGTTATTAGAATATATGACGAGAGCGATCGTGCGAGACGGAGGTAAGAGCACTTGGGGTTTGTTACCGCCAACGGCGATAAAAACTTTGGACAATTCTTCTAATGATGTATCGAACGGTAAATTTTTGACCAAAATAATGTTTGAACTTCGCTTGCCTGAACCATTCTTGTCACTCTTCGTGGAAACCAAGCCTTCTATATCTACACCGTGCGTCTCAAAATACTTTCTGTTTTCTTCAATGACTTGTGTTTCTCCCAAAGCAAGACGAACAGCAGCATTTCCAGAAGATAAGTCATCCTTGACATTAAGAATAGCACCCTTATCCATTCCCAAGCGTGAGGCCAAATTGTCAACTACCGCATCTCCTCGAACAAAGCTAGCGTTCCATCCAGTGCTATTTCCAGCGTCTTTTTGACGTTCAAGTTCTTTTTTCATCTTATGTGTCATTTCTGTATCGGCATCAGTTTCCTTATCCCCTCCACCATTCTTTTCTTGCCTAGCAGGTAAAATGTGCATTAGTCTCCCTTGAAACGGTGTTCCATCCAAAGTCTCCATTGCGGTAGATGCTTCCTCGTCTAAAGAAAACTTTACAAAAGCATAACCTTTGTTTCGATCGGTATCATCTACCGGAATATGACACTCTACAATCGTTCCGAACGGGGAGAACACTTCCTGAATCTCATCTTCTGTTGTGCTGAATGGAAGATTCCGAAGAAAGAGGCGAGCAGTTGTCACTAGTGCGGCTTCTCCACTTCTAGTCGTGTTATCCATTGCACTGCTTTCTTCTTCTTTCTTCAAGTCGCCACTGCTTCCTTTATCCTCTTGTTCTTCATCACTGTCGCTATCACTTTCGCTGCTATCACTTCCAGCACTACTTGGCGCAGAAGAGCTAGCATCGTCGACGTCGTCTTCATCATCTGAAAGATCTTCCTTGTTACTAAGAACCTTGGACTTCAAGAAATCCATATCTGAAATTTCTGACTTGTAGGTTTTCATAACATCAACTGAGTCGTCATCACTGTCGGATCCGGAGCTTTCATCACTATTTGAGTCAGACTCATCGCCCTGATTGTGTTCGACAGCTTGTGCAGGTTCTTTGGTAGACTTTTTAGCATGTTCGACAGATTGTGCAGGTTCTTTGGTAGTTATTTTTGCATCCCCCATTCCATCGTCATTTGCCCAAAATAGATTGGAAGTACTTTTCTTACCTCCCATAATCACATCTACAAATTCCTTCTTTTTCCTTTCCAGTTTTTCATCGATTTCCTCTTTCTCCTCCACAGCATCCTTCATTTTGTAATCTTCGTTGTTATCACCATCTTCCTTTTTATGAAGTGAATCGTATTTAGAAGAACCTTTGCTATGTTTACTCCAAGGTCTATATTCTGCATTACCAACTTTCGAGAATGCTGCCGAAACATCGAGTCTAGAAGTGGCTGCAAAACTTTTGTCGAAAAATTGAATTGCATGATTGGCCATCTAATAAAAGAAAAAAATGAGCATATTTGTTGTTGACAAACTTGTATAATGTGTAGTGAAAGTGCAACTGACTTACATTAACATCCTTAAAACCAACAAAAGCAAGTTTGCGGCTAATTCCATCTTTCGTACGAAGAACCTTGCAGTCGGTGATAGTCAAGGGCTCAAGTGACTTGGAAATGAGATGGGCCTTCAATTTCAATTCAGTATAACTTGGCGGAACATTTTTGATGCAGATGCGCGTCGTTTCTTCTTTCTCTTCTGGATTAGAAGTCATGCTGACTCGTTTGGAAGATGAAAATAGAAGCAGCTTTAAGTACTAAGCAAACGAAGTACAGTACTTGTATGTTGTTCCTCCTAGTAGCTTCACCATGTTTTTCCAGTTTGAACTGGATTGAAGTTGGAAAATCAAAAACTACTTTTGACTGGACAAGCATGGCTCCCAAGTTACTGTGGTTAGTCAAAAGGATTCCGATCTTGTTCTGACATGAAAGGGTTCTTGACGTACAGCACCGGTACCCCGGGTACGGTACTTTAAACTTACTGCTTGTTGTATCATATTATTACCGGTACCGGTACAGAGTAGAGTAGACAACAAAGACAGCGAGGGGAAGAAACTATTTACTACAGTATTTAGAAGATGAACGAACTATTTGTAGATCCGATCTTGTTCGGAACAATAGAACTGTAGTTTTGAAGGAAGAAGGGAGATGGAAGCCTTTGTATAGTCACTCATCTAATCATCTTTTTACAGCTCAACGATCGTAACAGTTTGTACCCTTAGTACAAACCACAACGGTTACAGTCGGTAGAGAGATGTTTTAATTAGGACATCATTATTTGTAAAAATACCTCCTAATAAAACCCTACTCATTAACTACAAGCCAGCCAAAGCAGCCTCTTGTTCCACCTTCCCTTGCGGCACTCCAGTAGGATTCGAAGGCAAACTCTCTTGTAAATAACTGGGCATCTCCTCACCCTCCTCCTCTTCTAATTCATCACCAAGCATATCCAATTCTGCCTCCAAATCTGCATCTGTAATGTCATCTGGCGTAGCAAAGTTTCTTCCCATTGCTTCATTAATCTCGTTCATATCATACATTAATTCCTCCATATCATCTGCCAAATCGTCAACGTCATCAATATTCAAATCCTTCTTCAAAGCAACCTTCAACTCAACACTAGCAGCCTTCATAGCCGCCACACTGTCCACCGTAGCTTTCGCGCTTTCAATACCAAAACTCGCTTGGTCCATGTTGAACTGCTGTCCCAAAATTTGATCCCTCTGATTTTCATACATTCTCTTCCTCTTGAGAACATCCATTGCTCGCTTTTGAAGCTGTCTTTTAGCAGAAGGATTGGCAGTTTTGAGCTTCTTCTTGTACCCGTTGAGTTCTTTTTCAAGACCGGCGATCTTTATATCAAGGCCATCGGACCGTTTTCCAAGGCCTTGAGATGCTTGGTCGAGGGTTGGAGGAGGTGGTCCTGGAGCTTTTTTCTTTCCAAATACACGTTTCATTTCTATTAGGGGTGGCAATAGAAGTACATGTGAATATGATTGATTTTTACTGAATTGGTCGCAGGTTAGTTTCATGTATGATTGAGGCTGCAACGATTGATTCACGCCCCCAATGTTGAATTAGGGTTATCATATTCCCAACGGCCAGAGTTCTGGCGTTGTCCATTTCCCACTTGAAGCTCTAAAGCAGAAACTGAATAACTCACCTTATACTGGGAATGGTGTGTCCACTTGATTGATATTCCAAGAATAGAAGTGGGTGGTGAAGGGTCAGATGTCAGATAGTTTTTTTATTACACAAACACAACAACCAAAGTGTTCCTGAAGAATTTCTGTTTCCGTTGAAAAATAAATCTGTAAATACTAGTGCTAGCTCTTTAGGATAGAATACAGCGTACGTAGGTTATACACTGAAAGGATTTTTCTTCAGAATGACTGACGTCAAAGTTCAGCTGTTGTTGTTTCAAATTGAAAACTTTTTCAATGAAAATTGACACTCACCATCCGTTTTGGAACTGGCGATGAACACTTGAGCCTCTTTTGGCATTTTTACACAAATTCCCATTCACCATCCATCATCAATGCCTTTTTTGTACTAAATTCAAATAGAAAACCTTTTATATTTTATAACGATCACCTGCCGACTCGACTTCTGCCGACTGTCGATACGGTAGTGCAGTACAGTATTTGCAATACACAACTGGAACAACAAAACACACGCATCAAACAGGGAATACCAGAGAACGTCATACGTACCTGACTGTTTTCCTATCCACCGGAACAACACATAATCACAATGGGAAACCAGTCTAGTGGTGACTCCAGCAAACTCTCCAGCATCGCTGCAACTAGTAGTGGTATTTTAGACTTGATCGAGTCCACTCCCTGCTACAGATATGCCGAAAGAACAAAAGATCCACTCGGCAAGCACTTCTTCATCCATGATTGGTATCACGCTCTGGAATATTTACTTAACAAACGAGTTTTAGAGTGGAAGAAGAAAGAACAACTCATGTCTAAAGAATTCTATGGTGTCACCAGCTTACACTCCGCCTGTGCCAAAAATGCCGATAGATCCAAGCACGCATCTAGAGAAATCATCAAGCTTATGGTCAAAATTGGTGGCATGGAATTGCTCATGGTCAAAGATGATTATTGTGATTACACTCCTTTACAAATGTTGGCATATGATCTTAAGACTTCCATTTATATGATGGAAGTGCTCTTAGTCGAAGGACAGAAGGACTTGGTTATGAACAGTGGAAATTCTTTTGGGTACACAATGCTTCATGAGTTATGCATGGCATCATCGAAATGGGAAGATGAAGAAGAAGGCGTTCTTGCTAGAATCCGATTAATCCTTCAGTATGGTGAGAAAGAGTTGTTATTTTCAACAACGGAAAAGATGGGAAGGACTGCACTTCACCTTGCATGTATGGAGCGCGCAACGGTGAACGTAATTGACATGCTTGTGACCGAGGGCGGGAAGGATCTCGTAATGATGAGAGATAACGATGGTTTGACAGCCTTGCACTTTTTGTGTAGGGAGGATTTTGAAGAAGACATACATGCTGTCTTAAAAATCGTCTGTCTGCTCAATTGTGCGGGAGACGAGTTATTAAAGGAAATGACAAATGAGGGTGAGACAGCATACGACTTTGCGTCACAAGACGGCGCACCTGAAGAAGTGCTGGAGGCCCTTGCTGTTCCAAAGGAAAAACGGAACTTTCTCTCTCCGCGTAGAAGGAAGCCAGCTCAACCGAAAGTTCAACCACAATCCATCACGCTTTCACCAGCGCTAACGGTAGCCAACACTGTTATGTGTGCATAAGAAGTCACATTGAAGAAAGTACACATAATTTACATAACACAATTTTTGAAGAAGTTGCAAATGCAAAGTTTGTAGTGACTTTGCTTCTGATGCCACGCCGCCGCTGTTGAAGTTAACCAACACCTTCTTTAAGAAAATATTTCAATGAATTTTGATTGAAATTTCAAATTGGTGTAAACTTTACTAGCACTACTACGTGTACCAGTAGTCAATTAAAATATTGCTCATTCTCGAATACTCACAGTATTTGTATATCAAAACCGGTGGTTAGTAGCACATTCGCCCAGTATATGGAGTTATGTACTCTCGTCATCAAAATGTACTAATCCAGCATGCCAAGAAAATATATTATGTGTATTGGCTTTCTCGATTTCTTCTCTCAGAAGATGATCTACCTTGGCCGCGTTAGAGAAGGCGAGAGGCGAGGAGGACAAAAAACGACTCTACTGATTGCCCACCCCCTACTAGCTAGCTATGATTAGGAAGCTTCAAGCTGCAACTTACTTTGAACTTACTGACGATGATTGCAGGATATTCCGACAGTTTCAAGTTGACTTTGATCTTACCAGCAGATTCCAGTCTTTTTTGGAAACGCCCTCTAGCAGCTAAATTCGCAAGTATGGAATTAATAGTATCTGTCTTTGGCTTGAGTTGACACTTCTTGGAGGCCTTCACACCTTACAAAGGTGTCTAAGATGGCTTCTCCGAAGCCTGCCGCGTAGCCTATCTG
>Ga0115005_10003492_pt1 | contig 12534 bp, 13 predicted proteins | sample ArcOceMetagenome_FD_87163 | JGI IMG/M metagenome (GOLD analysis project Ga0115005, IMG submission 87163) | Marine eukaryotic phytoplankton communities from Arctic Ocean - Arctic Ocean - Greenland ARC118M Metagenome | ecosystem: Environmental > Aquatic > Marine > Oceanic | place: Arctic Ocean... | reverse complement strand
GTGAGTTGCATGCGACGCATGTGGGAGAGATTATGTTTGTATGTACCGGTCACGATGTGATACGTGGGTATGATGTTTGTGTGTTGGTTTTCAGGTTCAGTTACAAGTTAATTCAAAAATTAGTTCGCTCCCCCCGCCTGCCTGCCCACATCCAGATTATCGTAGAGTTGCCGCGTGCATGCTCGCATGCGACATGAGCTTGCTAGCTACTCGTACACAGAGGTTTTAATAAGTAGCTCACAAATATTCACAAATGATTTGAATTCGCAGTCTAAACAACCCTTGTCGATTCATTCCCGGCGACGGGTGTACACACTTCATCATGGCAGAAATATGATAAAAAGAAAATTTGATGGGAAAATCGAAAAAATGAGTGACTTCAACCAAGCTTCAACATTCTATTTAGGCAGAACCGACTTCTTCAAACGCTTCCGTTGTCTCTTTTCTGGTTTGGAATAAAGCACCGTACTTGAAACAACCAACGCAGACCCACATAGGAACCCAAAATTTGGGTGGAAATCAAAGAATATCGCCGACACAATACATGAGATAACAATCCCAAAAGATGAGGCGAATGTCTTCAAAACATTATCTGCATACTTGACCACCACTGCTACAATCAACCCACCAACGGCCTGGACCAAAACAACCGACCAAACCATTGGCGAATACCCCACAAAGAAGCCTTTCTCTGCAACAATACCCCCGTCGTGAATAAACACAGTCATAAAAGAAATAATCATGGATGGAAGACCCATTTGGATGTTCCTAATCCACAGCGAAGTTACAGATCCCTTCAAAATCTTTTCAAAATACACCCCTGAAAATCCTGAAGTACAAGCTGCGAAGAGAATGGCAATGATTCCCAAAGCTCTATTTTGATCGCTATCCGGCTCAGCTTTAGCGGAGGTTTCACCTGATGTTTGAACCACTGCAACTCCGATTGTAAGCAAGACGAGTGACAGCCATTTTGTTCTAGAAAATTTACGCTTTGAATGGAAGATGTTAGAGGTACATTCTGGGGCATATTCAATTTGCAAGTAAGAATATATCAACGGCATGATTTAGCAATTTCCTTGAGGGACCGAACAATCACCTACACGTACCTGGAGCATTGTAGCACTGAATAAAGCCGTGGTTAGAATTTTGAGCTGATAGCAAACCTGGTAAGTCGCCGCATCCAGATTACTCAATGCCAAATAAAGCAGATTGTTTTGGATAACGTAGAGAAAAGAAGGAACAGACACTTTGAGAATTTCATAGGGTGCCATCCAAGTATTGGTATAAATTTCCGTAGCCCATGATTTTGGCGAAGCGTTTGCATGGAAGAATACCACCATATTGCATACAATGAACTTTATCACCTCCATACAGAAAACAGCGGTGGACGAAAGATATAAATCCTTTCCATTTGTATGAGTCCTTGAATACCTCATGAGCATGACCAGGCCCACTAATTGGGTCACTAGAAGAACCAAACTCCCATACTTTATAAATGCGTTGTCGGCGTTTTCCTGTTTCTTTTTGCGGAGCCGTTTTACTTTCCTTGCTCCTCCGGCTGTGCTTTCTCGATCACTGGGCGCAGTAGAAGTGCGTTTGGACACTACTGGACCGTCATTGTTAGCAGAGGGTACAAGGGGTACGTTTTCGTTTGCTTCTACATCATCTTCAGTTTGGACTGCCATTGTTCGTTACTGTCTAATTTTATTTGGGAATACTGAAGACTTCTATTCTCAACAATGCGGAAACAAAAGTGTTGTAATGTGTGACAGTTCAGTTGGCCGATCCGAAGAGAGTGGAGAGTGTCATCGTTTCATCGTTGTTCATCGTTTGATTTGTTGGCGTCGCGAGTTGCGTCTCAATATCATCTAACGGCAAAAAATACTCTCTCTCCTTCTCCTTTCTTTTGAAATAAGAATTAAACCGTCTCTGGTAGACGACGGACGGACGGTTCAAAACGGGCATTTTTGAACCGTCGTGAAGAGTGACATCATGTTTCATCATTTTTGCATGTTTGAGAAAAAGCATCAAGCATCAAGTTCATGTTTCTTCGTCCAATCGTCCAATCGTCCAATCGTCCAATCGTCTTATCTTCATCTTACGATACTGATTGACGATTGACACTTATTAAGTAGAGACCTACTTGAAATCTTCGTCAATTTCTATACTGCGGCGAACTGCTTGAACGTCATGTCTGAATCAAGCAATGATATTTTCAACTCTCGCGATGTATCTCGCGACATATTCTCGGCAACAATAGGATCAATATTCTGCTGCTACTCAGGCCAACCACTCGACACCCTGAAAGTCAGAATGCAGACAAATCCAACTGTATACACTGGACTTTTGCAAGCTACAAAGAAAACAATAACAGAAGAAGGAGTTGTAGCACTGTGGAAGGGAGCTGTACCTACTGCGATGGGTATGGCTGCTGAGAACGCGATGGCATTTGGTGTCAATGCAGCTCTGAAGAGAGCCTTCCCCGATCCCAATAAATCCTCAGGAGATCTGGATGCTAGACCTGATTTAGTGAAACCATTTTTTATGGGCATGTTTACTGGATGTGCATCTGCTCTGGTTTTGCTACCAAGTGAAGTAGTCAAAGCCAAGACACAAGTTGTAGTTGGTAATGAGGGGGCTTCTTCGTCCGATGTCTACAAGAGGATGATGAGAAAGCAGGGGATCAAGAGTCTTTTTTGCGGCCTAGATGCGCAATTGATGAGAGATGGACCGTTCTATGCCGTGTTCTTTGGCGGCTACGAATTATTATGTTACTCATTTCGGACACTTGTGCCAGGTATGCCCGATGAGTTAAATTATTTTCTCTCTGGTGGGTTTGCTGGAATGCTGGGATGGACTGCAGCTATGCCCTTTGATGTGCCAAAAACAAATGTACAATCTAGATGGGATACCAAGGTAGTGGGAAGTTACTTCCCTGAATTTGCCAGAATTGCAAGGGAAAGAGGACTACGAGGGTTCTACAGCGGTTTGGGACCGACGTTGGTCAGAGCTTTCCCTGCTAACGCAGCTTTATTTTTGGGAGTCGAAATGGGTAAGAAATTTTTTGACAATATGTTTTAGCAGCCATAGAAAAGTGTCATCTTTTGGCCACTGTGTGGTTTGTTAAAAATAAATTCGAAGTAATGATGCTGAGTGCATTATCGTTAGGACACGTCCCAAATAGCAGAGGAGAAGTACGTGGCCGCACTTGTTTTTTAACAAGATGTAATACAATGCTACTGACAACATTCAACATGAAAAAATATTAAAGAAAATTTCTGAAGAATAGAACATTTCATGATATGATCTCTACTGTTAGCTATCATGGCCGAGATCGCTTTGGCTCATTCTCCCCATCAACCTCTTCGTGAGATCTCTTCCCATTCCCATTTTCGTCTTCAGCGTTATCATTATCCCCCGGAAATTCTCCTCTTTTAACACATTCTTCAATCCTTTCAATCTCCATTGGCGACGAAGCGTTTGCAATCATTTCCTTAATCTTCGCCTTTTGCTCCGGAGTGAAATTCACAACAAACGATTCTTTTGCAGATTTTCCTTCGCCTGGAATGAATGTCTTTGATTGAGCATTTGAATCTCTTGCCTCTATTAGTGCATCGCTCTCAAGCGCTGCCCCTGCTGCGCTTCTTGCTAGTCTGTTTGCCTTTTCTCTTTCCGATTGTTTTACCTTTTCAAAGTCTAACACCTTTAGCGTTGGTATTTTATTAATTGTGTAAAGACGATAATGCTGCCTTCCTGTTACAATTCAAGTAGGGTGGATGTCAGTAAATACGTAAATAAATAACGCAATCATTGCCATGTGGGAGGGAAGATCCCAAAATTCATTGCTCATGCGGAGTGAAAATTATAACAACAGTAATTGCACCCGGAGAGGAAGAACGATCCTTTCAACACGCCATGCAAGTAAGCACATCATATTAATATATTTGATTGAAGTGTCCAAAATCAAAAATATCACTTGCAGAGGAAACTCACTTGTCACTGGATTGCCCGTCAACGTCAAAAATTCAAGCTTGGCACAAGCATCAGCTAGATTCCCAATTTCGTGCAGACCGCTTATCCGATTATCAGTCAAAACTAAGTTTGTTATATTTGGAATGTTCCTCTTCAAATTCTTTAGATCGATGCTTTCGATTGAATTTCCAGATAAGAGCAAGCTGCTCAGTCGCAATAGCCGGGGGAAATTTTCTAGGCGAGAGATACGGTTGTCCGTAAAGTCAATTGTGTCGAAGAGGTCACGGGTCGCACCCAAGTGCTCGATGGCTGGTATCGCAAGTCCCCTGAGAACTATCTCTCGTTCCCCAAGAGAGTTTGAGCGTTGCTCAGATTGAGAGATGATGTCTGCTGAAAGTCTCATCGGCGGTGTTTATGGTAATACCATTGCGATTGCGTGTGGCGTGTGTGTCCGTCCAGCACATACAAGTGGTAATAGGTAAAGCTGTGTTTTTCGTCTTTTTAACCGGTCGGACAGACAGACGACGAAAAACGTCCGAAAACTGCTTTCCTCGGATTTCATTTTTAAGATTTCTAGATTTGTGATTTTGGCCCTCTTGTATCAAGCAAATCCAATTTTCAGCAATATTTCCCTCTCAATACAATGTGTGTTGTGGCCAAACCAACAATGAAAAAACATCTCGAGACAACTTCAAAACTGGTGCTACTGGCATCTTCACACTTCATCATTCGAAAAGCTAAAAATGCAGATTTATAAAATCATTTTATAAAAAGTGCTTATATCTACACGTAGGCTACCAATGACTTGTATTTTCTCTGCATTGAAATTGACCGACTTTCTAGTCAAACATTCCTTTCCAGAGATCTTCTTCTCCGTCTATTGCTTTACCGTCCATTTCTCGAAGAAGGTGATAAACCTCCACCAACCCAACATCAAATTCTGAGATATCCTTTCCTGCCAAAGGCTCGTTGTTGAACCCTCTAGCTTTTGAGCTACTACCCTGGGATAAATCTTCATTAAGTCTCAATCCGCTTGTACCGTCTTCGTTCCCTCCCATTGAAATGAAATTTTCCCTGCTGATCATGAACTGCGCAAGCATTGCTTCGCTCTTTATATCATAAGCATTGTTGTCAATATCATCATCATCATCAGAGCCAAGATTCAATATTCTCATTGACTTTGTGATATCGCGTGCCCAGTTGAAGCTCACTGGATCTGGCTTGAGACGAAATAGAACACATTCGCCGTCTCCATATACCTTACTACTTTTATGCCAAGTTTCAGTGGCAAACATTCCAATCGTCGCGCCAGTATTTAATACTTCAATGAGAGTGATGGTGTGTTTAGCTCTAGCGCAATGTTTGTAAAACATATCCAACGATCTTCCATGGACATTGGAGCTGTAAATGAGCTCAAGCTTCGTAGATTTGTAAGCAAACGGCAAGGATTCAGCCAGAGACAACCGTTCTGATGCGTGTTTGGCCAAAATAATTGGTATCTCACCCTGAACAAATCCAAGCGGTCTTCGAGTCAAATCGAGAATGTGACTTGTTGCTCTTTTTTCTGCCCAGGGTTCATTGTAGCTCATGAGCTTTTGAATAAATCGCCTTCTGGGGAATGATCTACGCGATCTATATTTCTTTCCGTTGAAACCGTACGACTGTTTCAATAAAACGTCAAATGCAAATGTGTCAGAATGTGCTACTCTTTTTACCCCAGCCCAAAAGGATTCAGCCGTTCTTAACTCATCGGGGGTCAAGTAGAAATGTGCAAGGCACAGTAACACAGTTCCGATACGGAATATGACTTTATATCCTTCAATCGTGTAGATATCTAGAATTCTGTAAACGTGCTCTTTTTTTAGTACGGTGGCAAACAGTCGACGAAATATTGGATCCAAACCTTCAGGAGTCAATGCTCCACTGTACACAAACAAAGCATTAGAAATGAAATTAGAACATGATCAATTTTACAGAATTTTGTGAATCAGAAAGACATTTCCAAAATCTCACCAACGGTTCATAGCCAACGCCGTTTGTGGGTACATCTTCCTCATCAAATCGCCAAAGGTTTTGCACCAAGATAAGTGCTCTATCTTCGACATTGGGAAGTAATATCCTCCAGCATTTGTCATTTCTCGTAAACATGTATATGCATAGCTCTCGGGCATGGTAGATAACAAATATGCAGTGAGGTCTGGTAGTAATGGACAGTATTCAATACCTAGATTTTCTTTCACTGCATAAAGCACTAAAGTCAGGGATTGAACGCCTTTCACTCCCTTTGCGCTGAGATTCTGGTGGTCCATAATGTGATCCTGAATGAGCAGCGCCTCGATTTCTTTCGGGTCAAGACCAAAGTCTGGAATAGTAGCAGCCTCTTTATCTGACTCGTCGGGGAAGAGACTTTTTAAAACATATTCCCAGCCATAATCCAATATTTTCACCTTCGCTAAAGTTCCAAACTCAATTGTTTCTTCTTTGCTTTGGTAGGGTCTTGATACCCCTACAATCGAAGTAATCCAAATGGCAGAGCGCAATGCAGGCGGGATACCCTCACGACACATTGACTTTAGGGTTCGGTCACTATCTGGATTCTTCATGTCTTGAAATAATGGCGGTTTCTCGCTCCACCCGTCCAACAGTTTTTGATCAATTTCGCGACCACAAAGGGTGTCGACTGACATTACAAATAATCTCATGGGATGATTTTTAGGATCTTCCAATGCGTTCACCACACCTGAAGAATTGGCTAATTTTTCCCTCCATGATTCCGTTTTCTCCTTGGATTCTACTCCAGCTAGTTTCTTCAAAAAGTTCATTGGAGGTGGTCTATTAAATCGGGGGTTGGGCCTACTAGCTTATGGTGCGATAGAGTACCAGTGAATTGGGTCACCAAGTGCTCCGCTCGTATGGCATAAATGCATGAAAGAACAAAGAACACCCACTCGCGGCCCGCTCGTCGCTCGCATCTCGAAGAAAAAGTGCTTGTTACGGATGTGTCAAACTTCAATCTCAAATCTGGCCGTTATATTTTCAATTTCGGAAATATTTATAGCCTTCTTGTCAATTCTTGTTACAAAAAATTTAAATTTTCACTTTGAAACTTCAGGAAAGAAAGGCAGAACAATAACAATATAACAGACAACAGGTCGAGGCAGGAGAGAAGCAACTGGTGCTGGTGCCGCAGCAGTCAATTCTGTTTCAACACTCCACACGACTTCCCCAGATTAACTTGCACAAGCCTCATCATCAACAGTAGAAAAAAAATAGCGAAGGAAACCAATTCATACACATACACTGGCGCAGAGTGCACAACTCTACAAGAAGAACAAGGACAAATTATCGTCGGCATGTCAGCAGAAAGTGAAGGCGTCATACTCTCACAAAGCGATGTATCTATCGCCACACTGTACCAAATGTTTCTTTGCATCACGCTCATTTTTTTCGTCTTTACACTGGTACTTCCCAAGGGCCTGAGGCGAGCTTTGTTGGGATCAAATAAAAAACGTTATGTTTATTCGACCTGGGTTAAAAACGCACAAATAACCAAAACTAGGATCGGCAAAGAAATACCAAAACGTGAAAACTATGTCACTTTGAAGGAAATTAATACATCCGATTCTCTATGTTTCGCAACTTTGATGGATAATGATGAACTATCTCCACTTGGTGAGTCCAAAGGTGTGCCGTTCTTTTATTACTCTTTTCTTAAAATGTATATCATGTCATCTCTTACGGCATTTGATGGATTAATTCTTTATATAGATTGCGTTGAGAGTGGGCATGGTTATCAATCAATATTTAGAACAAAATCAGCAAAGAAAAGAACAAAATCAGCAAAGAAACCAGCCCCGGAATCCTCGTCAAAGTACCATAGTATCTTTGATTATAACTCGCCAACAGACTCGGTTGCAACCTCATTTGTATCTACTGGAATTTACTCCCCACCGTCTGAATTTTTCAATGAAGGTGAAGACAATGCTGGTGGTACGGAGTCAGCTCCACCGCGAATACCATTGTCAGAAAGGCGTGAACTTCATTCAAACATCACTAGTCAGAATGTTACAGGTACACCAAAATTGAAGACACCAGCTAAGATGGATTATTCTCCATCGCCACTATCAATTGTCTCGACTAGTTTTGATGGAGGTCTCGTCGTTCTAATTGTTGGCGATAAAAGTATTCAAGATGCAAACGAGAATAGTTCGATTGAATTACTTCGTTCAAAAGGCCTGAAATATTACATTGTGGATGCAATGGATCCTCTGCAATCCAAAAGGTAAGATATTCCGAGATTTGAAAGAAACGGTCTTGTTGAAGTTCTACACTCACAATTTTTATCATCGTGTCAAAAGGCGGGAGGACCTTGTTTTTGCTAGCGGGATCATTGGGCATTATCCCCAAATATTCTACGTTAATGATCAACGTAGGGCAACATATATGGGCAATCATGAAGCGTTATTCAATCTTGAAAAGCAAGGTATATTAAACCAATCGTCGCTAAGGAAAAGTGTGAAAGGGGAGAACTGGAATGATGCCGTTGGGGGTGGGCTGGATTCATCGTATTTTTCTGTTTGATGTCCAAACGGGATACTTCTTTCCTTGATAACTTGAGAAAGAATCTACGTGTACTCGTAATATAGAATACATATATTAAATACATGAGACAAGTTTCGTTCACCTCTTACAAATACCCTAAGCTGTTTTATTTAAAATGCGAAAGAGACGCCATGCGCCGTGCATGACGCCTATCTGCACACGACATTCCCCAAATTATTAAATCCGTTTTATCCCATCAAAACGATTCAACAACATCCCCAAATACTTTTTCCCACGTTTGAATTTCTGGGTGTTGATCAAGAATATCTTGAGGCAAACTTGTTGCTTCGTTGACTTCTTCCAGTCGATCCCACCCCCCGAAGTAGCTCGTTGCCCCATTGGAGTGAACAAAGAAGAATTGTGGATAGTTTCCTCTCACACCACTGATTGCAAATAATTCTTCACGACTATGAGAAATAAGGAATTTGAATTAGTTCATCAAATACAGGGATTCGTCTTAGAGGCAATATACTATACGTAATTTGAATCCACCGTGTGCAAATTACCTTTCTCTGTGATCAGGGTTCATTCCATCAACCTCCACGAATGGTAACTTCTTGGCATTTAGTATGGTGATTGCTTTGCTTTGCCTTGAGGCTTGGAAGTTATCACTGACACCATTCGAAATGAGGCATACAAATATCTTCTTGTCCGGCGACATACAGTATTCTCTCTCGTGAAAAATTGAAACGGTTGGAAAAGAACTGGAAACTCAGAGCAGTGCTTGTTTTGACTATCTTTGCACTTTTTGACGTCGCCCTTTTGTTGCGGAGTGCTAAAGGTAGTACTATTGGTCGTGGTGTACACAGTCACCGCCGAATCGATTGAGTTGGTTTCTGTTGGTGGTAGAGAAGTGAAAAAAGGTGCCTGTTGTTTGTTTTACGAATAACAGTAGCAGTAGCAGTAGCAGTAGCAGTACTGTAGCAGCAATTGGTAGCAGTAACGCACGGTACAGTCAGTTTTATCTCGTTTTGGTTATTTGGCTTTCAAAAGTAAAATTCGAGAACATGCGAGCCTCGCAGAAAAATGCCGATTCCCAAGTTCAATGAGGTTAACAAAAATCACATCTTACTACCAAGTTGAACGAGGTTTACATTGTATCTTATCTTCTTACGATGTCAGATCGGTCAGATTAATATTTGGGTTAGTCACCACCTATCAGCTTTCGATCTGTTTGTTTTATATGTACCGGTACAAGATTTGCAAGGCAACGATATTTGCCCCAGATAGAAGGTCCTTCTTCCTGGTTACACGTAGTTGAAGAAGCGTTTGACGTGATGGTTGGCAAACGACAGAAGCAGCAAAATAAAAGGAAAGGAGGTGCTAAAGGTTCTGGGATCCTCCTCCCTATTAGTATTTGTGGTGTGGTGCCCCCCCCCCCCCCCACCCTCAAGGGACCTGTCACCCCCCCGGCGGGGGGCAAAAGACTAAAAGCAAAAACAAAAAAAAAAAAAAAAAAAAAAAAAATTAAAAAAAAGAAAACAATTGAAAATTTAAAAAACATTTTGAAAGGGGGAAGATAGACAAGAAGCCGTGAAGGGGGGGCGCGAGAGCTCTGGCCCCCCCCCCCTAACTATAGTTTGGGGGGTTGGGGGCGCCCCCCCCCCCCCCCCAAATAGCGATCAGGCATGCTAACCCTCAGCAGGAGGGCTAAATGCTAATAACGTCAAAGCTAAGCAAACAAACAACAAAAACAAAACACCTTCGCTTGTTCCCCAGCATTTGCAAATTCAAAGTGAGCCAAGTAACAACAAGAGTAAATGTTTTTCAAAAAGCCTCTGAATTGAGAATTCTCCGAAGAGAGTCGAAATTTAAAAAAAGATTGAACGTTTTATATAAAAAGAGCAGTGGCACTCGCTGACTGCCTCCTCTCGGTTATAAATTGTGTGTGCATGACACTCCTAGCCTGGGTTCGATGAAATGAAAACAAAAACGATGACTGGAGGTTTCTTTTCTCTATTCTCGACAAAATTCGAATAACAACTTCAAACTTTTAGACAAATCAGACCAATCGAAGACATTTCTGACCTGACGGACTTTCATACAGAAAACTTCATACACCTTACCGTACAGGGGAATGATGTGCATCATATTAATACTGGCAACTATTAGGATAATGTTGTTATACCACAATTCAAAGATTCGAAATCAAAATCTCTAGTATGCTCATTTGGATTGTGTGAAGTATTCATACCTGAATACGCATTCGCCAAGGAGGAGAAGAACCATGGCGTCGATTTTAATATGTAGTTGGCGCACTTTTCTGCCATCATCACCATCGTTCTTCCAATTTTAGGCAACAAGGTGTCAGGAGCGCTGGGCAGATGAGCAAGCTAACATCACGCTTTAGATATTTGAAATCTCACACCAAAATCACCTACGTCATCGTAGTGGTAGGTGGGAGAGGGTGTTCGAGAATGTGTACGGAATAAAATTGCATGAAATAAAGATTCATTCAAATAAGAAACATTATATTTAAGTATTACGTGCCTTCGGCTCAAAACTTCCTTGCTCAAAGAAATGGAAAAACTAATTGGTAGTACCCCTATCTCCTGATATATGCAATATGTTCAAGAGAGTGCGAGAGGTATATGTCATTTCTTCCAGAATTTGAGGCGGTTTCCCCCTTTTTGCTTCTTATCCCCGTTCGAAGCAGCAGCTTTGCTGTTTTCTTTCGGCAAATCTCCTTCAAACGAAATTTCCATATCACCAAGTGTGATTTTCGTTGAAAGTATCGTGATGTGAGAAGACGCCATTGATATCCCTTCTGTTGATTTCGTTGCTACACTCTTGACAGCGTTTACATCTTTCTGTGATGCTTGATCAAATCCCATGTCTTCCCATTTTTTCTTATGGCCCTTATAGCAATGCATGCTGATACCTTGTAGAAAGCAATATATCCGCGATAATCGTCTGTACTCTTTGCTTTCTGTAGGAACTTCCATCCGGGCTAGTTGCACAAGATCAACGGGACTATCATTATGTTTGTCCGAAGCGTGGATAGAATCCGGTGCAGCTTGGATCAATGTTTCAATAACTTTGGTTCCTTGGATAAACTCAATTTCATTGCGACAGAGACATTCAACGATGTGATGCAATGGTACCCGAAGGTCTTTATCTCTCGTTTCTGCGAGATTTGTTTCCTTCGAAAATTGTAATAAATATTTGATGGCTTCGAGGGAGGCGGCATTCAGACAAGCTACATGGAGAGGGGAGGCACCAAAGAAGTCCGTGGCGGTAATTTGGGATGGATCCATTGCTAGAATAGATTGGATGATATCCAAGGGCGCTTCAAAGCCAAGGGCCATCCCGAGAAGTGTTAAGCCAGAATCGTCTCGTTCTCTACACAAGTCTTTTCCATTGCTACGCTTTAGCATCCTTCGGAGCTTCTTCCACTTTTGATTCTCAATATATCGGAACGTTAATGGCTGATTCTCTGTCCCATAAGAAAATTCGAACATAGAGTTAGAGTTAGATGATGAGCTGTTAACCATGGTGCAAGTATGAAGTATGGCAAAGACGGATGCGGATGTTATGTATTTTGGTTTCTTTTTAGGTTCCTGTTGATTCCTGTATGTTATTTTGTTGCTGACCGCGGTATTGTTTAGGACATTTTTCAATTTCCTTCCTGATATTATTTTCTCATCCACAGGCAGAAACAAAGGCCTAATTCTGATTGCCCATTTATATTGAATATCCATCAACATCCTTCTGATCGGAGTATTTTACTTAACGATATTTCTCAACAACGAAGAAAATGCTCTTCTCCGAGTAAATTTGAAATTGTATGCAGAATATATAATTATGAATTTTATTATATATTGATGTTTGGTCCTTCCGACCAGCTGCGCGACTCCAAAAAGAGTAGACAAGTGTATAAAAACCAACGTCATGTCCCAGATCCGATATGATCTTCAATCTATCAGAGAACGAGACAGTTAGTCTGCAATCCGAGGAGAT
>Ga0115005_10003487_pt1 | contig 12545 bp, 8 predicted proteins | sample ArcOceMetagenome_FD_87163 | JGI IMG/M metagenome (GOLD analysis project Ga0115005, IMG submission 87163) | Marine eukaryotic phytoplankton communities from Arctic Ocean - Arctic Ocean - Greenland ARC118M Metagenome | ecosystem: Environmental > Aquatic > Marine > Oceanic | place: Arctic Ocean... | reverse complement strand
GAAACATCTATAAATGGAGAAGTTGGAAGCAATTACATGAATCGATATTTTGATGCAGATGTGGCTTTTTTTTATACTCAAGTAGTTGATTTGATGACAAAATTACCAACGAATATAGATGGTGTTTCGACTGTTAATTTAAATGGTGATAACGTAAACCTGGTAAGCGTACAAAATGAGGGGGTAGTAAATGTTTATGGTGGGTTTATAGCATTAAGGTTGAAACTATCAAACACGTTAAACTGGCATTCAACAGCAACCGTAACTAAAGCGCATTTTAAAGGAGAAAACGAGAATGTTCCACACATTCCTCCGTTTTATGGAAAGAGTAGTTTAAATTATAAGTTAAAGCGCTTAAAGTTTTCAGTTTATACAAGATTTAACGGAAAGAAAGATTGGAGAGACTTTAATGTTTTGAACGATAATCCAGACGAAGCCGTTTATGGTTATGGCTCTCCAGCTTGGGCTACTTTAAATATTTCCGCTTTTATGTATTTATATAAAGATTTAAAAATCCAAGTTGCAGCGGAAAACTTATTAGATGTGCATTATAAAACTTTTGCGTCAGGAATAAGCTCCCCAGGAAGGAATTTAATGGCTTCGGTTTATTTTAAGTTTTAGTTACATCTCTAAAAATTAAAAACAAAGGTTGTTTCTTCATCAACTGTTAAGTATTTTTCATTTAAACATTAGGACGGGCTAAATTTTTAACGTTAGCTATTTCTATAATAGTTTCTAACCCCTTTCTTTTTCACATAATTACTTATGCGAAACTTTTACAGTTTTTAGGTGAATTTTAAAATCGGGTAACGTACTGTTTCTGTTGAAGAGATTAAGTTTTAAAGGTAGAATCTTGTTTTTTTAACCCTAAGCTCACATCAAGCGGTTCAAGTATCAGGTGAATGATTAAACCTTTGGAATCGCCTCGATAAGGCTTTGGGTGTATGCTGTTTGTGGGTTTTTGTAAATTTCGTCGCATTCGCCTATTTGTTCAATTTTACCTTTTTGATTCATTACAACCATTCTATCACACATGTATTTGATCACAGATAAATCGTGAGAGATAAAAATATAGGTTAACCCAAAATCTTTTTTAAGGTCGTTTAAGAGATTTAATACTTGAGCTTGAACAGAAACGTCAAGTGCGCTTACACTTTCGTCACAGATAATAAATTTAGGCTCCATGGCTAAAGTACGCGCAATACAAACACGCTGTCTTTGTCCGCCACTAAATTGATGTGGATAATTATTAAAATGTTCGGGTAGGAGATTTACGGTTTTTAAAAGTTCGATAACTCTTTTTTTACGAGCTACGTCATCAGCTAAAATCCCATGTACTTTCATGGGCTCCATGATAGCATTACCGATTGTTATTCTTGGGTTTAAAGAAGAATATGGGTCTTGAAAGATAATTTGAACCTCTCTCCTAAAGAGCATAAGTTCTTTTTTGTTCATTTTCAGAACATCTTTCCCTTTGTAAAATATTTCTCCATCATGAATCTCGTTCAGTTGAATAATGGACTTCCCTGTTGTCGTTTTCCCACACCCCGATTCTCCAATTAAGCCTAACGTTTCACCGGGGAACACATCAAAACTCACGTCGTCAACGGCTTTTACGTAACTAGTTGTTTTTCCCCAAATATTTTTTTGAAGGGAGTAATACGTTTTAAGGTTTTTAATTTCCAAAACAGGTTTCTGGTCATATAGTTTTTTATGGTTACTTACGCGTATCGAATTCGGTAATACTAAGCTTTTAACGTATTCCTTAACGTCGGCCTGTTTAGATACTATTTCTCCATTTTCCAGTGTTTCCATAAAATCAGGAACTGTTGGTAATTTTGAATACCGAACTGTCAAAGGAGGTCTGCAAGCTAGTAATCCTTTTGTATAAGGGTGCTGAGGGTTGTTAAAAATGTCTTTTACAAACCCTTGTTCAACTACTTCTCCTTTATACATCACCACTATTTTGTCTGCTAGTTCCGCAATAACTCCTAGGTCGTGTGTAATAAATAAGATTCCCATTTTAGTTTCCTCTTGAATAGACTTCATGAGGTTTAAAATCGTTTTTTGAACAGTAACATCTAAAGCCGTTGTTGGTTCATCTGCAATTAATAACCGTGGATTACAGCTTATTGCCATAGCAATCATCACTCGCTGTTTTTGTCCTCCTGAAATCTGATGAGGGTATTGCTTGAATATTTTTTCAGGACGTGGTAATTCAACTTGTTTGAAAAGTTCAATCGCTTTTATTTTCGCTTCAGACTTGGATAGTTTTTCATGCAAAATCAAGGCTTCTGTAACTTGGTTTCCACAAGTGAAAACAGGATTTAAAGAAGTCATTGGTTCTTGGAAAATCATACTCATTTCCTTTCCTCTAATATTTCTTAACTCCTTAGGGCTTAGATTAAGTATATTAACTGTTTCGCCGTTTTTTTTAGTGAAAAGAATTTCGCCGTTTGTGATTTTCCCCGGGGGCGACGGTATCAATCCCATTGCGCTTAGGCTAGTGACCGATTTCCCCGATCCTGATTCTCCTACAATCCCAACAATTTCATTTTCATGAATCGAAAACGAAACATTGTTTACAGCTTTAACGCTATTGTTGTCGCTGATGAACTCAGTAACAAGGTTGTTTATATCAAGAATCTTGTTTGCCATAGTAGTGGTTTTGCAAATTTTAAAGTCTCCTCAAAAACTTCATTATGCGCAAAGTAAATTTACAAATATGTTTAAGAAATCCACCGTGCGTTAACTTTTCATTGTTTTTATTAAACAATCTAAGGAAAACACTAATTGAAGCTATATTTTTATAGAGCAAGTGTATAAATTAATTAGATTAGAGACGGGGTGTTTGGTTTTTGACACAGCGCAGAAACTGGAAATTATTTCCCCAAAAAAGATAAGACCTCCAAAGGCACAAGCGTCTAAGTGTTTAATTTATTTGCTTGCGGCTGTGTTTGGAATAACACGAAAAGTTTTAGCTAAAAATGCAGATTACGATTTGAATCCTCTAGAGGATAGATAATTTATTCTAAAATTAAAACTTGAACTCCACTGAGGAAAACAACGTGGCAACAATCGTGACCTACTTTGTAGTTCTCGGATATAATTTGTGAATCATTTGAATAACCGTAAAAAGTAACATCAGTTCCTTCTTTTACGATATCGTTTATTTCTGTGTCAGAAATCAATTTGTAAACACCATTTGTGCTTGTTGTATTTTCTGTGAACAATACCTCAGAAGTTCCACTTTTTACAACAGATATACTATCCAAAAGGATAGGTTGATCACTTTCGTCTTTAACTTCAACACTAACAACCTTGAACAGTTCAGTGCAAATCGCACCGTCAATATCGCACTCCGTAATTTCTTCTTTACAGGCAGTAAAAAAAGCTCCAGTAATTAAGAATGAAGCAATTATTTTCAATTTTTTCATAATAAGTTTTTTATATGGCGCACATCAAACTAGAGGCTACCTGTTCTTTTATTAAAATTAAACTTATGCACAGTTTTTTATCTAATTAGAGTGATTTCTCCACCCTTTTCACCAAACTTGTCATTGTAAAATTGCACCTTAGCTTGATATACAAAAGTCTCCATGTCTTGAGCATTTCCTTTATAAGTACCATCCCAACCTTGATTAATATCGTTTGTTTCAAAAACCATTTCACCCCATCTATTATAGATTCGGAAGTAAATCAACTCTTGAACTCCATGACCTTTTATATATACAACGTTATTCTCTCCAGTTCCATTAGGTGTAAACGCTGAGGGGACATCAAAAGTATATTTATCTTCAACACAAACAGTATATTTATCAACTTTAGGAAAACATCCTAATCGATCGCTGTAGGTAACCTCGTATTCTATTGAATCGACCTCTTCTGTAATTGTTACTGTTTGAACCGCACAGTCTTTACAAACTAAAAAATCAGTAGGACCAGTTGTCCAGTCATATGTGTAGCCAGGTCCGTAATCAAATCCAATAGTTGCCGTTTCGCCAATTACAATACATTCTCTTTCTTCAATTAAATCTTGCTCTTCAACGACCGTGACAGTTGATTGAGCAGTCTCTACACAGCCATTTGTATCCGTTCCTGTTACAGTATAGGTAATCGTTTGATCAGCTAGCGCATAACTAGCGCTTGAATCTGGATATAAAATTTCAATTGGATCATTCCAAGAATAAGATAAAGCACCTGAGGCGGTAATTAATGCTGAATCACCAAAACACATCTCTCCATCTGTTGCTGAAACAACTGGACGTGGAAGAATTTCTAATGTTTTAATCATTGTGTCTTTACAGCCTGTTATTGGATCGTTTAGAGTCAATACAACAGAATATGTGCCTGTACCAGAGTTTTCGTATGATTGACTGAATGGTTCAGTAGACGTGGATGTATTACCATCCCCGATATCCCAAAAATAATTTGTTGAGCCTGTTGTTAAAGAGCTATCGTTAAAAACAACCTCATCATTTAAACATACTGTTGAGTCTTCAAATTCAAATTTAGCCTCAACATTGTGAACAGAGATGTTGTTTTTAACAGGATAATCACAAACAAAATCTTTACTCCAAATTATCAGTGTAGCTACGGTATTTCCTCCTAAAGGGACTTCAAAATATTGATTAGACACCTCTGAACTTAAAACATCATTTGTTAGAATAGTGTCAGTCCCTGCACCGTTACCGAAATCCCACTGATAAGCAAAGACGTCTGTTGAGTCAATGATATCAAAAGTAATTTCATCACCAACACAAATTAAAGTTTCACTCAATGAAAAATTGGCAACAGGCCCTACAACACTAATTGTGTCCAAAACTGTATCCCTACAGCCATTTGAAGTTTCTTCAATTAAAGTTATATAGTAATCCCCTGGTTTGTTGTAGTTCCAAGAAACAGATTCTGAAGGAACAATAGGGCTTGATACACCAAGATCCCAGGTTCTCGACCCAAATGAAGTAACCCCAAATGTTGAAATAGAAGTGTCGGTAAATGTTACTTGCTCAGGATAGCAAATAACACTCTCGTTATTAATTGTATCGCCGTTGTCGGTAATTACAGAAGTGAACCCAACAATAGGGTAGTCGTCAACAAAAACATAATTAGTTATAGTTCTTTCAGCTATACAACCATTAGTATCTGTAAGTTGAACGTTAATTGTGTAATCTCCAGAGGTGTCAAATTGGAATGTTGGATTAAGATCGTTTGCCGTGCCTTGATTCCCGAAACTCCAAACTGCTGAGCTCATTGAGTTTTCGTTATTTAAATTAAACGTTACTTCATCCCCTACACAAATAGTACGGTCGTTTACTGTAAAGTTTGAATCAGGAATTATTGCGTTTATTCTTAATTTCTCTGTATCAACACACCCTAGTGTGTCTGTTACCGTAAGTTCGATATCAAAAAATGAAGTTACTTCTGTAAAAGTGTGTGATGAAGTTTCGCCAGTTCCAGTGTTTCCATCATCATAATTCCAAGACCACGAAGCAATCGGAGAGACGCTCTTTGAGGTATCTGTTAGGTTTATGGTTAATGGTAAACAACCGGTTGTTGTGTCGGACATAAAACCAGCATAAATGTCTGTTATGGTTATTGTTTTTTCTGTAGTATCCCTACAGCCGTTAACATCATATACCATTAATCGAATTGTGTATGTTCCGGTATCTGTAATTGCAGTTGGCCAATTTGGATCATCAGATAAGTACATGTTAGATCCGTCACCGTAATCCCAACGATATGAATTATCACAATTACCGTTAACATCAATTGAAAGTTCACCAGAAGGAGTAAACCCTCCAGAGCAAATCAGGGAGTCCTGATCAATGACAGCTTCTAACATTCTAACCGTTACAACCATTGAATCTGTATCGTTTTGACATCCCGTAGTGGAATTTGTGGAAACTAAGTAAACCGTATAATTTCCTGAGGTATCATATACATGAGTTATTGCCGTGTCTGCTAAATCATTTGATTTTAAAGTATCTCCGTCACCAAAGTACCAATAAAGACTATCAACTTGATCAACAGTGGCAGTAAGATTTATTTCAGTTGGGCTGGCACATAGTCCCGACCATTTAAAGTATGATGAAGGACCATTAACGGTGACAGCGCCTGTAAATACTTTTTCGCTAATACAACCATTATAATTAGCATAAAAAGTTACATCATGTTGTCCTGCTTCGTGAAAGTAAGACCACTGCTGGGTTGGTGAGTCTGGACAAGATTCTGAGCCTCTATTTTCATCAGTAGAGAAATGGTAATAGTCAATACGAGAATCACTTGAAGCGTCAGTTATTGTAACAGTATCACCTATACAAACCGTTGACGGGGAGATGTTTAAGTCAACATCAATTATATCTCCAACTTGTATTTGAATTGGGAAAGAAGTATCTCTACATCCATTTGCATTTTCTAAGGTTAAAAGAACTTCGTATTCTCCTGCTGTATTAAAAGTATGAGTTGCATTTTCTGTACTTGCAGAGTTTCCATCACCAAAATCATATTCGTAAGAAACAATTGAAGAACCTGAGGCTGAAGAGTCTTCAAAGTTTATCGTTAATGGTGCACAACCTTGCGTAATATTTGGAGCAAAATTTGCGCTTAATGGAAAAATAGTATCTATAACCGTTGCTGATCCAGAACAACCATAACTGTTCGTTGCTGTTACTCGTGCTTCATAGTGATATCCTCCATAATAATATACGGTATATTCATCTCCTCCAATATTGTAGCAATGTTCTGGGTTTTGGGTATTTGATCCGTTCCCGTCACCAAAGTCATAAGACCAATTTGCAATGTCTGTTCCATTTGCTGTGAAATCAATACAGTATGGTTTTTCACAAAGGTAAGTAGGAGTAGATAAGAGTGTTGGAATAACTTCCTGAACAAATACTGATTTGGTTACAGTGTCAGCGCAAGATCCATCAGATATAGTCAAGGTAACATCATGATTACCAGGAGTGTTGAATATGTGAAGGGGGTTTTCTAAGTTAGACGTTCCGCCATCGTCAAAAACCCAAGAAAAACTAGAACCACCTGTTGAGCCGTTAAAGTAGTTAACGTTGCTGCTTAAACAAACAGTGTCGGCAACATTAATAGCTGCAATAGGATTTCCTATGCTTACAATTTTTGTTTGAGATCTTGAACAGCCTCCATCTTCTGTGACCGTCAATTTTAAAGCAAAAACACCAGGTGAAGAATAGTTATGTGGTGCTGGATTTTCATCGTTTGATGTTTGAGTATCGCCAAAATCCCATTCATAAGTCAAGTCTGATGTTGTACTTGAGCTATTTACTGAGTTGTTATTTAATGTCACATTTAGTGGGGCGGTACATGAGGATGTTGGAGATGCCGTAAAGCTGGCAGTTGGAGCGTTTTGAACGGAAACATAATCGGTTTTCACAGCAGTTGAATCACAACCATTATTATCGGTTACAATTAATGAAACGGTGTAAGTTCCTAAAATTGTATATGTGTGATTTGGGTTTTGAAAAGTACTCGCGGCGCCGTCTCCAAAAGCCCATTGCCAACCCACAATACTTGAGGAGCCTTGGGCTTCAGAAGAGTCTCCAAAAGAAGTAGAAAATGGAACACACCCACTCTCTGGTCCGTCTATTAAGAAGGCTGGTGTTGGATTTCCATAAACGGTAATTGTTTCAGTAATGGGACCAGAGCCGTCATCAAAAGTAACCGTATAAACACCATGGTCAGCGTAAATAGTCGAGATATTCGTTCCTCCTAACTGCGCGGTTGCACTTGCGCCGTTTCCAAAGTCCCAATCTCCAGTTGTTGGACTAGAAAACTGAACACCGGTTAAAGGTGCGCAGCCACTTGTTTTATTTGCGGTTATTTGACCAAAAATTGTTTGACTTTGGACAAGAAAAACAAAAATTAAAATTATAATTTTCTTCAAAATAAGAGAGATTTATCTAAAACAAAAGTAACATTTTTAGTCAATTACGTAAGTTTTCGGTGGAGATTCTGGATAAAATTTTATATTTGAGTTGATTTTAAGCTATGACAAAATTTATTTCGTTAATATTTCTAGTGTTATTTACCACCAAAATTTGTTGTGCTCAGTACAACGAAAATTTTGGCTCTACAGAGGAGTGTTACGGCAAAACGTTCTCAATTGCTGCCTGGGTGTTAACAGACACTACAAATTCGATTGCTCCTCTTGATTTATCACAAGTACTCGTAGCCATTGATTCACTCAATCAAAAGTTTAAAGGCATTTGTGTAGATTTTAAATTATGTTCTTTTGATACACTTCCTAATCATCGTCAAGACACTATTGAGAAAGGCCTTCATGATGAGGAGATTGCTGCTTTATATAGAAAAAAGAATGTAATTAATTTATATTTTGCAACGGAAATTATTAATCCGAACCCAGGAGCTAATCCGGCTGGATATGCCCCACTTGGCTCAACTACTATTCCTAATGATGATAACCAAAGAGACGCTATTTTCCTTAAAAAGTCTGAATTTACTGCAAGTGTATTGCTTCATGAGATAGGACATTATTTTGGATTGTATCACACTTTTGAATCCGTTGCAAATGGTGAAGAGTTTGCCGACGGTTCGAATTGCGCCACTGCAGGAGATTTAATTTGCGATACACAAGCAGATCCAAATGGATCTAATACAGGATGTCATTTAGATCCACAAGTTAATGACCCTCAAACGAATTTAATGTTTGAGCCCCCTGTTTGTAACATAATGAGTTATTACAATAATCAACCTTGTAATTATCACTTTTCTAGAGGGCAATTGGATAGAATGTTAAGCATAATGAAAACGGGGAGAAGTTACTTATGGTAAAAAAGTTAATTTTTATATTGTTTATTGCCGCTACGGGCCTTAAGGCTCAAGATATTCACTTTACGCAGTGGATGTTTTCGCCGTTAAATCTTAATCCCGGAGAAACAGGAAGGTTTGAAGGAGATTATAGAATTGTTGGGAATTTTCGTTCTCAGTGGGGTGCAACAATGGGAAAACAATATAAAACACTAGGGATGAGTTATGACCGCGTGTTTTCTGCATACGGACAAGATTTTAGTGCTGGTTTACAATTTGATAACGATCGTTCTTCGATTGGAAACTTGACACAAAATAAGTTAATGTTATCCGGGGGTTATAATAAATTGGTAAAAGGAAACTATTTAAGTGGTGGAATTCAAATAGGTTTATTGCATAAAGGAGTAGATCCGAACGCATACAACTACCCCGTTCAATGGGATGTCGACCAAGGTGAGTTTTCGAACAATAGTTTGAGTAACATGGAGAATTTTTCAAAAACAAATGATTACTCTTTTGATTTAAACCTAGGAGTAGGTTGGGCGCGTCAGATTGGAGATAAATTATTTCCAGAAGTTGGTTTAGCCCGGTATCATCTTAACAAACCGTCAGAAAGTTTTTTTAATGATTCGGAAACCTTTTCGTTGAGACAGGTTTATAACGCGAAGTTTAATTACAAACTAAATGATCGTTATACTATTTCACCAAACGTAATGTACATGTATCAAAATAAGGCACAAGATTTAGTTTTGGGTGTTATTGGAAAAATGAGAATGGATGTTAACAAAGCCAAGATCGATGAGGTTTTTGTTGGAATGAATTTCCGAGATGGATATAAAAGAAATTATGATGCAGCTAACTTAATCATCGGTGCAGTTCGTCAAGAATGGCAGGTAGGTATAAGTTATGATATTAATGTTTCTGGATTATCATCGGTAACTCATTATAGAGGAGCGTTTGAATTATCAGTTATATATATTGCTCAAAGTTCTGAACCATCAATATACAATGTTCCTTGTGATAGATATTAAAAAGATTACCTGTCTTTTTGCTATATTTTTTAGCGTTTTCGCGACTGCCCAAGTCGATGAAGAAATTTACAATTCGAAAACTAAAGTAATTCGTAAAGCAGGAGATAAAGCTTTTAAGAATGGAGATTTTTTTGGATCATTATCTTATTATAAAAAGTTCTTAAAAGATAACGATGAGCTTATTGCTAAGGGCGGTTTTCTGTCAGGTAGGTATCAAGTTTTAAAATTGAAGTATCAATATAAAATGGCTAACGCTTTAAGGTTATCTCGTGATTATCATAAGGCTGAGAAAGTTTACAGTGCTGTTTTTGAGGAAAAGCCAGATAAATACCCCAAAGCACAATTTTATTTAGCTCATATGCAGTTAATGAATGGGAAATATAAAAAAGCAAAGGAGAATTTTTTAGCTTTTAAAAAGGTTTATAGAGACGCTGCTGATTCAGGAATATACAGGTCTTGGGTGAAATTATATGTTGCAAGCTGTGACGCTGCCCCTGTTGTTTTAGAAGACACGTTGGATGTAAGGATTTACCACCCTGACACCTCTATTAATAAAGCTCATGTTGAACTTTCACCTTTACCTTTAAATGATTCAATGTTATTGTATTCGTCTTTACGATCAGATAGTATTGTATATGTAAACGCTGAAGATTCAAATTCCGTTGTACCCCATAGAAAGTTCTATGTTGCTCAAAAGATGAATGATTCAACTTGGGTAATGCAAAACGAATACGCAGAAGGTTGGTTTAATTTTGAGGACACCGAAAACGGGAATGGTTGTTTTAATGAAGACAGTTCTAGATTTTATTTTTCAAGGGGAATAAGAAATATTAAAGGAAAATTAGTGTTTCACCTTTATTATGCAGATAAAGAAGAAGACAAAAAAGGCTGGATGGAGCCAGTTAAAATGAATGAAGAAATTAACGTTAAAGGATTTCACTCTACTCAACCAACTTTAGGTTGGTATTTTCAAAAAGACGTGCCTGTATTATATTTTATATCTAACCGAATTGAAGGTGGTAGAGGTGGTTGGGATATTTGGTATTCGGAGTTTAACCCAAAAAAGGAACTATGGAAAAAGCCTAAAAATGGAGGAAGTAAATTAAATACAAAATTGGACGAGTTTTCTCCTAATTACAATATAGACAACAAAACATTGCACTTTAGTTCGGCAGGTTGGCCTGGGCTTGGAGGGTTGGATGTTTTTAAAACGATTGGTGAATTAAAGGACTGGACAGTGCCTAAAAACATTGGCTTTCCTATTAACACAAGCGTAGATGAGCTTTATTACTCATTAACAAAGAATGGAGATGAGGGTTATTTTGTTTCTAATAGGGTAGGATCGGTTTCTTTAAAAAATCCAACTTGTTGTGATGATATTTATAATTTCAAGGAGCTTCATTACATTCATATCGGAGTACAGGGAAAGATGTTTGAAATCGTTGAGAATAAAGATTTAATAGATACTGTCCCTAGTAAATTTGTTACGCTTTCATTGGTTTTGCTGGATGACTCAATTGAGGGTGGAGAAATGGTAATCAAATCTGTTTTACCTGAGGATAGTGGTGACTACTTTTTTAAATTAGAAAAAGGAAAAGAATATAATTTACAAGCAAACGGAGAAAACTATTTTAACCAAAGCTTCGAAATATCTACTGAAGGAATTGTTGAGTCGGATACCATAATCAAAAACTTTTACATGAAGAAGTTTTCCGTTCAGCCTATCGTTGTAAAAAACATCTATTATGAGTATGATAAGTTTGCTTTGTTAGATAGCTCAAAAACCGTAATTGATACGACGATGTTTAAAATTTTAATGGATAACCCAGATATAGTTATTGAAATTGGTTCTCATACAGATGCAATTGGAAGTGATGCTTACAATGATAAACTATCCCAAAAGAGAGCGCAATCAGTAGTTGACTATTTAATAGGAAAAGGAATAGCACGTAAGCGATTACAGGCAAAAGGATACGGAGAAAAAGAACCAATTGCACCGAATAAGAATGCAGATGGATCTGATAATCCAGAAGGTCGTCAAATGAACCGTAGAACCGAGTTTAGAATTATTGGTAAAATTGAAGGAATCTCTGAAATTATTTATAAAAAGTAAACTTTATGAGACTAGCCGTTTATATCATTTCATTTCTTGCGTTCTTATTAATGGCTTTTGGAATTTTGTTTAAAATTCAACATTGGCCAGGAGGGCAGGTTTTACAAATTGGTGGATATCTTTGGGCTGGAATAGCAGGTTTATTGATGTTGATTTATAAAATCAGACAGCATAAAAAAGAGGAAGTTGAAGAAGAGAAATTCAGCAAAAGAAACGATTCAATCTTAGACGCATGAGAAAAGTTGCGAATGTCCTTTTAATCATTACGAATATTTTAGTCTTTTTTGGAGTGATTTTTAAATCCATGCATTGGCCTGGAGCAACAGTAGGATTGGTTTTTGGAATCACATTGTCAGTTTTTGGAATGTTATTTTATTTCATAGCGAGATTTAGAAAGAAGAGCGAAGTTAAGATTACGACATACTATGTTTACTTTTTCTTTTTTGTAATGACGCATGGTGTGTTTACTTTTGCAATCGGCAATACTAGAGATGTGTTAAATGCATTTGCAATGTTGGATCAAGGCACGAATAGTATTAATAATCAAATGGCTGAAAATGCTAAATTATTTAATGTTAGCGCTAATGTGGATGTAGTTG
>Ga0115005_10003485_pt1 | contig 12545 bp, 7 predicted proteins | sample ArcOceMetagenome_FD_87163 | JGI IMG/M metagenome (GOLD analysis project Ga0115005, IMG submission 87163) | Marine eukaryotic phytoplankton communities from Arctic Ocean - Arctic Ocean - Greenland ARC118M Metagenome | ecosystem: Environmental > Aquatic > Marine > Oceanic | place: Arctic Ocean... | reverse complement strand
TTAATGTATGGCGTACGGGCTGGGTTGAAATTCATGGTGTGGAGATACTGAGTCAAAAGTGACAATTGAGAAATATAATGAACCGATTGTTGGTTGCTGCCTATGATTGAACTACTAAAATTAAAAAGAGCTTTGTCTTCTTCCGCGTGGTAGAGCTTTGTTTTGTTCCGCGTGGTAGTTGGCATTTTAATTATAGGAAAATGTATGAAGCTTGTTGTCAGTATTACATACTTGAACACATGTTAGTTGCGGCAGCCTATATATATCATAAGTACGTCAGTAAGCAACCACGGCGTCGTGTCCTTCCGAAGAGATTCCGAGAACGAATGGTCTAGTGGCTTTGCTGACTGATCAATGGCCTACTAGTGACTTTGCTTTGGACCTGTGATGACGTTGAACGCTGACTGATCATGGCCTACAGTGCAGTAGTTTGAAGTTGCTTTGCTTGGCGACGAGATTCGGACCAAAGATGACGTGGAAGTTGAAAGTGCCGGCTTTGACCATGTTGAATGTTATCTTGATGTTATAAGTAATAATGTCACGAAATTTCGCATGACTTTCTCGGAGGGGGGACATTGGGGGGGACGGGAAATATCAATTATTTTTTATTAAGTTGTGTTCCTTTTCTCAGTTATTTTCTCCCTCTAAGCAACGCAACGAATTGTTCAGGTTAAAACAACTTGTTTCTAGAAATTATTAGAAAACCACCATCCGATTGGATTCCCCTCGAGGGAATCACGGAGCAGCAGGAGAAGACCAATAATGCTATCCTCAAATCGGGGGAAATTATTATTATTGCCGAAGAGCGCGATGGAGAATGTTGAAGCAAGGTTGAAGTGTTCTTTGATTGTAGAAGTTTAAAGTAGGGAGGATTGACTTTGGCATTTCATCGAATTGTATGTTGATTATAATAATAAATTCAGAAATGACTGTACGGTACGTGGTGTACCTTTATTTGTTTATTTTAAGTAGTTTATAAAGGTGTTATTGGAATAACTAGAGGCAATGTTGTCCCTCTCACATTCACTAATACTTTGACATATTTAGCCTTGGCCCTGAATTTTTTCATTGTAGGGCAAGACACAGCATGAATGAATGTGCATATAATCATCGACTCAAAAAGTCCCAGCTTCGTAAGAGTCGTTATCCCGATGCCGCCATTTGCAGCAGTTATAGAATTTCTAGGAGACCCATCAAGATTCATCAATTTCTTCTTAAATCGATCATCTGACGTAATTTCAAACATTTCTGCACCCTTGCTACGTTTTGTCGACGCATCGATGGAGATGATTTGTTCCGGGATACAAATTGAAGTGTCTGCAACCCCAACGTTCTGAATAAGGATTCGAAGTTCGACCACAGGAAGCGATGCATACTTTATATCCCCGCCACTTCCGGTCAAGACACTTCTTCTCGTCTCACCATTACTCCTATCCACCAGAGAAGCCCACGCGCTCACAATATTATTTATCCTACCCCCTCCAAGAACAAAGCTTCCATCATGATAAGATTTTGGCTTCACATTTGCTGCATTCATTCGTCGGTATAGATTCATTGCAACCATTCTGGCAGGATCTTGATGGGGCCATTGTGTTTCTAGATCTTCTGGATGTATTTGATTCTGCCATTCGTTCACCTGTGATATTCCGAAACGACCCAAGCACAAAGCTGACCATACTTCATCGCTCCGCATACACGCCAATCGATACTGCCAAGAACGCGACACAGATGTAGCTCTGAGGATAGAGCGTGGGTCCAGGAACGTACCAATCAATGCCGGTAGACGTTCATATTGAAAGATACTGTAGATGTCAACAATCTCAATATATTCAATCTTTCTTCTCTTGCGCGCATTCTCATTATGTTGACCACCTTTATCCGCATCATCAAACGATCCGCTGTCGCTTACGCTATTGCTAGCTGCCTGACGATTCTTTCCCTTCCCACATGGACATGATCCACTCTGGTTATCCATCCATTCCACACGTTCCTTCTTCAATTCCACCAACTCCCTCATCAAAGCTTCGCATTCTGCATTTAGGTGTTGTACCATACTAGCAGCCGTTCCCACAAACGAAGGCCTATCCCACTTCTTGGCACTATCCGCAGTCTTACTCACTAGCTCCTCCATGTTTACCGCATTCGCCATATTAGGGTCAATTTTCGTCCCATTTATGGAATTATTTGGAGGTGTAGCCCACCCTTTATGAATCTTGACACGTTCCTTCGATTGCGTCCCAGCTAAATTCACAGCAACGGAAAGGCGTTCAATGGATTCATTCAATTTGACACGGGCATCTTTCGCCCTCTGCTTCTTTCTCTCGTAGGAAGGTCCCTCTGTCACTGTGGGTTTGTTGGCGTTGGCGGCTGCGAGAGCGGCGGCTGCAGCAGCCGCCGCAGCCGCGGCAGCTTGTTTTTTGGAAACGACCGAGGGGGGTTTTCGAGCTGGTTTGCGTGTGGGTTGTTGTTGGGGTGGTTGTGGGATGGATGGGACTTTGTGGTTGCCTCCAAAACCGAATTGTGAGCGTTTTAAGGTTGCTTCGAGTACAGATGGTGTTAGCAGGCTTGATGGTACTGTGTTTCGTGAGATTGTATTCATGGGATGGAGTTGATTAAAAGATTTATTTGTTGGGTTTGTATTTGTCACTTTGTGAATGGAGCTATTAGGGACAGCTATAAGTGGTGCATTTGCATTGGCACCCTTATTAATTGCAGGATGTCGAAGAGTAGAGGCTGGACTTGTAGTCGGTACAGCTGCAGCTGTAGGTTTGAAAGGTAGTGGCATGATATTTTTCTGAGTCCTTAATTGTAAAGAGAGCTGTGTGGATGTGGATGTGGATGTGGATGTGGATGTGGATGTGGATGGTACTTGAGACTTAGACTGTGACCCCTGTCCTGGTGTTATGGATGCATTCTTATGTGTTCCACGTTCATGTTGATCCGATGGCGGCACATTTGTCACTCTCGTTGGCATTGGAAGTGGTACCGTTCTTCCGTACAATCGGCTTGGTGGCTGTTGCACTGTCGCTAGCGCTGTTGTTCTATTCGAGCTCTTTTGACTTTTACTAATAATTGTACTTGCACCCGTCGACAACTGTGCACCTGTACTGGTATTGACAGACCCATCCACCTTTTCCAAACCATGATCCAGTCCACCACCATCAAAATTAAGTCCATCACTTTCAGCAACCTTGGTCCCAATGGAACTCATGAGAGCCCCAGCATTGCTGTAAGCCGCAGCCTGACCCGACCTGTAATCGCTCCCTAAAAAAATTTCCGTCATTTTAAAATCCGCCTCGGTCAATCTCATAATGTCATCCATAAAATTGTCATCACCGGAGGGGGTGCGGGGTTTGGTACCGGTTGAAACATTTAAATTGGAATCACCGGAACCGGAGAGGAGGGTGGGTTTGTTGGTGGTGCGATCGCGCCGGACTGGTATATTGTATGTGTTTGGTATTTTGGCATTTTCTTGGACTTCCATGTGCACAGTGTTGAATGCTGCATTTTTGGAATTGGGAGATTTTCGACCCATACTAAAATTGTTGTTACTGCCAGTAGTGTTGCTGTTGCTGTTGCTGTTGCTGTTGCTGTTACTGTTGTTGTTGTTGTTGCTGGCACTGGCACTGGTGCTGCTGCTGCTACTGGTGCTGGCAGTGACGGTTTCAGCTTTGTCGAGGTCAGGAGAGTTTATGAGCGCATCGAGAGTATCTTCGAGTTCAATCTCCATGTCAAGATCTTCCATGAAAATGTCGTCGCCTTCGCTTTCCATTGTTGATTGTTGATTGATGCTGTGATGCTTTGATGCTTTGATGCTTTGATGCTTTGATGTGTACAGTAGTGTACAGTTACAGCAAGGTTACAGTGTACGTGCGGTGCCTGAGTTACAAGTATTTATACTTTGTTACTTTGTAGATTGACGACTGACTCAAGCCATTTCAGGAACCTTTATTGTTGGTTGTTGGTTGTTGGGTGTTGGTGTTGGTACCGGTATTTCACAAATTTGTTCTTGGAAGGAAGTTTGACCGAACGTGATTCGTCTCTATCTGTCACCCAAGGGATAATACTGTCACCTACCATGTCGTTGTGTTCGTTCTTGCTTCTGTGTTTTTTTGAATGGAGAAGAAGCGAAGGCAGAGAGAACTTTGGCGCAAATACGACAATTTCGAATTTTTTTAACGTGCGATTTATCAAATCGAATCTTGATGCCTTTTCTTGGCCCAAATGTTCAGGGGTGCAAATTTCCCCCCTCTCCAAACCTCATTTACCAGATACTCAAACTCATTTTGGCGCGAAGGAAATCCGTTCTACCGACCCAAGATTTGTTTGTTTGCGTTTGGTGGGTTTCTTTTCGACCTCAACTCCAACGCTGAATACACATATCAACTCCACGTAGTAGATTTCAACACAGCAAGATGGTTGTAAGTAATCAGTCCTGTCGTTCCGAGAAAAAGACAACAGCAGCATACACTAGATGCAGAGAAACATTTGGAGAAAAAGAAAGAGTGGATTTCCTGAATGGGAGCGAATGAATCGAAAGGAATGAAAAACATTTTATGAAACATACCAAACTGATACTAATTCAATCATGTACATCCTCTCTTCCCAATCAATCAAATCAATTAACAGTTCGCCAGAGTTCAAAAGAGTAAGGCATACTTCAGTCGCTACCAGGTAAAGATGCGCCGTCGTCGCGAAGGTCGTACCGACTACCGTCAGCGTAAGCGTCTATGCGCACAGGCCAAGAACAAGTACCAGTCCCCCAAGTACCGTCTCATTGTCCGTTTCACCAACAGATTCGTCATCTGCCAGATTGCTTACTCCCTCATTGATGGAGATCGCATTCTCGCTTCTGCTACTTCTGCTGAGTTGGAGCGTTATGGACTCGCTTGCGGTCTTAAGAACTATGCTGCTGCTTACTGTACTGGACTCCTTGTCGCTCGTCGTCTCTTGCAGAAGGTTGGACTTGATGATGTCTACGAGGGAAATACCGAGATTGATGCTGAAGTTATTAAGACTGATGTCGGTAAGAAGACTTACTACGTGGATGAGGTTGATGAGGATAAGCGTCCCTTCCGTGCTCTTCTTGATGTAGGATGCAGAGCTACCACTACTGGATGCCGTATCTTTGGAGCTCTCAAGGGAGCTGCTGATGGTGGACTTGATATCCCCCATTCCGAGAAGCGTTTCCCTGGTTACGATCGTGATGCCAAGGAGTACGATGCTGATATGCACCGTGAACGTATTTTCGGAGGACATGTTGGAGAGTACATGGAATACCTTGAGGAGGAAGATAACACCAAGTACAAGGAGCAGTTCGCAGGATACATTGCTGAGGAGATTGAGCCTGATGGTCTTGAGGAGCTTTACGAGGAAGTTCACTCTGCTATCCGTGAGGATCCTACCACTGCTGAGAAGAAGTCCTTTGCTCCTGATAAGAGTTTCAAGCGTAAGGCCAAGCTTACCAATGCACAGAGGAAGGAGCGTGTCCAGGCTAAGAAGGATATCAAGAATGCTGAACTTGCAGAAGAGTAAAATTCTAATCAAGATAAAGAAAATGATCCTATATTGACGAGTAAATATTAATGGTTCTGTATTTACCACCATACACTCAACACAAAAATATCAATCCAATAATGTAGAATATATTGTAGGCGCAGTACGTGTAATAGTGTTATGCACGTACCAATATCATGAAGTACGTTCGCCTAGAAGAAGACCTTAGTCCTGTCCTGAATCTGAACTTAAAAAGTATTCGAGAAGCTTGATCTTATCGTTCGTAGCTTTGAAGTTTTGTTACAATTGATAGTCGTCGGAAAGCTCATGGAATTCCTGCTCAAGTTTCTTTGATTCAAGATTGATTATGTCGAAGTCAAATAATGCAAGAAGAACTCAACACGAAAATATCAACCTATGTATATTATTTTAGATACTACACGTATCATGTAGTAGTAGTAGGTTCAGTACGTGGAGGAGGACCACCATCATCTTCATCACCGGTGTTGTTCTCTCTTTTCGGTTCTCCTAATCCTCGTCCTAAATTCACAATAGCACGAAGAATTCGAAGTTTCTTTTTGGATCTCTCGGCGTAAACATCGTTGAGAGTTCTTGAGAAGCTTGATCTTGTTCCCGCATTTTTGAATTTCTTTTGCCATGGATGGTTGTCGGAAAGCTCATGGAATTCCTCTCCAAGTTTCTTTGATTGAAATTATATGATCAAAGCAAGTTGGCAGTTAGAAGGTGAATTCTAAAACGAAACCAGTACGTGTACTGTACCACAATGCAATGTTTCAATCCATTTGTAAAGATGAAATTTCATATAGACTTGCTTACGTACCATTACAGTCAGACGCTTCGCCAAAGAAGTTGCAGCATGCACAATGTTGACCTTGCCATCCCTATCAACTGGAATCTCTTTGAGGCAAGGATCATCAAGTATAGCGTCGGCTTGTTTCACATCATGAATCCCCACCCCTAACGGAGGTTTCAGTGACATCAGTAGCTTCTTCATGTCCTCTGCCTTGATGCACCATGTTGCACTCGGATCAAAGTGTGCCCACGACTTGGTAAACTCGTCCAGGTCCTCTGCGCTTAATAAATCACCCTCGTCACTTGTTTCGAATGCTTCTAGCACGATACCGACGAATAAATTGAGGATCACGAATGATACCAATAATGTAAAGCTGTAAAAATACATGTAGGCAGAAATGCCGGCTCCACATCCATTGAGAGGCGCACAATCTGGATAATCATTTGGGCGAAGGCACCAAGGTAACTCTGGGTTGTAGATAGGGTTTGGGTCACACCCGTCGACATCGTCGAGGATGTTTCTCATGAAACCATTCCAATTCTCCCCCGTTGAGAATCGTAATAGTAACAACATTGCAGTTCCAAAGCTCCTAAAGTTTGCTTGGTCGTTCAGATCTCCACTGTTTGGTATAAAAGCATACAGCTGGACTCCCACCACAGCATAAACAAAGAATAGGAGGATCAACAACGAGCCAATGTTGACAATGCTCGGTATGGAAATCACTAGGGTGTTAAATAAAGTGCGAAGACTCTTGACGTTCTTTATCAGTCGAAAGAGTCGAAAGATTCGTGCGAGGCGAATGACTGCCAAGATGGGACCAGTACTTTCCACGAAAACCCCGACTAGAATCCCAATATTTGTGCTGCAAACAACTGTGATGTCAAAGATATTCCAATGATCATCAAAGTACCTTCGCTGGACTGCTACAAGTTTTAGTACAACCTCTATTGTAAAGATTGTCGCAAATACCAGGTTGATGTATCCACATATTTTGATTTTCTCTTCTGAATCGCCAAAGGAAGCTGAAGCAGCGATTGCCGAGCTTAAGATGATGCATCCTGTGATAAAATGTTCAAACATTGGGTTGACATCTGGCATGATGATATCAAAAGCTTTGGCTCTTATCTTGGTGGTTGGTCTTTGGATTCTCCGCATGGGTCTTATTTTCAAGACGAATTGTTGGGTTCTGGCCCAATTCTTTTGTCCCTCCGTCATAAGACTTCGTCCAGTTTTGGCTCTAATCTTGTTGAAATTATCGATTGTAACTCCTACAAAAAGTTCCAGGACGAAGTATGCCCCTACGATTAGGAACGAAATGAAGAAAAGGGCCCATATTGGATTGCTATTCTTTATTGGTTGCATGTCGACGCCGCGCTGGTCGATAGCAGCATGCATGACATCAGTCCAGCCTTCTGTGGTTGAGATCTCAAAGAGGAGTGCCATACCATTGAGAACATTATCGAAATTTTGTGGTATGACCAATCTCCATCCGTGTGGTGCCAAGCAGTCGCAGATTTCTCTCGATGTTGGGATGGTCGAGGGGATCCAAGCACTAGCCTTGCATCCTGGCACTGTGACATTCACATCGAACCAAGCCTTTTGAGAATCAGACAAAAGCCCCCACTCATAGGGTCTCGTCAGATATTTGAACTGTTCTGCTGTTAGGCTTTCAACTCCTTCACCGCCACAATGGTAGAAAGAGCCTTTCAGAAAGTTTACACCGAACGAAGCAAAAATAAGAAAGAATAGAGCACATATGACTGCGACATCTGCAACAGAGGGGAACGACAATAGCAAAGCGTCCACAACAACCTTCAGCTCTGGTAATCTATTCACCATTCGTAGAGGTCGCAGTACACGAAGTGTACGTAGTGCTTTGAGTGCTCCACCTGGCCCAATGTTGGCAAGATTCAAAATGGAGACTATGACGACAATGAAATCCAATATGTTCCAAGAATTTCTTAGATAGGATCCTTTCTCCAACAGCAATCCATATGCAAAAACCTTGACCACCATTTCACCAACAAATAGAAAAGTGAAGGCTATGTCGAAATATTTGAGTGCTCTGATGAAATTTGTATCTGGGTTGAGTAGTGGGTTGTCAATTGCAAGACAGATGCCGCTTGTAATGATGAGAATCGTTACAATAGCATCAAACCTTGCATTTTCCGCTATTCGAAAGCACGCTCTGCGAAATGGATTAGTTTTTCCAATCTTCATCCAAAGTATCTGGATAGTCGAGGGACGTTCAGGTGGGACCTTTGGATCACGTATTTTAATTTCCCTGGCTTCGAGAGCAATGTCCAGCTTGGATTGGTCCACCAAAGCTCCACTATCTTCAAAATTCTTCAAGAGGATTGCCAAGAACAGATTCATGACTATGAAGACTCCAATCACAATCAACGATATCACGAATGCTACAGCTAGCCACCCTCTCGCTCTCCAACAATCGTACATTATTGAATTCCAATTTTCACCCGTTAAGATCTGAAAGATCGAAACCATGGACCAAAAGAAATTGTCGAAATTAGATCTGGGTATATTTGCATCGTTGAATTTGTCATCCGCTATGCCTATCGCTGAGCCATTTTCATTAGAGAATCTCAGCCGGTTCGACAATATTTGCATACCAACCAAACTGTAAATGAACATGAATAATATCAATAGAGCGGCGAAGTTGCCAATTTCGAAAACACTGGATACAATTGTACGCAACAACGACTGAAGCGACTTCCAATTCTTGGCCATCTTGAAGATGCGAAATAAGCGAAGCGAACGAAAAACTGAAAATGAACTTGAGCCTGCAGCTGCCGAGGGCACGGTGTAAATCACAATCAGCTCCATCAAGGAGATAATGCCAACGACGCCGTCAAAACACATGAATGGATCGCTAGTGTAGGACAAAAATGAAAAGGTAAACTATGATCGCATCATGAAGAACTTTGTTATTCCTGGTAAGTCTTGCTTACCTCCAGTATGCCTTTGGACCAAATGCCATGTTGCACATGACAACATCAATGATGAATATAACAGTGAAGACAGTGTTCATGATTTCAAGGAAATCCGCAGTATTCTCGGAGATGCCATAGTGATCAATGCTGAGAACAATAGTGTTCAAGACAATACATGTCATGATAATTACTGAATGGATCTGGCTGCTCATGATCTTAACGAGAAACCTGATATCCTTTCCTCCATTGTAATCACAATCTTCTTCAGTCACTTCTTCTTCCTCGGGAATTACATTCAAGTTGAGACCATTGCTTTCATCATCGTTGCTACTTTCATTATCGAACTCATCCAGAGACTTTGTGATTACAGCAAGGACAAGGTTCAACACAATATAGCCGCATAAAATAACCTGGGTACAAAATATCAGAACAGTAGGTGCGAATGCCCAAGCATCAATAACCTGATACATGATATCTGTCCATCCCTCAAGAGTTATTGATTGAAACGTTGTAAGGAAGGCATGTGGAAATGAGTCGTAGTTGGTAAATCCCCAATTCAATCCCTCTATGAATGTACCAGACTTCATCCTCGAGTAACCATATGGTCGACTAGATTCAATGAATCTTGGATTTCCAAACGCGTCATAGTTTGATCCACATGTACGCTCGGTAATATCTCCGCTCGACTGGTATAGAGGATCACACGCATGATTCCCACTTTTTCCCATGCTACATACTCTCTCATCGTCATCGTCTATCGGCCATATACAGTCCTGTGGACCTTTCACAAACCAAGGAGAGGAAGCTTGTGTCCAGCTGGGATCATCGTTGAGATTTGGAAGACACCGATAATCATCTGGCGCTACTGAAACATTTCGTATGTACTCTTTCCAGCATGCATCTTCTACATTGTCACAACCTTCTGATAAGACTACAGGGAAGGGGGTCAATCTACATCTTGCATGAAGTAGCCCATTCCAAAACAACATACCCGTAATGCTGAAGCAAACAAGGAGGAAAGCCAATAAAAACATCACACGCGACAAGTCCCTCATTGAATTCACCAAGGCGCCAATAATCTTTCTCAATCCTGGTAACTTTGAAACTGACCTCAGTGGTCTCAGTACTCGAAAACTCCTTAGAGCCGACAAGTTGGAATTGGGAAGTATTGGAACAACTGAAATGATACTGAAGAAGAAAAGAATATCATCAGGAATACATATATAGCTTCAATACTAGTCACGTACGTGTACAGCGTCGACGAAAAGAACACTTATGTTGCTGCTTACCTAAAGATGACGATGACAAAATCAAAGGCATTCCAAACACTTTTGAGGTAAGCATCTTTCCCTTGGACGAATCCAAGGGCAACTATCTTTATCACACATTCTAGGACAAATACCACCAAGAAAATGACTTCAGCTATTTCAATCGTTCGGTTCCTCCAAGAATTTTGTGATGCCGGCTCGTAGTTTTCATCAATGTAGCGATAGTCTACGCTAGCCATGGCCACTGAATTGAGAATGATCATTATTAAAATGAATGTGTCGAAGTGGGATCCAGTAACAAGCTGTATGAAGCATTTTCTAAGAGGAGAATCGATTGGAATGAACCCAAGTGACTTTCTTGTATACGTGGTTGTTATTACAGTTGTAGACACACTATCGACTGGGTGCACTGTGGTAGATCTCATGCTGCCGGTTGAATATCATATCAAGTTGAAGAGGATGATAATCAGGTTCAGATTATTTGAAAATATTTGAGCAGAAATTTCAAAAACGTTTGAAAATTTTAGTGTAGTAAAAACAATGATTAGTGTAGTTCAACCCGTATAAATAATTTCTATTGTATTGTATTGGATTGTATTGAATTGAATTGCACAGTAATAGACTTGGATTTCTATGATATTATAAGTGCATCAGAATTACATCTTCTTCAGTAAACCAATACATTGTGGTGTTTCATTTTTAGCTGGCTGCTTCGAGGATATTCATTGTGGTCCCAGGTTGCGTCACAGGAGTCTTTTCAGACGAAGCACGACCTTCTCCTTCGCAGTCCTTGTGATCGCAGGTTTTGAGAAGAAGAGGTTGGTGCCCTGAAAGGGTGTACAGGAGAAGACATCCAAGAGCTGGATACGTGAATGATGCAACCGTCAGCAAAGCAAAAGCCCACGGAATGAAGCAGATGATTTATCAATGTGCTTATCATGTTATTTTATTTAAAACGCCACTCAAATCCTGCATTCTCAAGACGCTGAATGTCAGCTTTAGATAGTCTATATGGCGGATTTCCTCCCTCTTTGATAGCTTTGTAAGACTGCCTCATCTTACCGCACCAATTTCCCAGAGAATAGTACTTCTTGTTTCTCGACTTTGTTTGAGGCACATTGCAGTGCCCACACTCTGCTTTGAACGCCATAAGATCCTTCAAGCGCTCATCAAATTTCTTAGAAAGATTCCACTCAAATCCTGCGTTCTCAAGACGCTGAATGTCAGTTTTAGATAGTCTATATGACGGATTTCCTCCCTCTTTGATAGCTTTGTAAGCCTGCCTCACATTACTGCACCACACCCCCAGAGAATAGTACTTTTTGCTACTTGACTGTGTTTGAGGCACATTGCAGTGCCCAAACTCTGCTTGGAACGACATAAGGTCCTTGAGGCGCTCATCAAATAACGTGATACCTTTGCTTCTTTTGTGAACCCTTGTAGCAGCTGCTACAGCGGACACCCTTCGGGAAGAACTTATATTCACATCTTCGTTGCTACCATTCATCGGCGTGATCTTACCATCAGTTGCACTGCTATCGTCAATAGAAGGTCGAGAAGCAGCCAATGTAGCATTCCTTGTTACGACGCCTGAGATAGCGTGAGGAGATGCTTCCCATGATTCCTCTTCTCCAACTGGTGGAACATATCGGGTGGGAGCAACCTTGACCCGTTTGCTTCTCCTTGTCCCACCAGCAGCAACCATTTTTTCCTTTGATGCACTAGTACGTGTACTAGCACGTCTCTTTTGGCCGACAATCTCCTGTGTTTCTTTTGTTACCACCTGTTTCTTCTCTTCTTCCTCTCTACTGATTTGATTTTCCAAGGGAACAATGAATTCGTTGACCAATCGATCAAGCTGAACATGATGGCATTTAGTAATGCATTGCAGGCGATCGGAATAATGACGATGATAGATACACAGATTTCGGCTTACTTACAATGTGATCAAATTGCGGATCCCTGCGACATGTTCTATATGTTGGAATAGGAGCCCTGCAGGTTGGGCATTCATGA
>Ga0115005_10003484_pt1 | contig 12546 bp, 6 predicted proteins | sample ArcOceMetagenome_FD_87163 | JGI IMG/M metagenome (GOLD analysis project Ga0115005, IMG submission 87163) | Marine eukaryotic phytoplankton communities from Arctic Ocean - Arctic Ocean - Greenland ARC118M Metagenome | ecosystem: Environmental > Aquatic > Marine > Oceanic | place: Arctic Ocean... | reverse complement strand
GAACAGAAGGCACTTTTGGAATTTTGGATGGATTGTGGTCAGTTGGTTGATCCCATTGCTTGCCCATGTTGTACCCGTTGTTGTTCGGGTAATTATTGCGTAACAAGCAATGGCTGGTCACATGATGACGACTACGAAGATACTGAAGATGGAATAGACGACAACTTCAAATTAGGCTTTGGCAATGATCTTCAAGACATGGAAGGTGATAAAATTGACTCCACAATAACAGATGCAATTACTATTGATGGCGTTGTCAACACAAGTGATACTGGTAATGGCGATGGTGACGACTTTGAATATGTTGATACTATTGACATTTCACTCTCGAGGCCTCAACCATAGCTTTCAGCGTCGAAGCGATTGTATTATGTTTTCATTCCATAATAGGTGCATTTATTAAAAGATCGATAGGTTTTAGTTATTATTTTGAATTCTCACTCTTCGTGTTTTCAGTTAAAGAAGAAAACGCAATGGCTTATGTTTTCGCACCTCGATTCGTCTCAGTCCATTCGAGTGACATACGTTTGCTACCTTAAGAAATGACTACATGAAACACCAAAGAAACATCTTTTCACTTTCTCTCAGCGACGGCTGGAACCCCAAGTTTGTTTTCAGCTACGATTGGAGTAGCCCGAGTCGCTGCCTGTTTTTTGCATGACAATTTTTTTCTTCTCACAAGATCAGGTTTTGGCTCGGCTGTGACTGGTGTAGATCCTTGAGTGACAATTGCACGTGCAGATGTAGGAGTAGTTTTGTGACTAAATTTCTGCAATTTTCCTTTTTCTTGTGCGGCTGACTTTGCGACATGCACTCCTTTTGCATCTGAGATATGCTTTGTCATTTGTTTCTTCTTTGTGACTTTGTGTTTCTTCTTCTTTGGCAGGGATGCCTTTTGGACTGCATTAGTCATTGAAAAATCAAAACCACCAACTGCGTCTGTGCTAACTGTGAGAGACACCTTCTTTGGATCTCCTTTTCTTTTAGCCGCTTTCACTGGTTTTTCCATTTTCTGGATAGAATCTTTCTGAGCGCTCGTACTAGACATTTCAGACTCCTTTGCTTCTTTTTTGGACGAAGTTGTTTCCTTTTTCTGCACCTTCTTCGGACTCGCACGAGGCATTTCAGGTCCCTTTGCTTTTCTTTTGGCCGGTGTTTTTTCCTTTTTATTAATTGCTTTAACTTTGGCTGGTGTTTTTTCCTTGATCTGAGGCTGTGTTTTGCTCTTCTTTCCAACAGCAACTTTGCGAGCACGATCTTCGTCACCATCGACCTCTGGTAAAGCCTTTAAGAACCTTTCTATTTCAGACAGTGAACGCAAACTCAAACCCGTTGGTGTTAACCAATATTTGTCAATACTTCCATTGTCACGCTTGCACAAAAATTGAGACCATCCATCTTTTAGACGCTCGTCCGTCAATTTACCCTCTTTCCAGTAATGTAACCTCTTCTTCATGTTTGCAATAGCCTTGCTCAATCTTTCTCTGTGCTCTTTTTTCATACTTTTCACTGATATGTTTACTTCATCGCTTTGTTTCGCTTCTGTTAGCTTGGTGCTCGTTAATTCAGACAATTTATCAGTGCCACTAGCTTCTGCTTCTTCACCAGCATCCTCTTTTCCAGTTGTAATAGATGCTTGTTCAGGATGAGTACAGACCTCTTCGGGCAGTGCTTCTGCGTTTTTCTCATTGCTGGGTTTTCCTTCACTGTGAATTAAACTAGTCTTTTCCACGTTACTATCACTAGCCTCGACGCCCGGCTCGATGCACCCTTGTGACGCAGCTGGTGGTTTAGATTCATTCTCGGCGCTATTTGTTCCTTCCTCTTCGCAGATTTTTGCTACGCCTTGAGGAAAAGTAGCCTTTTCCTCATCCGTCTTATTAGATCCGGTTCCTGTCGGATTATTTTCTTCATCGATAGGTTTTGATTCAGATTCAATGGTATTGTTATGTTGTTCAGGATGAGTACAGACCTCTTCTTCATTTTTCTCATTGATGAGTTCAAGTTCGCTGTGAATTGAACTAGTCTTTTCCACGTTACTATCACTAGCCTTGACGCCCGGATCGATGCACCCTTGTGACGCAGCTGATGGTTTAGATTCATTCTCGGCGCTATTTGTTCCTTCCTCTTCGCAGATTTTTGCTTCGCCTTCCTTCTTACTAGACCCGGTTCCTGTCGGATTTTTTTCTTCATCGGTAGGTTTTGATTCAGATTCAATGGTATTGTGATGTTCTTCGATAGGAGGTGAACTAGACTTTGCCACGGTCTTTTCGCTAGCCTGATTGCTGTCCTGAACGATAGCTTTCGGTTCAGATGCAGTCCCATCAATCTCACTTGGAGGAATCACGGACAAATCTGCTTCTACACAGGTAGATGTTGCAATTTTCTTTGTTCCTTCCAATTCCTGCATGGTCTTCTCTCCTAGGACTTCCAGCGCATATTGGCGAGTGGGTGGGGTTTTAGGTCTGTCTTCGGATGCACTATGGGCCGTAGTGTCTAATTTATCTGATTGGCAAGTATCGATGGGAGATTTCATCAGCTGAGATTCGAGTTTCATATCTTCAGGATCTTGCGGATCTTGCGGAGAAGATTCGGGCTCTTTAGGATTAACGGATGCATGAACTAGCGAGATGTTGTCGTCTTTAGCTGAAACATGAGTAAAGATTCGAGACTCTGTCTCATCATCTATCTTATCATCTGTAAATGCTACAGGAGGTTTCTTTTCGGTATCCATTTGAACTAAGAAATCCTTGCAATTAATTTTAGGTTTGATATTGTTATTTGGAACTTTACAATAGGTTCGGTACAAGGGTAGGTGATGTAAGCTGCTAGGTACTATCGTTAGTAGATTTGGAAGATGGTAAAAGATGGAGCTATGAGAGCGGCTTCTTTCATTTTATAACCTTTTTGGAAGAAAGAAGATAGATTGAAGATACGCTTATTTATATAAAAGGAAGAAAGGAGAAGCAAAGAACAAATCTTCAGGACGAACGCACGTGCACGTACGTATCATAGTATTGATACCGGTACATAGACACTTCCTGCTGAACGGGGAATGAGTCTTGCGGGAAACAAACATTTAGAATTGCCTCAAACTATCCGTTATGTATTTCATTTTAGTCAATTTTGAACAAACACAAAACCAAAGTGTTTTTTGCCTTGAATAACTTTGGCGATAGAGAGAACAAAGTAGTTTGCATTCAATTTCAACCAATCGTCTCAATACTGAGTTGATTACAAGTGCATATGGATTTAAATACGCGTCAGCGTCAGCGCACACAGTTATCTCCCAAGGTCAATATGCATTCAGCATCGTTGAATGATGCGATGCATCCTGCTAACCAATCAGTTCTTCGCAATAGTACTTTTAAAGTTAGCAACGTGCAGAAAACTTCTAGCCAAGATTCAACTTCAGCTTCAAACAAATCTTCTTCTAGTTGCAATCAATTTCAACCCCAAGGTCGCAACACTCAAAGCACTGCCCCGATTCTACAAAATGCAGATAATGAGGTTGATTACTACAATAACCCAACTGAACTATTCCGTTGGATCAACTATCGCAGATGGGACGGTGCTAGAGCAAGAGTAGACACCAATCCTAAAGAGAGTGCAACTTGGGTTGTAAGTCGCCACTCAACCGATGGTAGAATCCTATGGCGTCAGTTGCCTATTCATCTTGTTTGTATGCAAAGTGGGGTCAGTCTTGACTTACAGAATGACGAGAACAGAGATGTTAGCGAGACTACGAGTAGTCAAAGAAGTACAGATTCAGATCCTAATGCGCTCTTAAAGCAAGTAGAAGAATTGGTGGTAGAATTACTTGAAGCTTACCCTGATGGTGCCATGAAACAGGACGATCAAGGAATGTTACCATTGCATGCGTGCCTGAATGCAGTCAACGAGTCGACTGCTCCCAATGAGAGAGTGCTGCTTTTGCTTGTCTTGGCCAATGCTACTGCTTTGCAGATCCGAGATGCATATGGAAGAACTCCTATTGACGTCTTAAAGGAAAAGGATCTTCGTATGCCAAGTGTACAGAAAGCGCTTCGCATATTGATGCGTGCACAAGACATGGGAAAACAAATCAAAAATTCCATGATGAACGAGACAAATAAGGCACTTAGCGAAGTGGAAAAACGATCAGAGAATGAACGCTTAGCTTCCCAGCGTATTATACATCGGTTGGAACAAGAGCTGGCAGAAGAGCAGGACAAATCGCAGAGAGAACTTAGTTCAGCCGGCGAAGTAAGGCAGACAACCAATATTCTAAGAGAGGAGCTCTGCATAGTCAAACAGGACTATACAAGCGTGGAGGTAGATCTTGAACAGGCGCGTAAAGAACGTGACGATCTCGTAGCAAAGACAGAAATGCTGAAACATCAATTGGATTCGCAGGAGGACGTTGTAGCTGAGGTCAAGCGTGAAGCAGAGGAAAAGATCGAGAAGAATGAAAAGATTGTCGCCTCCTTGAGGAGTGACGCGAGCACAGCAAGGGCAATGGCCCAAGGTATGGAGTCGCAACTCAGGTCTAAATTCTCGAATGCCGAGGAGATGAGGAATTCAGTGACACAAGTTCGGAAGGAAATGGCAAACCTGTCTTCTCAGGCGAAGCGCGAGAAGAAATTGCTTGTGGAAGATATTGAACAGCTGGAAGACGAATTGAAGCATGTAAAAGCGTATGTCTCTGAGCTTGAGCAGAAAAACAGAACACTTGAGGATTGTAACGGCGAGTTGGATACTCACCTAGGTCAATTGCTTGTCTTGTATAACAATCTTTCATCAGAATATGATCAACTGTTTGATTCGACTAGCAGGCACGAATCCTCGATGATGGAGTCGATCCGAAGAGATCGTTCAAACATTGCCAGCTCGCTAGAAAAACAAAAGAAGATGCTTGAAGCTTCCATCGCTGAACAGGAGCGGCTGCTGACAGAGGCGGCAAAAAAAGAGTCTGTAATGAGCGATCAGTTCTTACGGGCAAAGAAAAGAGAGCTTGAAAGCGTTGGGACAATTAAGGAAAACTTTCAAGAGATGAGGTCTAAGTTATCAGCGAAGCACTGCATGATTACCGAGCCTGTCGAAGGGGGAAATGGCAGTTATAATGTCTTTGAAGATGAAACGAAGACTGCAAACTTGACTTCCTCAAAATCCACAGATGTATCGCCAGAAGAATCAAATACGAATACAGCCTTCGATAATCTTGATAAGGATGAGGTAACTACACACTCACACAATCAGCAACAGTCAAAAGCAATCGAGGCAGATGTGAAAGTAATTAGAGAGCACATTTCCCCAATACTTCGTTCCGAATCACAACCGCCTGCCATTGAGCTCCAGAAAGCAAATACAGAAGAAACCTCGAGGTCCCCAGGGCTTTTATCTCTTCTTGAGCAGCGCGCGCAGTATTCAAGCCGTCGTCATCCGTCACAAGAAAAGAGTCGTATCTTTCCTTCGCCCTCTAAAATCCCAGAGCCATCATTTCGGTCTGCGGGGTTTTCAGGGAGACGTCCGTCATATGCTGTACGAGAAAGCAGTTCTTCAAAGACAATTTCGACTCTGCACTGCTCGGCATCCGGCCATAAGCCAGTTGGAGAGCAAATCTTTGGATCTACTTCAAAGAGAATGATTCCATCACCAGCATTGACACATTCAAATGGAAGGTCGTACTCAATGACTCCTGAAAATGGGCAAGAAGTTCTCAGACACGGCCCAAATTATCCGCATCCTGTAGACGATGAGGATTCGACGACTGACAGGTACACGACTTCCAGCCAAAAATCATTTAGTTTAGATGAATATTCTGATGTTGAAAGTAAGACCAGTTCAGGATTATCATACTTTGACACTGGTCGGAGACAGCAACACCAAGGCATGAGATTTGCAGTTAAGCAAGATCTGATTAGGGTGGGATCGAGCGAATCAAACGATGTGACTATGAGATAGCGTAAATTAAAAATCAGTTGGTCTTTTATTTTAATGAGAGTTTGCTGAAGATTATCTCAAAGTGCAACTACCAAGAAACATCTGACGTAGGCCTGATGATAATTGAGAATCGGACGGAGCCTCCAAACATGAAAGCCACAAACTTCGTTGCGGAAAAAGATCATATTTTAATAGTTGAACATACTATACTCTCACGCCCTTCTTCCTCGCGTCGTCATTTATTCTCGAGAGTTCCATCGTCGTCAAAGACTTTTAAAGTGATTTAGATGTCAAACTGTCCCTTTCCGGTCTAACGAGTAGCGAGTGCATTCTGGTTCTCGCAAGCAAGCCCTGCATATCCAGAGAAACAAGAGCAGATTCCTGTCTCGATTTCGCAATTTCCACGTCCGGAACACTGCTGGACGTATTCAGTGGTACTTGCTTCGTTGGGAGTAAAGTGAAAGAGTGTGACAATGCCAGTGTTATCACTCCAATCAGTACCGTCATAAATCGCAGCTGTGTGTTCTGGATCCCCTTCCTTTCCCTCCCATTCAATGTTCGCATCTACCTCAATAACAAAGGTATCCACGTACTGTTTCGCCTCAGGGGCATTAATATCTCTTGTGTCTGTAAAATCGTCAGTCGAAAATTCAGTCAAGACAGGTTGCTTGTATACCTTTGTGACTGTGTATAAGTTTCCAGTGTTGAGATTGACTTCTGTGCTGTCATTGCATGAAAGTTCAATTCCCGCAAAGATTCTATTGGTAGAAATAGGAGTAAGTGCATGAGCATTCCCTTTGCCCCAGCAGCTGTCAATGATGAAAAGCTTATCGCCTTTTTCAATGCATCTGTGATTATGATTTGAATTTGCAGCATCATTCTCGCAACTTGTATCGTAGTTGGTGTAAAGTTTGTTTGAGTAAGCATCGAAGCGTGCAACAACACGAGGAGTAGACGATCCACCGAGTTTGTTATCAGCCAACTCAGAACCAGCGTCAAAACCAAGCTGACGAACAATTCCTTGGGTTGTAAATGCATAGGACTCCTGGGCAAGAGTGGCATCGTTCTGGTTCGCATTGATGTTTGCAACGCGAAACTCCTTTCCGGCAGAAGCAGTGTTGTCGTACCAAACAAGATAGTATTGGCCATGAGTGTAGTAGTTGTATCCTGACATGTCTTCTTTCGGAACAACCTTGATTGCGTGAGGAAAAGAACCAATCATCTTGAAAAAGGTCGGGGTGGAATCTTGAGCTTCCCAGACAGCACCTTCATCCCAGTTTGCAACGTCAACGTTGTTGTCTTCAACTCCATCAGAATCTCCCAAACACCTCTTCAACAATCTGATTTCAGCAGCATCCATATCAGTGAGGTATCCTAGAGATCCAGGGCGGACACGAGAAGCATCCCAAGTGTCGGTTCCAGCGGCAGTGTCAACAACAACCTTAAGTGTGACGCCTTCGCACTTCTCGGTAAAGTGGTCCTCAAACTCTCCGATTACCTTGGTGTAAACAGCTGCCGTGTACCCTCCTGGAGCAAGTATAGTGGAACGGTCACCGTCCAAATGTCCCACTACCTCAAGCTCGCGAAGCTTTCCAGGATTCGCAAAGAATACAAGGGTGTATTCAAATCCAAAGGTGTCGTTGTCCGTTAGAGTACAGGAAATGTCAGGAATGACTCGATTTGGAAGTCCCTTGAGGGCTTCAACTACCTTTGCACAATGCAAAGGGTAGTCGGCAGGAATAGGGATTTCCAGAGGAGCGGTAATGTAATCCTCTCCAAAAACATCAAAGAACTTGATGGCATACTCGCCAGACAAATCATTGGCTACATCAGCCTTGATCCTTACTGCGGTCTGAGTAATTCTGGCTGTGGTATCGTCTGTCCAAAGAGGGTCGATGCCATAGGGGCACATGCGATTTTTACAATCGTGCCCAGAGTATCTGTTGTTGCAGAAAAGAAAAAGTGGTTGGTGAGGCATTAGTCAGAGCAAAAAGAATATCAAAGATCCTCACATGACTTACCCTGGATCGCATTTGCATCCCATGGTACTCTCTCTGTCCCATAGATTGTAAATGTTATCGTAATCATCGCTAGCAAGCCCTTCGATAGTCATGCAGGTTCCATGTCCGGAACAGCTATTTTGAGGGACATTCGTTGTTGCCTTTCCATCAAATACTCCAGTTGCTCCACCAAGGATGCCTCTTTGGTTGATAAACTTGCTCGTCTCCTGACTTTCCTTGTTGCTGATTTTACTAACACTCTTTGAGGGACAGGAAGCACGTTGGCAAGAAGAACCCTCGTATCCAGGCAAGCATTCGCATTCGCCGTGGATTCTGTCACAGAGGCCCTTGTTCGAGCACTCAGAGTATCGATGCGCCGTATTCGTGAGAACGTTATTTGCCGTATCTGTCATCAAGGGGTAGCTCTCAGAAGTGCCAAATGGGAAAGCAGGGGAACCTTCAATCTTGAGCACATTGTGGCCAGAAAGTTGATTGTCAGCATCAAGATCTCCAAGCGGGGTATCCACATGAGACCTGCCAAAGGGACACGTGCCTGTTTCGTTCGAGAAGATGGCGAGGGAGGAGAAGAGAAAATGTAAGCGAAGAGACGAGTGGATGAGCGAAAACGAGCAAGGAGAACAACTTACGAAGGGAACAATCGGACCCTTGGAAGTTGGGGTCGCACGTGCACATATCCCTTGCGCCGCAACTCCCATGTCCAGAACATGCATTTGGGCATTCGGCTGAAATGATTGTCACACCTGATGCGATAAGCAGTGAGGCTATTGCTTTGGAGAGCTTCATTAGTTTCAAGTTATCCAATGAGACTCTTTTTTGGAAGAATAAGCACTTTGAGCTCTTCGAAATCGAAAATGTGAATGCGTGATTCAAAACAGTGTTTGGAAGTTATAAAAATGTGACATCTAAAACTCTTGTTTGTTGCAATCTCTAAAACAACAATGTGAATCATTGGAATGCACTGTACTATAATTATAATCTTTACATGTAGTAGCACCTTGCACCCGGATTTGATGTCTTCAAAACTGATGGTATAATTCAAAAGTCAATCGGTCTGGTTGTTGGTTTGTAGCGCAACAAGACGTCCAGCAGCGACCAAGATATAGCTCTCTGAAACTTTTTACATTCCCAACTCCTACAACTCTCTCCCTCTCGCAGAATTCCTGCTCACTCAAATTGCCCATGTCGACACATGAAAGACATATCATTTTCTAGCTATATAAGTATGCAGGAATCTATCAGCTTCGCAAGAGTGCAATTCCGCACCGCATTTACTTTTCCCAGAACTTCAGTCCGAAGTAGTAAAAAGTAGCAAGGAAGGGAGCAACAAATCCACCTCCCCAGAACCACAAGTTGAAATTCCTCTTCTTAGTAGCAACTTCCTCGGCGGTTGGGGCCACTCTCTCCACAAGTGCTACATTAAGACTGGCAGAACTGACACTTGATTCAGCTGAAAGATAGTTGTTGAAAGAAGTTGGCTGCTGGAGCTGTGACACAGAAGGATTATTTGAGATTTGTGTCAACGGGGCACTAAGGTTGACCGCTGGTGCTTGAGGCTGGACGGCAAAAGCAGAGATTGCACACACATGTGATAGTGCAACGATGATAGCAAGGAAAGTCTTCATTATGTAGTAATGGTTTAAAGTGACAAGTACAGGTTAGGTGATAATCATGTGCAATGGTTACTATTACTTGCTATTACTCTTGCCTTTTTAACGTATTGGATTTCGGTTGTCGTTAGTTGTCGCCCGCCCACCATTGAAGAACATCGTGTCAAGCAGTGACGTAAGTAGGGACATGGAACCTGAAAGATATAGTTGAATTCACCAGGGTTTACTGACAAATTTCAAGAAGGTTTATTTCCACGGACCCTATTAGAAGAAATACGTGTCTCTTTCCCTTTTCTTTTCCTTTCCCTGTTCTTCGTCTTGTCTTTTCCAAAACCACTTCTTCCTGCTTGAACACAAGATTGAAGATATGATACGGATAGACGAAGACTACCAACTACCAACATGTTTTCTCCATTGTGTGTTTATTAGAACGGCACCACCATGAAGTACTGTACATACTTCTTGTCTACTTCGGCATTGTTGTTTGCCATCCAGGTTGTTTGCGTGGCTTCGTTTTCTCCTTCGCCGCGATTTGGATTGGCTGGGCCTAAATCCTTGGCAGCTGCTCGTGAAATTAGCCACAGTAATGAAAAACTGACGAAAACATCTAGTACTTGTAGTAGTTCCTCCCTTTTGGTGAACACAATTAGATCGTCACGTAGGTCGTTCTTGAGTCAAGCAATTGCACTGCCCGTCATTTCATCAATCCTTTCGCCAACTGCTGCCAATGCTGCAGAGGCAGAGTTGTCGAACATCATCCTCTGATGCACAAATAACTTCCAAAATTTTCCTCCAGTTGAAAGGCCTTCCCACAGATGAATCGAACGACTTGAACGAGTTCTCAGAAGATATAATCACCATTGGTCTCTTTGAGAATGATGCACCTCAAGCTTCTTCGATTCTCAAACAGCTTGTATCGAAAGACGGGTATAAAACGAAATGTAAGCCGAAGGAGGTGAGAACATTGCAGAGGGAACAGTTGGAGGCAAACAAGGTCTACAATTCTTGTATGGAGACGCAAGATACAAAGGGTGTCACATACGATCTCAGCACTGTTTGGAGAGTGGTGAAAGGTGAGAGGATTGATGTAGGAGCAGTTTCTGGTAAATTTGTGGCGAGAGAAAATCCTGTATTTGCAGGCGGGAATAATAAGCTCAAGCATGACGTTGAAGGTGTCGTGTCGGTGCGCAAAGGCAGTGATGGAGGATTTGGGTTTGTAATCTACCCTGGAACTAGTGGCATAACTAATGCTGATTTGGACGAAGATAATATTGTGGTAGGAAGGGTCATTGATGGCATGGACGTGGTCAGGAGGTTGAATCAAATCCCTGTGATTCAGAGCGCTGGACTGAATTACAAGGGACTGGGAGGCAGCACATCTTCCAAAAGAAGTGCTGCTCCCAGCAGAGCGTGCAGGTATGGAAGTAAAGAATTATACTGTAACGAGTTCAAGCCACTCAAAAAGGTTTTGATACAAAAAACTGGCACTTTGTAATAATTATAAAACTGATATCATTCCTTCAATCATATTAAATACTTATGAGCACAAACTGAATGTAGAGTATGAGTAAGAATGGATTGAAGTTGTCATTATACTTTTCTTCTACCGATACTCTACAATACGATACAGGTAGAGCAACGTGCTTGCTGTACGGTAGGGGAATTGGTGGATACAACAGGCGATAATATGATATCCCGCAGGTTCAAGTTGGTGCCAATTTGGACACAAAAATAGTAGCAAATTATTCGCCAAGGCACCTAAAAGTATCTAAAACCTGTCATCGTGTCAGTCCTCAAGAAGAGGAGGTGTCTTTCTCGTTCACATCATATATCTTTCTATTGGGAAAGCAGAGGCAGGAAGCGAAACATCAACAGAAATAAAGCAGAGAGTCGAGATATGAATCCTCACAGTTCCGGAATTGTTGAGACAACCAGTGACCATGTAATATTAGAGAAGACAAGGTCCGAATCATTTGACAGGGCTGCAAACGTTGACATAATGTTTTCTTTGTTCAGTGATGGACCACCTATTCTTCCACTTAAAGAGGAATGTTTAAGTGCAGGAGTTGAACTCGTCTACAAGGCAAACGGAGCCGGTAATCGTGCTATATACGAAGAGAAGAAGCGTCGAAAAGCAGAATTGTTGAGAGAGATTGAACATCTCGAAACTAAGCTGGGGGGGGAAGAGAGATGTCATATCAAAGGTCTTGACCATGAAACATTCGAAGGAAACCTTAAAAAGGATGAGTGGATTGCAAAGGTCATATGCGCACGGATGAAATTAACGAAAGAAGATGATTCATTTGGAGTTAGTTATCAGGCTTACTCAAAGGAGGTTGAAAAGATGAATCAAGCAAGAATTAGTGACATCCAAAGCTGCCATTCTTCTGACGATTCCATTGATGAATTGACGAATGATGTACAGCTGGAAAGATGCATCGACCATTGTCTTTCTTCTGATAATACGCCTGTAGCAAACCATAGTGACTATGAGGTCCATGGCGATGCTGACGCAAACCATAGTGACTATGGAGTCCATGGAGATGCGGAAGCAAGCCAGAACCAGATTATGTCAAAAAAACAAGAACAACCTCAAGAAAACAAGGCGGTAGACCACGAACGCAGCTCTACTTGTACAAGTGTAACCCATGACTACTCACTTACCGATACCGATGGCCTTACTGGTCTTAACCTGGTTTCTTTCGTAGGCAGGCGCATCCCACAAGACGAGTGTTCCAACGATAGTGTCTCCCGGGTCATTGTTGATCATTCAAGCATTGATACATTGACGAATAATGTACAGCTGGAAAGAGTAGACAGTGTTTGCATCGACCGTTGCCCTTCTGCTGATAATACGCCTGTAGCAAACCATAGTGACTATGGGGTCCATGGAGATGCTGACGCAAACCATAGTGACTATGGAGTCCATGGAGATGCTGAAGCAAGCCAGAACCAGATTATGTCAAAAAAACAAGAACAACCTCAAGAAAACAAGG
>Ga0115005_10003482_pt1 | contig 12551 bp, 8 predicted proteins | sample ArcOceMetagenome_FD_87163 | JGI IMG/M metagenome (GOLD analysis project Ga0115005, IMG submission 87163) | Marine eukaryotic phytoplankton communities from Arctic Ocean - Arctic Ocean - Greenland ARC118M Metagenome | ecosystem: Environmental > Aquatic > Marine > Oceanic | place: Arctic Ocean... | reverse complement strand
ACTGCAGCCAAGCGACTTGCTCTTCTATCCCTAGTAGAACTACTGTCATTAGAAGCGTTTACCTTTTCTGTCATCTTGCAGAGAAATGCACACAAATGCAGTAACGTTGACCCGGCGTGATTGGCAGCATCCACTTTTGCCCCGTGATCCATGAGTAAACGTACTGTATCCACCGACCCAGCTCGAACTGAAGCATGCAAGGGAGTGTTACCATAACAATTGCTTTGGCAAACATATTTTTCGCTAGCTTCTAAATTTAATCGTTCTTCGCTCTTTTCAATCAACAATTGACAAATATTCTCTGCGCCCACTCCTGCTGCTCCGATCAGCGGAGTATTGCAATTGGTAAGAAGCGTTGCATCTATATCAGCTCCATTCTCCAATAGCAATTTTGTGCATTCCACACCAGTCTCGTTAGAAAATTTCACACTCTCGTGGAGAGACGTCGGTGCTCCCTCTTCCTTCAGAGATGTGTAATTTGGACTCGCACCATTCTTTAATGCTCTTCGAAGAGCTTCCGAGTCGCCATTTTTGGCTGCGTCGAATAAGGCACTGTTTGCTGATGCACTAGACTCTTCTTGCAACTGGGACATTGGTCAAACTTTGCACTTTTTTGTCCTGGACTGGGGCAGAATCAATTTTCCATCGAGCCAATCGCAAACCTGATTGATTTTTGTTTCTGACTCAATATTCCTTAAAAGGTTCTAAAGAAAACATTAAGGGGGATTTGCATCAAAGCTTGATCAAAGTCTCTTTTTTGCGAAAGGAAAGTTAGGATGACGCCTTGATGACGCTCACCCCTTCTTTTAATCTCCCAAAATAATGCTTGCAATGAAAGCAGTTCCCTCCTTTCATTATAGCGATTTACTCAGTGGAATAGATGACTCCCTGTCGACTATAAGTTGCCTCTTGGATAACTCGAAACAAGCACGTTCCGATTATTCATCAAATTGGCTCAAAGTGCTAGAGGCTTACGAGACAGATATTGCCCAGTTTGATAATATGCTGGAACAGTTGCCTCTATCGCATCGACGCACGAAAAAGAACAAAAGAAATAATGGAAATACGAATCACCATGCTCTTAATTTCCACATTCAACAAGGAGATAATGGTAATGCTATGGATGATGTATTTATACTGCCGCCATCATCTGATGAACTAAATTCAAAATCCACCCTAGACGACAGCATGTCCCAAACTACTCACGCATCAAAGGCTGATAGCAACCACAGAAATAAGAGACAGACATTAGGAAAAATACGGAAGGAGGAAGAGAGGATAAGATTTAATTCTCGAGAAAATATGCTCGAAAATCTCAATGTGATGAAAGACAATGAGCTTGAAATTGAACGCCTACTAGAAGAAGGAAAGGAAGGTACTGATAACCCTCTGGAGGATACCAAGAGAGTCGAACTCCAGGAAACGTTGGATAAATGCAAGCAACAGCAAAGTCGTCAAATCATCCATTGGGTCACTTCGTATAGACCAAGAAAGAATATCAAAGTCGGAAAGAAACTAAGCCAGTTATGCCCATCAATCAAAGGCGTTCTCAACGATTTGAACAAGTTGAATGGTATACGGGACAAACGGGTAAAAAGGAGGGTAATATCAAAAACGAGAGTATCGAAAAAAGTATTGGCACAATTCCCTGCATACAAGCAAGGTGGGAACGATAAGAGGAGTTGTGAGATGATAATGAATGACACTGAACAATTTATGAGCCTTGAGGATCTTCCTTTTCGTCCACTTTCAGCTGCGGTGTCAAAACGCAAAGATCATCTACGTGTAGTAGAGTCCGCAGCTAATACAAGCACCAACGGAAAAGAGAAACTGGATGACGGCCCTGACAACAAAAATATGTCAACTAGTAATTCGATTGACTATGATGATGACTATGAAAACGATGACGATGATGACGATGCCTATGATGACGATGGCGACGAGTATGAATCAGATTACGCAGAGTCCTTCGAAGATGAATGAATATTGGCTTTACATGTACGGCTTCACGGCTTCTACCAAATCTGGACTCCTGTTTTACGCTTTACCAAATAGATCATCTAATTCTCTATATTTTAAACTACATTTACACATGATTGGAGAAGCTAGACAGGCATCCCAGTATTAATGTACCTGCACTTGAAATAATGAAGAGATCTCTTGTCATTGTCTCCGTCTTGACAAGTTTACGGTGAAGGTCTTTTATTTGCTCTTTTAGCATCGATGGGGAGGACTGTATCATACATGGCGGATGATCGAGATCGCGATGATGGAATAGATGGAAGTAAAACATCCCATAGTAGGTTACACTGCTGCACATCGCATTGAATCCACATATTTCGATCATTAACCGGATCATTGACCTTCCCAATTCTGTCCTCAACGCAAACAATAAAATTATGAATATGTTCAACAATTGGTGCAGAAAGTTAGAACGAAACACTCGCAATATCTTATGCACGGCACCGATGAGCATTATTTGTCCAACGCATTTGATAATACATCGTCCAATGAACGGTGAGCTGGGATAGAATAGGGACGTGATCCATGTCATTCCTACGTATTTCAACGAGTACATCCCAAGAGATATTTCGCTCGCCAATATGTCTGCACTGGGATCTTCACCGCAGTATACATCAAGACATCCACAAATCTATCTGGCTTTGTGAGACGCTGGCGTTCCATGCAAATGCAATCATGTAAAAGGCAATGTGACTTACATCTCTCAGGAAATAAGTGTAAAAGATTTCAAAGTAATTTCCTGATTCTGGTCCAGTCCAAAGACGTTTTAGAAGGCTTTGGTTAGACATAAGGACACGGGTGGCACATCCCATTCCAATGCAAACAATCAAATTCCTCCCAATAGCAGTAGATATTATACTTTTTCTAAGAGAATCCAATGCTTAAAAAAAGGGAACATAGACAATTGTCAACAGTCTTCCAAAATACAATGCTAAAAATGACGGAAATCATACTTAGGTTCATGCAATTGAATCAATCAACAAACTTACCATCATCAACTTTCTTTCCCATTCGTTCCAGCTGCAGTGCTTCCGCTTTCCTCGCATCTTCCACTGCACGCCTCTGAGTGGCTAGGACTTCCTGTGTTGCTATCCGTATAGAATCTTGTCGATTGAGTCCAGTCCTCGCAATCACTTCAGCCATTGCAGGTATTTCCGTCGAGAACAGTTCTGCCAAATTGTCACTATCATTGCGTTGGATCAGTTGGGTACACGTGCCTTGCTGTTCTGAAGCATGATTATTAATACCATCCTTTGTTTCACCTTTGTAGTGATGTTTTTGCTGTACTCGTATGCACCGCGACGACGTTGATGTTTCTTCTGGGATTGTTGTGATGGTATCACCAGTTATCTCCAACCCGGCTCCGTTGCCGATCGATGTCGATGCGTCCCGACTTGATTTTCTCAAAAAATGCCGTTTGGCCACAAATGCCAACAACAGCATCACATAAATAGCTGCCGCACCTACTACTACTGATATGTACCACCCATGGATTTCCACACTAAAATGATTTCTTATCCTAGCTAGAAACCTCACGTGTACGGGCACATCATTATTCGTTTGGTGATGGTGATGAAATAGTTTGGATTTATGGACAAGGTCATCCACTGATCCTGTGAATGGGGCAAAGGTATCATCGTGTTCAAATTCAAATCTTGTGCGCTTCTTTCGTCGTTTATGTTTGTGTTTGAGGGAATGTGTATGTGTATCAAGAAAGCAATGTTGGTTGCTTATTGTATCATCATGACATGCGTTTTGAGTACACGGAGATGGAACTTGTCTATCTACATCCACCGGTAATCCCTCCATTAAAGGCTGAGTCTGTGGTGGGGGATCATTGAATGTTTCCTTTCCAAAATTTCCAGTGTATTGTAGAATATAACTATTGCCAGTGCTGTCAATGCTATCTTCTTTATCTTGTAGGATATGATTGTTCTCTTTGAGATACCAGGGGAGATGGTCGCCTTGAGATTTTGTGCTAGGTTTTTCTGAGGCATTCATTTTTGTTGTTTTCATTGGAAAAATGTCCTCATTCTCACAACACCAGTTACGTATTGATTGTGAGACGAGCTATGGGTGGATAGTAATAGTAATTCTTGTGGTAGTGAGTGAAGCGTGATCTTCCAAGAGATCAAAATATTTAGTTTTGTATGTGTTGTTGCTTGGTTGTTGTTGTTCTTCTTCAGTTTGTTCGCCCAACAACCAACCGAGCCACGCTCGCCTTCTCTTCTCTCCTTCCCTTTCTCTTCCTCAAAATTCGAAACATTAAAAATGGCAAAACTGAATGAATACGACTCAGAAAAAGTCTTCATTCCATCAATCATCAAGAATGCAATGCAATCCTACAACAGCGAGGCTTTGCTACCACCGAATCACACATTAGTTCCTCTCAGTGATGACATCATTATTCTCCACCATGTTTCTATATACACTCATGAGTCTATTGCCATTATGGATTGCATATTTGGCACACAGACAATTCAAGGCCAGAAAGAGAAGCATCGACGAGACAAATAGCACAGCATCCAGGTCCAGCCATCATCAATCCAGAAGTGTGCATACCGGTATAACAGCAAACCATGAATCAGACCACCCCCATCAAATTCAAAAAGAATCAGATCCAAGTGGTGGTCAACCCATCACCTCCATAAAAGGCCCGGGGGTACCCCAAGAAATCACATTCTTTGTCACGACGCCTCCGTCGAAAAACATTCCGGTTCTCCACACGGGAACAAAGTACAAATCCATCAAAAGACAACTGGCATTTAATCTTCAAAACATGACTTGGGAAATCCGCAAACCACAATCAATATATACTTCCAAGGCGAAGTTAGAAGTAAACGATGGTGGTACGACTCCGGACGTTAGCTCATCCGGTACAGGTACAATTACAGTAGGTACAGATAATGTGAATTCTGCAAACTCAGCCGTGACGAGTTCGAGCCTCTTTTCCAAAAAAAGCGAGTCTGGGAATGCATCCATGGCATCATCAACCCACATGGACCCACCAATCACAAACAATACGCTTCACGACTCTGATATCGTATGGAAAAAGGCTGAAAAATCCAAAATAGTCCCTGTGGAATCCCTCCTCAACGTTTCAGCATTTGTACCAGATAAATGCGCCACGGTGGAAATAAATTTTGTCAACAGCCATGCTTCCCCCCCGTCCAAATCTACTTCGGATAATTTACTGTCCAACATGGTGACGTTGGATAATTGGAAGACGCACACGCATGATTCTTCTGTTCAGAAAAATAAGAGGGGCGGTGAGAGAAATATGATGAGTGATGATAGGAGCTTATCATTCGAAGAGGAGAGTTTCGATGATTCTTCTACTTCTGCTAGTATGCTGGGAACGTTTGCTTCTGGAGGTGGTGGTGTGGATAATATACATTCCTCTAATGCTGGTGCCTCTCGTCATAATTCCAGAACGCAAAAAGATAAAGGGTCTACACGTACACCACGTACTGGTTCAAAGAAAAAGTCTAGACTCAAAGAGGAGACGAGGGAGTTTACATTTGATACTGAACTTGATGCAGGGGCTTTTCAGACTTTATTCCTTGCAATGCGGATAGTTGGTCGAGACATTTTGAATCTGTATAATGCTTTGGAACTAGTGCATAAGTCCAGTGAAGCATATGATGGTAGCGGATATGATGATGGTAAGGGTGGGGTTGCATTGGATGATGTTTTGCGATGTCTGGGGGATTTACCATTTGTTGGCAAACGAATTGAAAGGGTCTACCAATATTGCGCAGATACGAGTAATCATTTGGACCCAAGTCCGGTTGCCGGATTAGCTGATCAAAGTACGACCCACAGTTTTTCATCGTCATTAGAAAGTTTTCGGGACGATAACAATGACAATAATGATAATGACAATGACAAAGGTGCATCGTCGACGCGAGGACGAGCTGACGAGTACAATTCCAAACGAATGGTTCTTGGTTATGTGGACTTCTTCCGATTATTCATCCCAAAGATTTTACACGGAACGCCGTATGCTACACCGGTCGCTGAATGTAATTTATATTTGTCTGATACAGAGTTGGACGGTATTGAAGAGCACCACGCCAGAGTTCGTCAAATGGTGACTATGCGACAACGTGTCGCAAAGGCTGCTGTAAGGGTTAGTGCTTATGTGAATGCAATGAAAATTGTGAATGAAGGATGGGAAATTCCAATTCCATCCACGGACCATAGCCAAGCTAGAAAGAGATTGTCGTTTGATCATGAGGATTTGAACCTGGAGCACGACCGTCGTTCTGAAAACGAATATTATGATCCGATGTTATCGCGAAAAAATCAACCAGCTTATGCCCTTGTGGGATACAATACCGTTAGACTTTCACCTAGAATGGCAAGAATGGATTCTACCGATCCGGTTGATTTTATCCCCACTCTACGAACAATTATCGACAAGAATCCACAAAGTGATTTTTTCGTCTCTTCATTACTTCACAAGAAAGAAAGATTGATCACAATTTTATTATTTGTAAAGTGGCTTCCGAAAGGAATAGATGAAGCTTTTGATGAAGCTTTTGATAGATTTACGAGTGGGTCAGCTGAATTGCGCAATGATATTCTACACCTGTCTTCAGCATATGGTGAGTAAAGCAATTTTGACAATTTTGAACGTCTCCGAAGGTAAACTCTCACCATTTATTGGTACCGCTAGCAACAAAATATAAATCTATTCTATCGTCCATGTTTGGCAGTAAGTCGGTAGAACACACTTCCACGAGACAGATACCGGTCATGAAATTTTTAAATGGTGTAAAGCATTTCGGTGGCTCCCTTCGTACCGATCCGCAACTCCCCAGTAATTATCTTTCAGTTTTGATTAATACGGGCAGACTACCCGGGCAATTAGGGAGAATCATGGGTAGATTAGTGCCAGCGACAGGAGTCAGTCCTCATATTGTTGACTTTGACTTCCGATTTCAGGATATTCACCGATCCGTGGCTTCGGCTCGGACGGCCCACCTTAATAGTTGCAGCATTATATCGTTTCAAGAAATCGCTCAAGAAACTAGCAGATCCACTTCATTGTCCGATGACAATGATTCAAAAAATGGAGATCAAGGCATCGATGGTATTGGGAATGAAGGCCTTCAAGATCTTGATACATTAAGAGATATCTTATCAGAAATTACGGTACCAAGTCGCTACGTTGCTCGAACTGCTTTAGGGACAAACCGCATCCAGCGATCCAAAGACCATCTGCATGATGTTCAAGTTCTTCACTTGTTCGAAAACGAAAAAGATATCACAAGGCATTATATTGCAGCAAAGAAAGACCTGAAAGAAGCAGCAATTCGAATCACTAAATGTGCAGCATTTCGAGGCCTCACATTTCCTATCGATACTCGATTATGCCGTGTTGAACTTTGTAGTGGACAATTTTTCCAACAGGGAAAGGATCTTGACGGAAATCCTGTGTTTTATTTCAGAAACTTTTGTGCAGGGTTGTGGAGAAGAGATGTTGATGCATCCCTTCTCGCTGTTTTACACAGGTTGGAAAGTGCGTTTGTGAAACTATCAAAGATGAATTCGAATTTCAAGTGTACATTAGTTGTCTTGATGGGAAAACCAATCGAGTCGAAGACTGATACGACGGAGACCAATGGTTCATCAACCTGTGACGAAGACACTGAAAACGTGGATGGAAATATACCTGAAGGAAATTCTATTCAAGAGACCGTCTCGAATAAGGTGACAACCACGAACGAATTTCATATTCATACCAACTTCAGATTTGTTCAGCGTTTACTGGACATTGTATCTCAAAATTACCCAGAGAGATTGAATCGTGCCCTTGTGATCCCAGCAGGAGGCTGGGAGAAAATGTTTGGAACGCATGGCCTTCGACGATACATCAACTCTTCAAAGACAAGAAGTAAGGTCACTATACTCGGCAACGAGAAGGATTTAGAGGATTTCGTTTCACAGGAAGAACTCATTGACCTTGCAGGAGGTCAAGCCCAAACGATGTCCTTTGATGTTAAGTAATGATATGTAAGGCACTTTTGATCGGCTACACCACGCGTAGCTAAATTTAACACCTACAAGTTTGAAATGCGATTCACAAGCAAGCGTTTATTATTTCAATATTCATATTCGTGATTCTGAAAATTTATCTATTTTGCACCTGTCAGTCAGTATGTTTTCGGAGATTGTTGAACATCACCATATGACTCTAATTCTTTCACATCCTCAATACTTCCAATGAAAACACACGTGCGACTATGTAAATCTACAGGTTTGATATCTAAAAGATTCATGATCCCATCTGATCCCCGACCGCCACAAGCTTCAGCTATATGAGCTAGCGGAGCTGCCTCATACAATAATCGAAGATGAGGCCTGGGGTTCCCGGCCCAGCCTCCCTTGATGAATGTTCGATGGACGTCAGCGCATAAAGAGCATACATATCGTGACGAGTAAGTCGTCCCTGATGGTGTGAGCCCTCGTTTTGCATCGTGGATCCAACTTTTCAGGCCCTCTGGCCAATCGGGCTCGCGACCATCATTGAGGGAGTAAAAATTCCCCTTTGGAGGACACTTCATGTTTGGTCTAGATAGAACAAAGCATTCAGCTCCGTCAACCTCACAATTAGACGAAAGACGTCTAGGATCCAGAGTGAAGCCCGCAGCTGCAGATTGTTCCAAGTTTGATTTATCGTCACTCTGGGATTCCGATACAGTAGATGGACTTAGACTTATGACAAATTCCAAAGAAGATGAGTAGACAGAATATCCCGCCGAAACCAGTGATCTTCCTGACGATGAAAAGGGATTTGTTGGTGTATGAGGGGCAATGCCAAAAATACTCCCTGTCGGAACACTGACATCGAGGTTGCTTGATCCATCCAACGGATCAAATGCAATTTCATAAGATGAATCTAGAGGGTTTTCGCTCTTGATTATGTCTTCTTCTTCCTCTGAAGCCATGGCTGCAACGCGATCTTTGAGAGAGCTGATGAATATTTCATTTGCTACAACATCCATTGGCTTTTGTTCTTCACCTTGAACATTTATGTTTCCGCTCTCTTTCTTCTTGTCATCTTTCAATAGAGACGTAATTGGAAGTTTGGCCAGTTCTTGAGAAATTTTGAGGCAGGCATTAGCAGTCTGGCAAATGATTTCATGGAGTTCATGGTCGACATTATGATCTCGTAAATACTGGGGTAGAGTTATGAACTGATCACCAGCGTCATCACTGTTATTGCTACAACTATGTGTGCTTGTACAACTCTTCTCTCTCAATGTACTAGCTTTTCTTCTCGTAAGGTGATGATGGTCATAATCTCGATTCTGCTGACTACGAGGATGGCTTGATCGAAGATTGAATTGTTGAGAATTTGAGTTGATAGGATTTAGAACAAAAGCACATGCTGGCACAAGAAGTATAGCTACTTTGACGAACAGGTGCATGATCTAGGATGGTGGTGACTACTGAGCAGCACCTAGTTTATCCTTGCAGATACTGATTGACTTGAGCGATGATAGGTTCTTTGTACTTGCTTTGTATTATTTTTAGGGGTGCGGTCCCTCTCTCTGAGATTAATAAGATCAGTGACTGAACATTGCGCGAAGACAAAAAGCCTATTTCAATTACGAGTATGTAAGTACATAATAGCAACAACGCCCATCAAATGCGATGTCCTATTGTAGGCTGTTCAGAACCTGTCTGGAAGAGCAATAGAAAAGCGTTGTTATTGAATTGCTGGAGTGTAACAAAAAATGATTTGTTTGCAAAGCAGCCAGATGAAAAAACGTGACAGATTACTTTATCTTGTTCATAATATTCTGAAAACCCTTTCCTAGTATGCATAAAACCGTGTCAAATAGATCAATATCATCTTCACCAATTTCATAAAGCGAATCCATAATTCCGCTGACTTTTTCATCGACCCGAGATGATAACTTTTGAAAATATTGCTTGATGATTTTGGTAATATTCAAAATCTTGGGATGAATCAGTGCATACATTCGTCTCACTTTCAAAGCGATATTTTGAACACGTCTCTTCACGATGGCGAACAAAGGGATACCATCGTTCCTATCTTGATTCAAAGAGTCAATAATTTCACCCACTTTCTCATCCAGTTGAGATACTACCTTTTCTACAGATCTTTTGATGGTATTTGAAATTATGACAAAGCGCCGACCTGCGCTATGACAACCAGCTTGACCAGTTGCATAAACACATTCGTGAATAAACTCCTCGCCATCTTCTTGTATCCGTGATCTATAAACCACTAGGCTCCCATCGTCATCCAACGACAGATAAAAATCAATAAATTCTTCTCCTTCAAAAGTACCGGGTACGATTGGTGGCGGCGGTGGACTCGACCATAAAAACGTACTCGGGTTTTCAACGTCTCCTACGATGATGGCAATCCTTGCTCCATACATTGCAAGAGCACACCCGTCTCGGTGGTGTGGAGGCACATACGTATTACTAGTCCAAAATAAAGTGTCCTCTTCAAAAGGTCCTTCATCGTGCATGATAACAAGCTCACATTCTAAAGTGAGCCCGGCATAGTATTCCCCGTCTCCTGACGAATGCAGATGAAGGGATTCTGGTGTGATGTATTCGTGCTTTTCTAGTCTATTGCTTGTGAGAGAAAGAGGTCTCCGACGTTTGTGCTGTTTTTTATTTTGGCGTTTCTTTCTCTGATCCTTTAATGGCGTATAACCCTCCTCGACTATGCGAGGTTCTGTTATGGGAGAAAACCCTATTGGTCGACCATAGGCATCAACCTCTTGAACGAACTCCTGAGCAATGATTCGGAAATAAATTTGCCTCTTTCTCGGTTCATCAAATTCTTCCCTCTGAAACACATTCATAATGTCTCTACCTCGCCTTGGATCGTATCGAACTTGAGTTTTTTCACTAGTTCTATCTGGTTGACGATTATAATACCGTTCTTCAGATTGTTGTTGTTGATCACGACGAGATCCACCATAAAAAGATTCGAAAAGGTCATCCATAACATCGTTTTCACTATTGCGTGCGCCATCACCTTCCGTACTCGAAGGATCATTTTTATTTCCACCAAAGAAAAAATCTTCAAATGTAGACATGGGATCTTGAAAGAAAGCATTTGTTTTCTCATAGATTGCATTTGAAAACGATGACGCCCCATTGTCATCTTTTCCTTCGCGAACGTTTTGTTGCCTGTTTTCTATATCCATTTGATCTTCTGTATCGAGTAGGAACATATCGTAATCCAGGCGCTTTTCCTCATCATTCAGTACTTCGTACGCCTCTGCGATTTTGGCAAATCTAGAATTGCATTCTTCAACACTGACATTAGTGTAATCAATCCCATTGGAATTCGTGGAGTTCGTTTGCTGCTTCTTCCTTGAAGCTATCTTATCCGGGTGCCAAGCCTGTGCTTGTTTGCGATACGACTTTTTGATGTCTTTGGATTGTATATGACCTCGTTCCTTTCTACGATCTCTTCTGCTTTTAAGATTCCATTCGCTGCTTTTATTTCTTTTATCTTTCTTGTAATAATAGTCGTCTGGGAACAGTCCCAATAGCTGGTAGTAGTTCCAATCTTTCCATGATTGATTTGATTCTAATATGTCCGTCGATAATGCAGTCGCGAACATCAGGGGTATTCGCACCGGTATCAAAGTGAAAATGCTAGAAGCACAGAAGCAAAGGATGAAGACATACAAAAACTTTATGATTGGTTTCATTGCCATTGGTATCGACTTGCTGCATCTTGCTCTTATTCGTGGCATCTTCACTTCGTGTTGGTCTTGTGTAATGACTTTATATCGGTGATCCAGTATGTTTGGACGCGGAAACTGCAATCCAATCCATCTTTCTCACCATCATCATCATCATCATCGTCGTCATCTTGCCTCCCTGCGTTGGTCGATCATTTTTTCAAATGTTGATGATTACGAGTATCTGCATCTGGTCGGGAATTGAAAATATTATCTCTATCTTTTTGGGGATACTGTATTTATTATTTTAATACAAGACAAGGGGGGGGAGAAACGAAAACGGGGGTTCTCGAAGTTGCTTCGGGGCTCACGACGGTACTTCAAGGAAGTTAAGTTTAGAATTGAAGTTGAGATATTTTTAGCTATTTAATTTTAAAAAAATAACAAAAAAGTTGACCAATGAAATCTTCCCAACCTACGTGGTGTATGTGTGGAAGAAAAATGCCAGCGGTTGAACTCGATCTTTGGATTTGCTTCATTTTTCATCATTTTTCGCCAACTTCAAACACTACCACATTCTCACAATTTCCAATCGGATCCAAATCAAACTACTCTATTCAAACAATCAAAATGAAGCTTATCCTTGCATCCCTCATCGCCTCCGCTGCTGCTTTCGCACCTTCCCAGGTTGCTAAGTCCTCCACGTCCCTCAATGCTTTCGAGGGTGAGCTCGGAGTTCAGCCTCCTCTTGGATTCTTCGATCCTCTTGGACTTCTTGATGATGCTGACCAGGACCGTTTCGACCGTCTCCGTTACGTTGAGCTCAAGCACGGACGT
>Ga0115005_10003481_pt1 | contig 12551 bp, 11 predicted proteins | sample ArcOceMetagenome_FD_87163 | JGI IMG/M metagenome (GOLD analysis project Ga0115005, IMG submission 87163) | Marine eukaryotic phytoplankton communities from Arctic Ocean - Arctic Ocean - Greenland ARC118M Metagenome | ecosystem: Environmental > Aquatic > Marine > Oceanic | place: Arctic Ocean... | reverse complement strand
CTTGCTCTGATTGACTGAAATCCAATCTTCTTGAAGAATATGTACCTGCAAAAGGTCTGTCACTGGTCACTGCTTCGTCACACTGCAATAAATTCAAGATGATAATCCCCGTTCACAAGATTTTGGCACGACTGACTTTCATACTTGCAACAAGTTTGTAACAGTCTTGTGATACACGTACACGATTTTCTACTGAAAATGTGAGGAAACAGATTGCTAATTTCAAAGCTGAAGGATGACTGATGAAATTGGCATACTATATTCGCAAAGAAAAAAATTGTAATGTAATGTAAAAGACCATGTAAGGTCATCATCGCTGGTCATCAATTTTGAAATTGGTTTTATTACAAATATTCATGGTTGACAACCGTTTTAAGACGATTATTATGCAATTTTTAAAGGTACTAAAACCCCCTTCGCCTAAAAAAATAGCCTACTCACGATAGCTCTTCAATCACACTTGAGCTTCAGCACAACACATGAAGACATTACAACCACATCATTGAGTTCACGGCCACCGAACCTCTCATCACACCGTGACAGCTTCGAAAACCATCATTCACTTGTAACGCAACTGCAACCAACACCGCATAGAGGGACTTACATATCACAACCTCCACATCAACAAAAAATAACCTATTCGAGTTGAGATATCGCAACCCGAAGCCCAAATCAAGAAGACCCCTTCTCGTCTTACAGCTGTTGAATTCCGACCTAATATTCAACAAGGAACAGCCTATTACTTCTTCCATTGAATAATAGATATGGATTTAGCCGATGGCCGTCGAGCCGCACACGTAAAGGTACGTTTTCATTGATTATATGCGTTTCGATATTGCTGGTCGTAAAGTGTTTTGTTTCAGGGAAACATCAAGGCGAGAATCCTACAATTGAAATCGAGAAGGCAATAATGAAAATTCCATCTTTATGATTACAATGATTCTAAATATGAAAATAGGGGATTTTACATCACCATTTAAAAGTAACAAGAGACACCGGGTCTTTAAATCGTAGAAATCTAATGATGCGTGCCTGAATCGGGTCATTTGAGTTTATTCTAACGACTCTACATCACTTATCAATTTACAGTGGGATGGGAAAACAATTGCTCTGGGAACATTCACTGTGGCAGAAGCTGCAGAGAAATGCGATCGTGCAAAAGCTCTTACTAAAAAATGGAGGGCATCAATGGTCCCTAAACCCGACGTTGAATGGGTCAAGAAGGCCCTGGAGAAATTGAACATTCGAGTTGTGAACGATCGACCAGGGCGAAGGAGAAAAGATGAAGTTGAACAGCAGCTCAAACCAAATAGCGCCAGGGCATTTGCAAATAACACGGCCGCAGGATTTTCGAACTCTGGAATGCATCAACAGTCTCCCCGCATTATTCGTAGACATGCCGATCGTGGTGAAAGCAACATACTAAACAGCCCTCGAGACCCATTTGGCAATATGAGCACGAACGCAGCCATGGCTGCAGTGCCAAATGAAATATCTACGAATGCATTTGATCTATATCCCAATGGTGTAGGTGGGGTAAGCAATATCCCCACAAGAGAAGAGAGCGGAGTCAATCCAGGGGACTTTTCCAATTTAGTACAATCGAGAATGGGAATGCCCAATGATACAGACGTCAATATATCATCTTTTCAAGACGTAGGTGCTACTCCAGGAATGGAATCAGCATCGGCCTCAAGGCAGCATTATGGAATTTTGAAGGAACACCACGATAATCTACTCAAGGAACTTCAACAAACGACCTACATGATGCAAATGTATCAAAGAAACTATGAAGAAATGGAAGACCAGCCCTCTAATATGATGGGAAGCCCTATGTTTGGTTCTGACGCTCTGGGAAGTTCAATGGCGGGCCCATCTTTTGGAAATAGAATGCCACCATCCTTTCGACAGGCGCAGGCTTTAGATCCTTCCATGCAATACCCCTACGACTTTCCTCCCAGAAGCAATTCTTTAGGATCGGGTGAATTTGCACAAAGAAATCAAAGTGTTGCCTTGAATCAAGGTGGTGCCTTGAATCAAGGTGCCAGAAATCAAAGCAGTGCCTTGAATCAAGGTGCCAGAAATCAAGGCGGTGCCATGAATCAAGGTGCCATGTCCTTTTTTCAAGCAGCAGAAGCAGCTGACAACGATGGAGACTTTCAGATACAGAATCAAAACTCGAATGCGGCCTACCAAGAAATGCAACAGCAACAGCAACTTCTACAGCAACAGCAGCAACAATTGCAAATGCAGCAGCAAATGCAAATGCAGAATAGGATGGGAAACAGGCAGCAAGACATACAATATTCATCGAATGACTTCCAATTTGGTCAAGGCAACACGCGCCATTACTTAGAAGACGAAGATAGAGACGAAACGAAAAGATTGAGAACTGGAGGTCAAGGTGAATGGCAAGGCAGAGGAGGTAGAAGCAGTAATTCTAGGTTTGACAACTCGGAGAAAGAAGAAATCTAATTTCTTCCGAGTACTACAAACTACGGCGGGGACAGGAACTAGAAGAAAACTAATCAAGTTATTATTCTATTTTTTCAATTGTCATCACGAATGTGATCGGGAGACACTGATAACACTACAATTTGAAAAGTCTTCTAGAACCGGTGTGTATCCAGTCCATCTACTTTTTGTATCTTCGACTTCTTCCCGACCATATTTAGCCAGGAACTCTCTTTGCTTTTGAACATGAATGTTCCATGGTTGACCGTTCTGTACATCTTGCAATGTTTCTTTCATTGTCGCCGAAACGTAACCGCGTAACATTTCGAAGTCCGTGGGATATAGTATATCACAGAGCGGAGGAGAGGTGAGATAACATTCATAGTCCACATCATTCATATCTGTAACTAGAGGTTCGCCATCCGCTATCTGGGACAACCTTGTTTGAGATGATGTGGAAATAACGTCTGGTGGAGGTAAATAATCAAAGTCAGCAAGTACAATACCAGCATTTGGACGCTCTTCAAATACTCTGGTCAACATTTGCGTAGCAACAGAGGGGATCCAAGAGTATCCTTGTAAAGGTATGTAAGATGGGTAGATGTTGACGATTTGACTGAGTAAATCATCCTCTAACGGTACGAATACCTCATTCAGCTGGCCAGACTTTTTGTCTCTGAATAGATTTGTTTGCAATGTCGTCCCTGTCTTGTTGCATACTGAAATCTTGTCATGAGGAAGATTATCCAACAGCTCCATTGCAATCACAATTGTCAAGACTTCACTTTTTTCTAGAAAATCAACACTCCGTTCCGCGACCTCCAGCATATCAATTGACTTAAGATGGAGAACCCTATCATGTTCCACGTTCTCATGCAACAATACATTTCTTTGCAGCTCCAATAGACTCGGCGAAGAGTCCATAATTGTGTACTGTGCACCATTGTATACATCAGGGTGACTTTGTTGCAAGTGATCTAAAATTCCTTTTGCGTTTGTTCCTCGCCCACCGCCCAATTCTACAATGTGAACTGTCTTGGCACCGCTTGCTTCTTTTGCAATAAAATTGGCTAGGATCTGAGAGTAGAAAGGTCGAAACAATTCTACGGGTGTCAGCCATTGGCCTGCTTGTTCCTTGTACAATTTACTGAATTTCCGTTGCCAGTGCCATTCGCCTAACAGATTCTTGAAATTGATTGCGTCTGATTGAATTGAACCGACTACGGCATTCTGAGGTTGCTGGTAGTATTGTGATAGGAGTTTGTGTATGTGTCTTCGCAGTATCATTGATGCTTAATTTTCTTCGCGCTTTGCAAATCCAAATTGAATACAGTATCCCTTGATGATTTTTTGTTGAGGCAGGAAGGAGGTCGCTGTTGTTGTTGTGCACTCCGATCCGGAGGGAGGGAGACGTTCTTGTGTCACGCTCGTAAAAGTAATAATGAGACCTCAACTGAAGTTTAACGTCATATTCATGCATCATTAAAATTAAAACCTGCTTCGACCCCAGTGTACCGTCGTACTACTGTGTCTCGAGATGCTTCAAGATGCATGTGTTGGTTTTCTACCATAATCCTCTATCGCATCTGACGTGAATCCTTATTCAGATCATCGGAGACCCTTCGTGAAAGTAATTTACACGACGGATGTGGCGTTGATAAAATCAACTTTGGATCCATCTACATGCGAATTTTCAAATGGTATTAGCCATGAACACGTGCAAGCAACATTCACCACATATGGTTTCAATGAAGGAGCTTCTAATCGAGTGGCATACGCTTTAAACTTAGTATACATCCAAACTTGTGCATACAATATATGAAAATGAATAATTGCTAATTTATGTATACAATCAGTATGCACACGTTTCATTCTTTACAAACTACAAACTGGGACAGACGCTTCTTTTGAATGGCTCCCCATCTCCCGATTTCGGCTCGGGAGGTTTCTCTTCAGCACCAGCGAACTTTCTCTTAATCATCGTGACATAATCATGAATAATAGTCTTATGATCCACAAAGAATTCATACTCGTCAATTTCAGAAATCGGAAGACGAATTACATTCGTTGCATCGTCGCCTGCCTTAGGAACAACGTCATGTGCGACATCGGCAATATAAACAACCGAGGTTGTATGGCGTCTTGTATCTCTGCGTGGATCATTGTAGACTCCAAATAATATAGGATCTGAAACAAGTTTGATACCCATCTCCTCCATTAGCTCACGATGGACACTTTCTTCACTCGTTTCTCCAACTTCTGTGAATCCCCCCATTAATGCGAGCAGACCAGTGTCCTCCCTACGCACGCACCAAATATGCTGTCCCCCAGATCGAAGGATGACATCAATTGCAAGCGACGGCGTGCACATGCACCATTCATCTGCACTGCACCAGCATGATCCACTTTTCAAGTCAGAGTTCACTGCCGGTGATCCATTGCTCCTCCATACTCGACTGACGAGTGCAGCGTCGTTGCTGGGATGATACTCTGGAGCCTCATAGAATGACATGGTGGGCTCAGCATTGATTCTTCTATGCTCATAATATTCATTCGGGCGTTGATTTACGGTGAGCATTCTATTGAATTCATCCGATTTGTAATCTGGATGATCCACCATTGCTATTGTGTCACTTTGACTTGCATTGTTGGTGGACATGTAGAATACTTGAAGGGCTACGAGGATCCATGCAAACAACTCTCTTTTCCCGAGCTTCAAATTACTCCATGGTGCACCAGTAGTCATGTCGCTTGTTCGTTTAATAGTTCTTGAGTATGCGCTTGCGATAGCAGTACAATGTACAGTTTGTATGGCCGGACCAGCAGTATGATAATAATGAGTATCATAGATCATAGATCATAGATTATTTTCGATCAGTCAAGGTTTAGTTAGTTTCCCCGAAAAATGACTGTGACCTTTATATTAGTCACAGGTTAGGAGCTCTTCGAAGACCCTTTTGAGATTTCAAAAACTTCAAAATTTTGAAAATGGTGCAAATAAAAACGGTTTCCAAAAAGAGGAAATAACGACGAGTCTTGTGTAGAGAAGGCATAACAAGATCTCATACAAAGATCTGATAACAGACTCAGAGATATATTCCCCTGCCTGCTTCTTCTTACTAAATTGTATTGAACTGCATCTGACATCTGACTCAAATCGACTGGAATTAAATCAAATCAAATCAAATCAAATCAGACCAATCTATCTGCCTTCCTTCCACAATGAAGAAAACCTCGTCGCAAGAAAGCAAAGAGTTTGACGTCTTCCTCTCGCACAACTGGGGAGACGACACCAAGGGCAGAAACAACAAACAACGCGTCCATCGCATCTACGAGGAGCTCAAAAGGCACGGCGTGAAACCCTGGTACGACGAATATGAAATGGACGGAAATATCCTTGATTGCATGGCGAAAGGAATTGGTGACTCCAAAAAGGCAATTGTTTTCGTCACTGAAGAATATATCCGGAAGGCAGAGGATGAAGCAAATCCTCTTGGAAAAAGGGACAATTGCTATAGAGAATTCAATTACATTGTGGGCCATAAAGATGCCAAGGAAATCATTCCAGTCGCCATGGAGGATTCGGTGCGAGATCCTTCCAAGTGGAATGGTCTCGTAGGGATGTCACTAGCGGGAAGCGTATACATTGACTGCTCCTCAGATTTCATGATTTCAAACTGCGTCCAAGAACTAAGGAAACGCATATTTGACATTGATTCCAAAGGTGGCATTGGTGAACAAAAGTTCAAGGATGGCACATACACCGGTGCTCTGAACGATCAGGGGCAGAGACATGGTCGTGGCAGAATGAAGTATCGCAATAAAAGCATTTATGAGGGTACGTTTGTCAACAACAAGCGCGAGGATCCGCATGGTGTCATTGTTTACCCAAATGGTGTCAAGTTTGTCGGATGCTTCAAGAATGATCAAAGGAAACCCACCGGGACTTTGATATTGGAGAACGGATCCATGGAAGGGCGCTTTCTTGGGTCCAACAAGGTCGGCAGATTTGATGGACAGGAGGTTGCATTCACTGATAACATGGGTAACCGATATGTAGGAGATATCAAGGCAAACCAACTCGGAGGGAACGGAAAAATGGTCTATGCGAATGGAAGTGTTTACATGGGCGCTTTCAAAAATGGCCAAAGACAGGGAAGAGGGGAAATTAAGTACAGAAATGGAGATTGGTATTCGGGAAATTGGGAATACGATCAAAAGCACGGAGAAGGAAAATCTGATTTTGTAAACAAAGATAGGTACACTGGTGGGTATCATCGTGATTTGATTCATGGAGAAGGAGTCTACGTTTCATTCAAAGGTTCGTTTTATGAAGGAGAATTCGAAAATAACAAGCGACATGGTTTTGGGAAACTTGTATCTTCAGATAGACGTGTGACACGGGGACAATGGAATGATGGAAAGTTACATGGTATGGGCTACCGTGAATACAGGAATGGTGACAAATACAAAGGATATTTTAATATGAATTTCCGACACGGTGAAGGCGAAATGCTTTTCTCAGCAGGAGCTCTTTATAAAGGACAGTGGAGGAATAATGAAATGTGTCATGGGGTGCTTGATTTTGATGAAGTTAAAAAAACAGCCCCACGGAACAAATGTGGGTTTCGAATTCGTAGCGTTACAACTCTATTCGCTGTTGAATTTGATAGTGAAGGCCTTGTGGAAGCCAGCCCTCTCTTTTCAAACACAAGAAAGATTAAGAAGACAGGCACGCAGAAGGATACATTTGAGCTTGGAGCGAAGACAGAGTACTATGCCGCCCTACATGCAAAAGATCTCGCCAAAAAATCAAATGGAACTACGGTCAGGTTTTCTTCTGATGCAAGCACAGTATCAGGGCATACTAGCATTGCATCGCAATCCCTGGCTCCTTTGCCGGTAGAAGCACTGACTCCTGTAAGGAACACTCAAATTTCTTCTCCGCCGACAACTTACTCTAACCAGAGCTCAGGAAGCGTTTACCTTACACCACCAGACTCGGGAGGCACCTACCTTACACCACCCGAGTTTGCGCCAGAGTCAAGAAATATTGATCAGACTGCAGGAAAACAATTATTCGTCGAGGTCGATGCTTGAGATCATGCGAAATCTCCAAACATTTGAGGAGAATATTAATACAATTGTAGACACGCTAAAAATACATTATTAATTGGAAGATAAATCAAGTTGAAACGACCTGTCTTCCAGATTCAGTTCACTTTTCACGCAGCAACTGCATAGTTTTCTCATACGCAAGCATTCTTATCGATGTCACCAACATTGCTCTCCCAGTAGAAGTTCTTACACCGCGAAAAAATGCTTTAGCTCCCCCTGAATTCCATATTGATAGGAATGCTGTTTTCATGGGTATGCTCTCATGAGCTCCTTTTCCTTGCATAACTGTTTTCAGCGTGTCGAAAGGATAATTGCAAATCCACGCACACGCTCCCGTAAAGGAGCTGATAATCACCACTTGACCCATGTGAAGTGGCTGTCCACCTTGTTCACCATTTTCTTTCATTGTACTGGATATTCTATCATAAAGTCCGAGATATACCATGGTGAAAATTCCTTCTCGACACAAGTTTGGGACGTGACCACGATACATCACGGTGATTGTATTCCAAAAACGATTTTGGTGATCGCGTGTCAATTGTTGCAGAATCATCAAAGAAGTATGATGTTTCTTGCTTTGAGATAATTGTGCTTGTATCTTGATCCAGTCCATGGGAGTGCTCAAACATGCTATTGAAAATCCAGAAATTAATCCAGCACACATGGCAGAGGCGTTCTCGCCCATCAAAGAAGTACTGCTCGTTAGATCTTTAACATTGCGAAATACGCTAAACATGATGGTATTCATGAGAATTTGATTCATCATTGGAGGACCTATTCCCTTGAACAATTGAAATGCTCCAAGAGTTCTTGCGACATGAATGGTTCCATGCCTATAGAAATGAGGTTGCGTTTGTTGGAAAACTTTGATGGTATCGAGCGGATGACCAAGAACCGTTGATATACATCCTGCAGTTGTGGATCCAGCTATGTTGTGCCATGCACTCATGATTGTTGATAGCAAGAAGTTAGTTGTAAGAGGTTGTATATTGTAATGAAGAATGGTGGTGCTTGGTGCTTCATGGTGTATTTTAGATTATTTATGATTCAGGCGCGCTCATTATTAATACATGCAGCATGCATGTGAGGGAGGAGGGAGGGAGGCGAGGCGAACAGCGAGCGGCGACGCGACGCAAGAAGCGAAGCAGACAAACTTTCGCTTTCGCTTGCTCGCTTCCAAACTTGCATTCTGCATGGAGCATGAAACAGGGAACAGACACGAACAAGAAGATATTGAAGATAATCTACTTCAATCTACGAACATCAGCTATTAGTGGTTACATCTAGTGTCACTTAACTAAGGTGTAGTAAACTGGAAAAACTCCAATGGATTCTGTTAAGGGATCAATTATCGTCTTCGCGAAATGCCCAATTGCCGGTTCTTCAAAGACACGGTTATCTAGTTTGCTTGGAGACGAAGGAGCAGCTCTTCTAGCTAAGGCAATGCTATCTGATATCCTCAAGAGCATTTCTGAAGATGTAAGCTGTTTTCTTATTCCTTTTTCTGTTTCTTCATTCTTTAAATTTGTCAAATGCAGCTTTCCAGCCTCTCATTATTTGTCCACTACATTACTGGTATCACACAGGAACGATTGTGCAAATGCAACAAGGTCCTTGTTTACGCTCCAGGAAATAGAGACGGAGAATTGATAATGAAACCTATACTAGTAGAACTTGGGCTTACTTATTCATCTCTAGATAATAATCCAGGCTCAATAAATTCAATTGAAAATACTTCTAACGAACAAGACTTTCTCAACGTTTCTCCGTGGATTTTGCTGCCAATGGCGACACCTCAATCAGAATTGGAAGAAGAACTTGATAGCGTAGGAAACTCGGATGTGTCGTTACCAACAAACTCTCGTCATATAATCATTGACGTTGACGCTCCAGACGATGAACGTCAACGTGACGAAGAACTCTCAATTACGAAATCCAAATGTGAACGTGATCAAGAACTCTCAGTTACGAAATCCAAATTGAAGTCCGACCTTCAAATTTCAGATTTGGGTTCAATGCTGGCAGATGCATTGGCAAAAGTTCGCAAAATACAACCACATGACCCAATAGTATTCCTCGGGATGGATTCGCCAGAGCTTCCTTTGGATGAAATTGCTTTGGCAATGAAAGCAGCTTCAAACGGAGTTGGAAAAGCATACATGAATCCAGCTGCAGACGGGGGGTACGGAATGCTATGTGTCCCTAAACAAGCGCCTGTCGGAATTTTCGAGAGGGTAAGGTGGTCCTCTTCGCTAACCGCTGTGTCGCAAATGAAGGCTCTTTCAGATAATGGTGTTGACACTATTGTGGGCTCGCTCATGAACGATATTGATGAACCTGATGATGTGAAATATCTGGCAATTCGATTATGTATGCTTTATACAGAAACAAAAAGAAAACAATCGCAGATTTTAACTTCGCACAGAGATAGACTTTTCTTTCGAAGTGAAGTTCTTCCTGGTGCGAAGGGTGGAGAAAGCGGTTCAATAGATCGCCCGTCGAAAGAAGCACAGTGCTCGCACACACTTCAAGCACTTCAAGAATTAGGACTTATTAATCGAAGAGAGCAAAAGCAAAGACTTCTATACACAATTAATGCATCAAAATGGTTATCTTAAAAACGTAAGTCAAGATTTACATAAAATCACAGAACAAAGTATAGTTAGTAGTTCAAAAGAACTTGAAATTGGATGAAATATAGGTCAATCTTTTGAACAAGTAATTTTTGAACTAGACACTCTCGCTCCTCCTCCTCATCAGATAGAATCGAACGACGAGCGAGAAAACTAATAAAAACGTTTCCGTTGAATACATTTATGAACTCCCCAACGGATACTGTAAGATCTAAATAGCTAATGGCGATTCTTCATAATGTCAATAATATCTAATGTGACATAAAAGTCTTAAAGAATACAAGCTCTCTTCGCCGAACATGGATTGGAAATTTTCTCAACTATCAACATACAAACACCTCGCGCAGTAATAACACAACTGATCATCAATGGGCTTTGCAATGAGAGGAAGACAAAGCAGTTTCAAGTCTGAAGATTCCGAAAAGGAGCCAGTAAAACTAACTAGGCAAAAGAGTCAAAGGAGTCAAAGTCGTGGGCGCTTTGGTAGAACAAGGTCTAAATCACGTTCTCGGTTCGATGTACGAGACGTTCCAGAACAAACTGCTGTAGAAGAAGTTAACAAGTTTGTTCAATACAAAAAGTTTGGCCTATATGCCACAGAAATTAGTAGGGTAATAGCAATTGATGAAATCCCAGATGTAGAGCACAGCCATCAAGTTGTAGTGAAGGTGAAGGTAAGAGATCTTGATGAAGTTGCAGTCCTATCCATTGATCTGTCGATTCGTAGAATAATTCCGTTCAAACAAAAAGGCTAACACAATTATGACGTCATCGTTAGGCTTCCACTGTGACCCTCAATGATTGTTATATTCGCCGTGGAATTTGGCACGACACGATTCCCCTTCCAAACACACCAGGATTTGATGTCGTTGGAACTATTGTTAACATGGGAGTTGAGGCAGAAGCTGCTGGTTATGATTATGGTGAAGCAGTTGCATGTTGTTGTAGAACAGGTGGTAATGCAAGATACGTTGTGTTGCACTACTCAGATCTTTGTTCCGTTCCTGGGGATGTAGACAGCGCTCAAGCAGCATGCGTCATTAGCACTTACATGACAGCATATCAAGCGTTGCATCGCTGTAAACCTCGTGGGCCTCGTGAAACACTCGAGGGATCAAATATCCTCATCACTGCTGGCAACTCTCCAATCGGACAAGCAATAATTGAACTGGCGCACCGAGCAGGAGCAAGTAAGATTTTTGCAACTGCGCCAAAAAAGTATCACGAGGAATTGAATGCAATCGGCGTTTGTCCTTTACCTATGGATGCAAAGATGTGGCTTCCGCTTGTGCACGGAAAGATGGATATTGTGATCGACTCTATTTGTCAAGATGGATACAAATCGCCTCATCAAGCATTGAACTATAGAGGCCACCTAATAGCAATTGGTATGAATCTCGTGATGAGTACTGCAGAGATTGGACATTGTGGAACTCCTTTCGACGTCATCATGCAGCGTTTCAAGTCTGGGTTCCTTTTGTCAAGAACCACACGCTACTGTCCTTACGAATGGTCACAATCAAAGCCCTCCGAGTGGAAACACGACATGGAGTATTTGATGGAACTTCTCTCGAGAGGCAAAATCAATCCTAAAGTGTCCAAGCGAATCGCTCTAGACGCAGTGCCGTATTACCAACAGCAATTGGAAGGAGGAGAGGTCGAGGGTCTTGTTGTTTGCAAGCCGTGGAAGTAAATATTTGTTTCGTATTTAGTTTATATAAAAGTTTTAATAAATTACACTGTGTGAACTGTTTCCAGTTGTGTACGTATGATGTATAGACATATCACGATCAGATTTTGTTGAATGATGAAGGAACTTTGACGGTATCATCGAGACTGTCATACCACTTGCAGACAGCAGGATGGGATCGTACGGTCTTCCGAAGTATGGCCAAGTTATCAAAATTATCCAGTGCGTTGAGAGGAACACCGTCGTAGAGCCCACTGACCAGAGAGGAAGAACCAACATAAATGCTTAAATCTGCAATTGTCAAAGATTCTCCAACAGAAAAGCCTCTTCCATTGGTTGCCATGAAACTATCAATTTTTTTAAGAATCCCATGAGTCGTGCCTCCTTCTGCGCATGCTGCTGCCCTGGCCGCTTCTTTTTCATCCTTGGGTAGACCAGCCCCTACAGAGTTAGTCTTAATTGCAATATCTTCGCAGGCGTCCATAAGTTCATCCACCTTCGCAGCCGCAATTGCATCATTAGGATATAGACCAGTCTCTTTGCCGATAAGTCTCAGAATTGCACGTTGCTGAGCAATAACAGTCCCGTCAGAGAGGGTAAGGATAGGGAGCGAACCCCAGGGAGTGGAAGGCTTCATCTCTTTCCACTGTGAAAAT